>Ga0116171_10006174_pt1 | contig 10392 bp, 11 predicted proteins | sample AD_JPNHW2_MetaG_FD_89798 | JGI IMG/M metagenome (GOLD analysis project Ga0116171, IMG submission 89798) | Active sludge microbial communities of municipal wastewater-treating anaerobic digesters from Japan - AD_JPNHW2_MetaG | ecosystem: Engineered > Bioreactor > Anaerobic > Digestate | place...
CAGCAGCTAACGACGTTTTCACCACAGAGGCACAGAGGACACAGAGTACGCACAGAGAACGAACCGACGAAATGATTATCAAAAGAGAGAAGCTGCGAGAAGGAGGACGCTATGCCCGGGGTCAGATGCGAAGTAAATCCATTGCTGCGTCCCCTGGTGGAGAAATGGAGCAAATCTCCCTGAAGGATCTGGATGAGGTCGACATCCTGCTCACAGAGCTGGAGGTATCTCAAGGCCACGGAAATCTGATACTCTGCTTCGTAGCCTCACCTGCATATCGAGACAGGATTGTAGAAGCTATTAAATCTCGATTCCCCGTCCAAATCCAGGCAGTCGAAAAGGGAGACGATCTGATCCACGATCTCAGAGAAATTTTTGATGATGTGTTCTGGAAGGCCCCGGACTTCTGGAGGTACAGAGGCGGATACCATGGTTTCAAGGGCAGGGATCACGGACTGGCTTTTCGACCAGTAGAGGCGCTGTCTATTCCAATAGACTTCAGCTATAGGAGCAAAGAGGAGCTGCTCCGGAGAAAGAGGATCAACGAGTACCTGCTTGGGAAGATAAAAGACGAAAAAGCAAAAGGGAAGATTTTGGGGGAAATTGGGACAGTTCATCAACTGCTTAGCGAGCCTCACCAGGCAATTGAGTACCACGAAAAGGCTCTGTCAATCGCACGCGAGATAGGGGACCGAAGGGGTGAAGGAATTACTCTCTGGAACATGAGCCTGGCTTTAGATCAGCTCGGACAGAGAGCGCAGGCCATCGAATGTGCCAGAGCCGCTATCAACATCCTGGAAGATATCGAAGATCCAAATGCAGAAATGGTTAAGCGAAAGCTGCAAGAATGGGATAGCCCTTAACAGTTAGCCAATGAAGCCCGAAAACAAATCCCTCATCAAAGCCCTCCTGGACAACACCGAATCACTCCAGCAGGACATCTACGACGACGCTGAGCAGATGCTGGGGACTGTTCCCTTCATCCTCAAAGTCATGGCCCGCCGGCCGGAGTTCATGATATTCTCATCCCTCAAAGACTTCTATGCCCTACGCCCCAAGAGCCTGCCGGCAAAGACGGCTGAGCTTTTAGCCGTCTCTGCCGCCGCCGCATCCGGCGCAGACAAGTGCCTGAGGGTTCACATGGCAGCCGCCGCGCAGGAGGGGGCGAGCGAGGACGAGATCCTGGATGCGATCTTCATCGCCGCCCTCATCGGCCAGACGAAGGTGCTGGCTGCGGCCTTGCGCGAGTTCCGGGAGTTTGAGGGCCAATCAAAGGAATAATAGTAATAATATAAGTTCGTCTCTGTGCGTCCTCTGTGCGCTCTGTGGCTCTGTGGTGAAAACGTCGTTAACACTGGCCGCAGCCAAATTCGCCATCTCTGAAAATCATAGGAGTTGATCCATATGCCCGCCCCCGACAATCCCGGAATCGTCCTCGCCCCCTACGGCACCCTTTACCCCCCAGCCCTGGCCACATACGACCGCCTCCGCGCCGCCTACGAGCAGGCCTTCCCAGGCTCGCCGGTCCGCCTGGCCTTCACCTCCCGGCTCATGATCAAACGCCTCGCAGAAAAGGAGGGCATCGCCGTGCCCGACCTGCCCGCCGCCCTGAGGAGCCTGAAGGGCGAAGGCTGCCGCGCCGTCCTGCTGCAATCTCTGCAGATCGTCCCTGGCAGCGAGTTTCACCAGGCCGCCGCCCTGGCCCGCGACTGGCAAGCGGGGGACGCCGCCTTCGACCGCCTGGCGGTGGGCCTTCCCCTGCTGGCTGGCCTGGAGGACTGCCGCCGGATCTCCGCCCTGCTGCCCGCCCTCCTGGAAGATCCGATTGGACAGGATCGGGGCCGAGAGGGGATAAATGAGAAAGAGGATGCATTGGTCCTGGTGGCCCACGGCACGGGCCATCCCGCCGACGCCCTCTACTCCCTGCTGGCCGACGTGCTGCGCAGAGATCACGGGGGCGCGTTCAACATCTTCCTGGGCAGCATCGAAGGCTATCCCGGCCTGGCAGAGATCGCAGAGGATCTGCTAAGCCGCAGAGCGAAAACCGTGCGGCTGCTGCCCTTCCTGCTGGTGGCCGGCGGCCACGCCAACTCCGACATCGCCGGAACGGGGCCCGACTCCTGGATGAGCACACTCTCGCGAAAGGGCCTGTCCGTGCGGGCCGACCTGCGGGGCCTGGGTGAGCGGCAGGAGATCGCAGACGTCTTCATCGAGCACAGCAAAAGCGCATTGAATTCCGACCAACAGGTATATAGACTAGAGTGGAAATGTAGAGAAGGTTGCAATAGCAGTTCAAGGAGCTTTTCTTGAGATGTTTTTGTGGCATAAGTCGATTCTAGGAGTCGATAAACGGTAAGTGAATTTAAATGGAAAGATATGGAAGCAGCAGCAGAGGCGGCTTTAGCTCCGGCCCCCGAGAAATGCACGACGTTACCTGTTCCGAATGCGGCAAGACATGCCAGGTTCCCTTCAAGCCCGATGGGTCCAGGCCTGTGTACTGTAGCGATTGCTACCAGAAGCACAGACCAGCCAGGCCACCCAGAAGGTACTAACTGATCAGATTATTCTTTTAGCCGGGCTAAAACTGCCCGAATATTTTTATTTTCTATGGTTAGCAGTGATTTAAATGGAATTTTCAAACTTAAAAATTGACATGGCCATATACGCCATCCTCACAGAAGCGGTAGCATGGATCTATTGAATGAGAAGAAGGTGCACTATTCAGCAGAGGCGTGCGCCAATTGCGGAAAGTCCCATTTGCCGGCCGGAAGGAGTCCTTGCGCCGACAGAATGAACCTATGCACCACCTGCCTGGAAGAGAGACACACCTCCCTGGATGACCTCAGGACGAATGTAAGAAGACAGTTCAACTTAAGCCGGTCTCCCGACATGAGAAGCTGCTTTTTGAGGCTGCTTTCATCAGGAGAGATAGACTTCGAGCCGGACGGCTGGAGAACGAGCATGGCTTTAGGACTGGAACTCAAGGATGCAGGTTTTGCCATCCACGAATCAAAAAGAATCCTGCTTCAGACAGGAGCGAGCCAAAAGCCGGTGGACAGCACCGTGGACCGCCTGCTGAGCAGCATTTACAGGATGAAAGACCAGAGATCCCTGACATGCGAGCAGATTCGCGGACTGAATGTAATCTGCGACCAGTGCCCGGGTCAATACGAGATCGCGCGGCGTGAGCAAAAGACAGAGATCTGCCAGAGCTGACGGCAGAGTATATTTACCTGTATGCTGTCCTGACCTAATAGATGGCTGAAAAGAAGAACTACTGGGATATGCAAAAGTCCTTCTGGAAGACACCCCCCGGAATTGCTATCTGGCTCCTGCTCTTGGCAGCTTTTTTTGCAGGCGGCCTGCTCTGGCTAAACCTCCAGGTCAGCCCCTATCCGGTCATCGAGTCCTTCAAAGCCGATCCTGCCGTCCTGGACGGGGCGGGCGTATCCAATCTCAGTTGGAACATTGTTGGAGCAGAGTGGACGGCAATAGACCAGGGGATCGGAGAGGTGGGCCTCAAAGGCTCCGCCAGTGTGAGGCCGAAAGAGACCACCAGCTACACCATCTACGCCCGCAATGGATCGCGGAACAGGTCCATGAGCCAAAGAGTAATAGTCGCAGGACAATAATGCCCACAAATTAAACCACAAATTCAAATAGCATATCGACCGAATTATTGCTGATTGGTGGGGAGCGGACAATGACCTCAATTGCAGATGGCGAGCGGATAGCTGACGGCTCAGGTCGGAAGGCACAGGCACTGCTATTCCCGGGATTTTGCATTTTGATCGGCCTGATCATCTCGGTTCTGCTTCTTTCAGGAGCCTGCCGGGCCGCTATGGACGAATCCTGGGGCACAGTCACAAATGTGGTTGACGGCGATACCTTCGATGTGACCATCGAGAAGGCGTCAGACAAAGTGACCTACAGCGTGGAGAGAGTCCGCCTGGCGGATATCGACTCTCCAGAGATGGATGCCGAGGCCGGGCCGGCGGCCAGGGACTTTACCTACGCCGTGCTCATGAATAAGAGGGTCTTTCTGGACATAGACGACAGGTCATCCAGCGGCCGGGACGACTATGGCAGGCTGATCTGCCTGGCCTACATCAGCGGTTTTTATGGCCAGCCCATACCCTCGCCCTGCGTGAATCGACTCCTGGTCGATGCCGGCCACGCCAGGATAAATGATTTCTCTGATAACGAATTCAAGCCTCAAAAGTGGTGGTCCGAAGGCGATGTGGCGTCCGGCCAGGCTTCCGGCCAGGCGTACGGCAAAGCTTACGGCTCGGCTGATGCCAAGGATAGTCAAGATCAGGAGAATCAAAGCCAAGAGAGCCAAAGCCAGGGGCAGGAGGCAAACGGAAGCCTGGATCTGGGCCAGGAGCTGAAGGAGACACTGGAAAAGGACCTCCTCCCCAAGATACAGGATTCGGCAGAAGAAGAGCTGGACCGAATGGAGAGGGATGGATGGAGCTGGCTGAAAAAACAGATCGGCCTGAATAGCTCAAAATAGCAAAACATTTTTCTCTCCCCAGCCCACTTCGGAAAGCATGAACTTCGGTCGGCTCTTCAAGTCCAAACCAATACCACGCATTGCTCAAAGCCCGCCCTTTAACTACCTGGAGCTGAGGACAAAGCCCTTCTACATCGTAGCCTCAGTGGAGGTGGGCAATACCACTACCAAGTGCGTTCTCACTGCCACGGACATGAACACCGGCAAGACCTACATCGTTGACAAGACCGTCAAGATGACCCGCGATGTGAGGGGGCCCAAAGCCGGAGAGGAGGTCTTCGCCCATACCATCAACGGCACTCCCCTTACCAAAGAGTCCATAGCCGACCTGGTAAAGGACACTCTCCTGGAGAGCCACGGCAAAGCCCGACTGGACATCAAAAGCGACCTTCACTTTGTGGTCCGCTCCACCGGCGTGGTGGCTGAGCTGGATTCTCCGGACCAGGTGGGGGCCTTCATCCAGGCCCTGGCCCAGGGCTGCCTCAACGCCGGCGTGCCGCCCCGGCTCATGACCCCGGCCATGAGCATCCACAACATGCTCGACAAATTCAAGCGCCTCACCATGATCGAAAAGGTGATATTCATGGGCGCTGTGGCCTCCTGCTTCCCCCCCCAGGGATCTACAGGAGTGGAGGTGGTGGCCAATGAGATGGAAGGGGAACTGGCAACTGCCGGCATAAAGGAGGGCAGCCGCTGGACGGATGTGGATTTTCGCAATCCCTGCCTGTCCATGGACTTCGGCACCACCCTGGACGGCAGGGTGACGAGCGACGAGCTTCCCTATGCCCACACCATCGGCAACCTCCTCGGCCTGGCAGGAGCCATTCCCGATGCCGTTGTTCAGGGAACGGGGCTCGTGGACAAGACCACCGGCGCAACACTGGACATATTCGACGGCAAGGCCAGGCCCGACTACGGCAAAGAGGCCCAGCGGTACGCCGACCAGATCAACGACCTGGTGGTGATTGAGAAGGTGCCGGAAAGCCGCAGCAAATACGGACTGGTTCCGGTAAGCCCCAAGGCCGCCGCCCAGAACAATGTGGTACTCATCGGCTGCGATGTGGGTGTGAACGGCAGCGATCTGGGCAAACTCTCCCGCATCGGAGCCGACCTCTATCAATCCAGGAATCAGAGACTGCTCTTCGGGGCTTTAGACCTGGCTATGGCCCGCGTGGCCTGTCGGCTGGTGGAAGTGGGGGTCCAGGAAGGGATCGTCACCCGAAAGACGGCCATCGGCGTTACCGGCAGAGCCGGCATCAGCGGAGGCAAGCCCGGCCTGATACTGGAGGAATTAGGAAAGCTGGGCATCTGCCAGGAGCCTGAAAAGAATGTGGTCTTCGTGGACGACGGCCTGGCTCGCGGGGCAGCCGTCATGGCCCGCTGCATGAACTCCATGGGAACGCCCAAAAATCCGCTGGGCGGCCTAAGAGGCGGAAAATGCATCCTCAAGGAGAGGATGGACTACGAGTCCCGCAAAGGCGCGGCTCCCGTACCCCAGCAGGCGAAGCCCGACAAGGAGACGCAGGCTTACTTTGTGGGAGGACACAGGTGAGCCGGAGCCCTGGAATCCTGAAGATCTTCCTTCATGCCCTCTAAAAATATGCCGAAAAAGAAAGGAGCCACTGGCCTGCCGGATGGCCAGGAGACACCTATAGCGTTCCGGTCCATCGACCGACGGGAGGAGATGCTCTGGATAGCGAATGAGCCTCCCATGCCGTCTGCTTTTCCGCCCTGCATCAAGGCCATAATCGCCAGGGTCAGAGACAAGAATGAAGGGGAGGAGACGCAGGAGAAGCAGGAAAAGCAGGAGAAAGACGGAAAGGAAGAGAAAGAAGAGAAAGACGGGAAGGGCAGACACAGGACGGCAGCCATCCTGGCAGCATTCCTGGGGCAGGCAGGCTTCAGCCAAGAGAGAGCCAAGCAGCTCTGGTTGGATGTTGCTTCCGTGGAGGAGAGCATATTCGAGAAGTGGTTTGCCAGGATGCACTGCCCCAAATGCCGGCTGCTGCAAAGGCAGAGCAGGGGATATCCCGACCTTGGCATAGCCGACCTGCAGCTCTGCCGTCCGGATGAGGACTGCGCCGGATTTGAGGGGCCGGTGGAGTATGCCTGTCGCATCAGCCCAGGGGACGACGGGAGAAAGACCGGGAGGCTTCTTCACATCAGAACTGAATACAGGGCTCGCATCTTCGACTGGTCCAGAGGACAGGAAGCCGAAGTCGACCTGACGGAGGACGAAAAGGATGACCTGGAGGCGCTGCTGGTCGAATTAGCCGGGCGGAGTGATGCGGTCCTGACTCTTTCCAGGGTGAAGGTGAGAGGGAGGCTCCGGCCAAGGTTTTATCTGAGGGAGCTTGAAGGGCCGCGGCGGCAAATGCTATCTGATATTATTTAAAAAATCGAAAAGCCGAAAAAAAATTGAGCCCCTAAAATCCAATTCTAAATTAAATTCTAAGCAGGTGCAGAGCTATCTGTGGCATTGGCCGCAGCCGCAGAGACCACGATCTGCAATGAGTCGGCAAAGCTTGCCGAGCCATCCAGGGAGGTGGCGGCTATGTCCACGCTGTAGACTCCGGGCGTGCCGGCTGTCCAGTCTTTGGAGTATTCGTTGACGCCCGACTTGATCAAGCTGAGCTTTTCGACCTCTTTTCCTGTCGAGTCCTTGATGGTGGCGGTGGCGGTGAGCTGCAGCTCAGCAGCGCTCTCCTCTTCCGTCTGGCTGTTCAGGCCGAAGAGAGCCGTGATCTTAACCGGGCTTGCCTCAATTGCCGCGGCGGGTGTAGCATTGACGCCCTTTAATACGATCTCCGGAGCAGCAGCGGCAGATGCCTGGTTATTCTTTTCAAACTGTGACTCCGTCTGCCTCACGACCTTGGGTCCGAAGGCTGCGGGCTCGTCGCTGATGGGCTTGCCCTCGATGAAGTTCTGGGCGCTAGTGCTCCAGTTGCCCTCTTTCATGCAGGATGCACATTCTGCGGATGCGGTGACGGCCAGTGCCGATAAAACTGCCAGGACGGCCAGGCCGGCCGCAAACAATGTTGAGATCTTCATATCATGTCCTCTTTTGCCTCAATGTGAAACACATTGCGATTTCGGGCATTCTTCGTATTCTATTTATATCATCCTGACGCCAGAGATGAGGGAGGGAAATGGCCGGAAGAGACAGCGATAATTGTCACGATCATATGCGCATTCTGGCGCTGGCAGACCTGCATGACCAGGTGAAGATGCTGGAGCGGCTGGCTGGCACCATGGAAAGCCTCGATCCCCATCTCATCGTCTTCTGCGGAGACCTGCACAATGCTTCAGACCGGGAGGCGGCCCGCCCTGCCGCCCTCGCCCTGGCCGACCTCGGCCCCAGGGTGCTCATAGTTCCGGGAAACATGGATCACCGTGATACAGTGCCGGACCTCTGGCGAGAGGCTGGGCTGATCATGCTGCACCGCGCCTGTTTTCGTTTCGGCCCCGCGGCCTTCCTGGGCATGGGCGGCATGGTGGCGAGAGACCCACGCCGGCTCTCCGATCCGGCCCGCTTTTACCACCGGGATGAGGAGGTCGGCGAACTGCTTTCCGCCATCCTGGCTCAGGCTGAAGGGGCAACGTGCCGGATAGTGGTGGTGCACCAGCCTCCCCGCGGCGTTCAGGATACGCTTTACAACGGCGAGAGTTCAGGGTCGGTCAGCCTGCGCCGCTTCGTCGAGGAGCACCAGCCCGACCTTCTCCTCTGCGGGCATATTCACGAGGCGCGGGGTGAGAGCAGGGTCGGCAGGACACTGGTCGTCAATGTCGGAGAGCTGCGACGGGGATTTGGGGCGATGGTGGAGATCGGCAGATGTAATCAAATAAGTGAGAATAATGATAATAATACAAATGAGAAAGATGAGATCTCTATAAAATGGATTGAGCTATGACATTTCAAGTTGTCAGTTTGTCTCTGTGCGTTCCGTGTCCTCTGTGTATCTGTGGTGGCCGTTAGCGCCGACTATAACCAGTGGCTAACGACGTTTTTCACCACAGAGACACAGAGCGCACAGAGGACTCACAGAGGATTTTAGCAATTGGATTAAAAAGAAAACAGCGAGGAACTCGATAATCATGGACGAAGCCCTAAAAGCGGAGATCGAGGAGGCAAAAAAGAGCCTGACAGCCCTGAAAAAGCTCCTGCCGCCGGAGGGGATCTCCCCAGCCGCCAAAGAGAGGGCGATAGCGGAGATGGATGAGCTGATATCTCCGGAGTTTGAGCCCTACTTCCTTGCCAATGCCGCGCTGCACCTGCTGGCCCGCTGCGAAAGGTGCGGCCGCTGCTGCCGGGAGGAGAGGACCGTCGCCATATCCGTCGAGGACGCCCGGCGCATCGCCCGCCACCTGGGCATGTCGCTTAAGAAGTTCATGAAGGAGTACACCAGGCCGCATGAGCTGGGCGAGATGGTGGGCTCGGCGCGGATGATGAAGAAAGCTCCCGGCGAGCCCTGCCCATTTTTTGATCAGAGTCTGCCCGGATGCCGCATCCACTCGGTAAAGCCCCAGGTCTGCACCGCCGCCTACTACCTCTCCAGAATGAACCTGCTCCTCTGCGAAGAGAGGAAGGAGCTGAGCCTATTTCCGGACTGCCCGGCGGACCGGGCGCTTCGGGGGAGGATCGATGATTTCGCGCAGAGGCTGGAAAATAATCCGGAGGCCAGAAGCGAACTGGAGCGGATCTTCTCTCCTGTGGGGGCTGAGAGTGAGATATTTCGGCTGATGCTGCGGCTGAAGGGGATGGAGATCTACTTCGGAAGGGAGAAGGCGGAGAGGCTCGCGAGGGTGATGGGGATTGGGAGGGTGCCGGAGGAGGAGGGAGGAGATGACTTGATATACAATTTTTTAATAATTTTTGAAAAATGAAGATATATATTTATATTATATTAATCATTTGGTGTTTTTTTAATTAAAAGGATTACACCATGGGAAATTATGCGGAAATTATTTATAGTGATGATCTCTAACTATGAAGATGCAATGAAAAAAGAAGGAAAAAATAATGCAGAAAGAAGGAATTGTTATTAGATTAATATATTTTAATAAATTATTATTTATTATAGTAGTTATTTTCTTATCGTTAATGCAATCTTGCTGCCAAATTGAAGAATCCTACTACTTTGAGGATGATGAAGGAGTTGGATGGATAAATTGTGGCGAAGGCCCTAGTTGGCACTTAGATGCGGATCAATATCATAATGGAACCCAATCTATGAAGTCTGGCGATATTGAATGCAATGGTGTGAGCACCCTATGCAGAAAGATACAGGGGCCTGCTAGCATTGAATTTTGGTGGAAATGGATTCCTATTCCGAATGAAGGCAGTCAATTATCATTCTATATTGATGATAAGAAGGAAAGAAGCTGGAACTCCGAATGGAGAAAAGAACCGCCAATTTCATTGAGGGATAATAAATCTTACATTGCGAAATGGGAATTGGTTAAAAAGGATTGCCCACCTGGAACCAAAGGATTTGCTTGGATAGATGATATTAAAATAAAATATCATGATTCGCCTGATTATGTTTCACCATTACCCCGTCCCGTATATCCAATAGTAACTAATCCTATCACTAACAAGACCGTTTATGTAAGCCAAAAATCTCAAGGTCCGCAACCGTTTTTTTATAAATCTATAAATGAGGCCATAAAACATGTCGTTCCTGGTGGTATTGTAAAAATTGACGAAGGATTTTATGAAGAACAGGTTATAATTAGTTTCCCGTTATTGCTGATTGGTGGTCATGGGTGAGTACTACTGAATAATCTCGCTAAAAACGATAGCAAAAGATCGATTTTGGCGCGTAGCATTAATTATATCACTTGCCAGCGATTTTCTGTAGCTCACGTACGCGACC
>Ga0116171_10006176_pt1 | contig 10388 bp, 5 predicted proteins | sample AD_JPNHW2_MetaG_FD_89798 | JGI IMG/M metagenome (GOLD analysis project Ga0116171, IMG submission 89798) | Active sludge microbial communities of municipal wastewater-treating anaerobic digesters from Japan - AD_JPNHW2_MetaG | ecosystem: Engineered > Bioreactor > Anaerobic > Digestate | place...
GCCTGGAAATACAATCTTGACGATAACATGAAAGAGGTCTTTACCCGCACCGGCAATGAAATACCCGTGAACTCCCTGGAACTAACCTTACCGCGCCTGAACATCGGGGCTGCCCGTTATTTTGATTTTGGCAAAAAATTCTCGGCGCTCGTTGATATTGACCTTGATGTTACTTTCGATGGTAAGCGCAATGTATTAATAAGAAGCAACCCCTTGTCCATCGATCCTCATGCCGGTGTGGAATTCGGATATGGCGACATTGTTTTTCTGCGGGGTGGTTTTGGTAACATTCAGAAAGAAACCGATTTTGATGGTAAGAAAAAAATATCGTTCCAGCCTAATATCGGCGTGGGCATTGTTATTAAAAAAATTGTAGCGATCGATTATGCGTTTACCGATATAGGAAATGCTTCTATCGCCCTTTATTCGCATATTTTTTCGGTTAAACTGAATATAAATCGTAAAAAAACAACAGAAGACAAAAAACAAGGAGAGTAAAAAAAGCCTTTCTGATGCCTATGAAAAAACTTTTACCATTATTTTTTATTTGCATTTTAACTTTTTTAAAGCCCCTTTCAGCTCAACAATATGGGAATGAATGGATCCATTATTCCCAGTCATATTACAAAGTTTATGTTCATGAAAACGGCATTTACCGTATTGATTACAGCGCACTGCTGAACAACGGTTTCCCTCTCGGCAGCATCAATCCACGAAACATACAGGTATTTAATAAAGGCGTTGAACAATATATCTACATCAAAGGTGAAAGTGATAATATTTTCAATTCCGGCGATTACATTGAATTTCATGCAGAAAAAAATGACGGTACGCTCGACACGGAGCTTTATATAAACCCCGAAGGGCAGGCAAACCCGGCTTACAGTCTTTTCAGCGACTCTTCGGTTTATTTTATAACATGGAATTCATCCCTGAGTAACCGCCGTTACCAGGTTGACAACGATGTGAACTTCGGGGCATATACGCCCGTTCCGTTTATATACAAAACCTCGCGCGAAAACTATACGTCCATGTATTTTGCCGGGGAGACAAATTCCGGCGGTTTTACCGATCCGGAATACACCGCCAACGAGGGATGGTTCGATAATGGTATGAATGTCGGACAAAGCATAACCAAAAGCATTCCTACTGCAAATAAATATGCCTCCGGGCCGAATGCTCTTTCAGAATTTGTTGTTCTGGGGCAATCAAATTTTATTGCAGCATTCCCTGATCACCACCTTCGAATTACTTTTGCTGGTAATACCATTGACACACTTTTTGAAGGCTATAAAGTTTTACGATATAATTATTCAATCCCTGTTTCTCAGATCGGAACTACAACAACAAATTTTTCTTTCAGCGTAATAAATGACCTTGGTGTTAATTCTGACAGAAATACCGTTGCCTACATTCAAATCAAATATCCCCATACCCTTAATCTTGAGGGAAATTCTGAATTTTATTTTTCAGCTACAGATGCTGTTCAGGCAAAATCATTGCTAAACTTCACAAATTTCAATGTCCCAACAGGAGACACCGCAAGGTTATACGACATTACAAACCACCGGCGGATTAAAGTTGTTTTTGATGGCGCTTCTTATAAATGCCTTCTGGCTAACTCAGGCAGCGAAAAAAAATGCTTGCTTACGTCAGATAATGCAGTGAAAACCATTACAAAAATTTATCCTGTCTCAGATAATGCAAAGTTTATCAACTATCTTACGATTGCCAACACAGACTATTCCGACTACTTTATTATCACCCATCCTTCTTTGTGGCAGGAGGCAGAAAATTACAAAAATTACCGCAACACAACAGGCTACCATGCACTCACAGTAAACGTGGAGCATTTGTACGACCAGTTCGGTTATGGTATTCTGAAATCGCCCCTTGGAATAAGAAATTTCATCAGGTATGCTTACAATTATTTTTCTGTTAAGCCAAAAGATTTATTTCTGGTTGGGAAAGCATACCGGGCGGGATCTGACGGTTCGTATCCGCAATACAGAACCAGCGCATATTACAATAACCTGACATTGGTGCCATCGTTCGGATATCCTCCTTCCGACCTGCTTTTTTCGCAGGGCATCGTTGACAACTTATATCAGCCCGCTGTTCCTACCGGCAGGCTTAGCGCCAAAACACCTGAACATGTCAGCATATATCTTGATAAAGTTGAACAGTATGAATCAGCCAATTCCTCCCCACAGGAATGGATGAAAAATATTCTGCATTTCGGAGGAGGGAATAATGTTTCTGAACAAAACGCTTTTGCATCTTATTTAAGTAACTACAAACAAATAGTTGAAGCCCCGTATTTTGGAGGAACGGTTAAAAGATTTTTAAAGACTTCTTCCGATCCTTTTCAGATCAACCTTTCAGATTCGATCAAACATCTGATTGATAACGGGGTTAGTATTATGACTTTTTTTGGTCATGCTGCAGGTATTGGTTTTGATGTGTCAGTAAACAACCCCGCTGAATGGAATAATTATGGAAAATACCCTTTTTTACAAGCTAATTCTTGCTATGCAGGAGACATATATGTTGACGGAAACTCAAGCGAAGAATTTGTGTTGATTGAAAATAAAGGCGTAATCGGATATCTGGCTTCAATATCATTGGGGATGCCCTGGGCTCTGAACATATATTCTGATGAGCTGTATCGCCAGATCAGTTATAAAAGTTACAGAAAATCTATTGGAGAAATTATAAAAAACACTATTGATTCTATTCAGCTTTCCGAAATCACGTTAAAGGAAACCTGCCTGACAATGACACTACACTGCGACCCGGCTATAATTATCAATTCTTTTGAAAAACCTGATTATACAATAAACCAACAAAATATTTTTTTCGACCCGCCCGATGTGACATCAGAACTTGACTCGTTTAACATTATTATTGTTAGTACCAACATTGGGCGCGCCATTGTTGATTCTTTTGTTGTACAAGTTGTAAGAACTTTTCCGGATGGGGTAACAACAGAAACATATTACAGTAGGATTTCTGCTCCCTTTTTCAAAGACTCTTTATTTTTAAAGTTACCGGTTGATATTACTAAAGGCCTTGGTTTAAATAAAATAAAAATTACGCTTGATGTCTTCAATGAAATAGATGAAATCTCTGAAATAAACAATTCTACTGAAGTCCAGCTTTTTATAAAATCTTCAGATATTGTACCGGTTTATCCATATAAATACGCCGTCATCCCTTCGCTGCCTGTAATTCTTAAGGCCTCTACGGGGTATCCATTTCTGGGCGCCACCGATTTTGAATTCCAACTCGATACCACCGATGCTTTCAACAGCCCTGTAAAACAGATTTTTCATATAAACCATACGGGGGGTGTTATCAGCTGGACACCCACATTCCCAATAACAACCGATAGTATTGTTTATTACTGGCGTGTAAGCATTGATTCCAATTCTATCCATAATTACAACTGGAGGGAAAGTTCTTTTCAATATATTTCTGGTAAACGAGGCTGGGGACAGGCTCATTTTTTTCAATTCAAAAACGATAATTATCAGTATGTAACCTATAACAAACCTCAAAGAATTTTTGAATTTGTCAATAATGTTCATTCGGTAACGTGCCAGACAGGTGTTTATCCATACATCCCCTGGAATGAAGAATGGTATAAAATAAATAATGTTTTAAAAGCTATCTGGTCTAGCCTGTCTGATGTAGGCAACGGCGTTCTTATTGCTGTTTTAGACAGTGTCAGCGGTGAACCGTGGCTTGACCCGCAATATTCTGTTCCTGTATACCGTTTTGATATCAGCACTGCTGATGCAGGTAGCAGGGCAATGCTAACTCAGCTGCTGAATTCGGTGCCTGCAGGTGATCATGTTTTGATTTACAGTCATATCAACCACTTTGCCGAATCTTATGAAGAAGACTTATATCAACAGTTCGAATCCATAGGTAGTTCTTACATCAGAACACTTCCGAACAATATTCCTTATATCATTTTTGGTAAAAAAGGCGCTCCTATCGGTACGGCTCATGAAGTAAAAGGGTCGTCTATTTCTTCTATCATTCAGTTGAATGACAGTATTATCACTCACTGGTACGAAGGAAAAATTGTATCAGAGCTTATCGGACCGGCAAGCAATTGGGGGTCATTACATTGGAGGCAAAAGGCTTATGAGGCAGCTAGTACAGATTCTGCTTGGTTATCCGTGATCGGTATAAAAAGTAATGGTGTAGCAGATACGCTTATCAAAAACCTGCCGCCTGATTCTTCTGACATATACAACCTAAACACCCGGATCAATGCTGCCGTTTATCCGTATCTAAAATTGAGTGTAACACTGCGAGATGATTCGCTTCACACTCCTGCATGTATGAGACGTTGGCAGGTTTTATTCGACGGGGTGCCGGAAACAGCCCTTAACCCTTCAATCCACTACGTTTTCTATAAAGATACGATACCCGAAGGCGAAAACATTTTGTTTTCCACCGCTACTGAAAATATTAGCAATTATGATATGGATAGCCTGCTGATTAAATATTGGGTTGTGGATAAAAATCAGGTTACACATCCCATAGGCTCTTTCAGGCATAGACCACACCCCGCAGGAGATGTGTTAAAAGACACGGTGACATTCTCAACCAATGGTTTAGGTGGGCTTAACAGTTTGTGGATAGAAGTTAATCCGGATTTTGACCAGATTGAACAAACACACTTCAACAACATTGGTGAAATAAAATTTCTGGTTAACCGGGATAATATAAACCCGCTACTGGATGTTACTTTCGACGGCGTACATATATTTGACGGCGATATTGTATCGTCCAAACCGGAAATACAAATTTCGCTCAAAGATGAAAACAAATATCTCGCGTTGAACGATACAGCATCATTCAGGGTTTATATGCAAAATCCCGGTAGTACGACAAAAACAAGAGTTTATTTTTTACAAAACGGACAAGAAATAATGCAGTTTATCCCGGCATCGCTGCCCAACAACAGTTGCAAAATTTTATATAAAGCGGAATTGATATCAGACGGTGTTTACACCTTGTTTGTTGAGGCGCAGGATATTTCTCATAACGAATCCGGGAGCAATGATTTTTCAGTTTCGTTCGAAGTGATTAACAAGCCCTCCATCACCAATGTAATGAATTGGCCGAACCCTTTCAGCACCGCAACGCATTTTGTTTTCACACTCACAGGCTCTGAAATTCCGACATATTTTAAAATTCAAATCATGACCATTACGGGAAAAGTTGTTCGCGAAATAGATTTGAGCGAATTGGGACTTATCCACATAGGCCGAAATATTACGGAATATGCATGGAACGGAACTGATGAATTTGGCGACCGCCTTGCCAATGGTGTTTATCTTTATCGTGTGGTTACACGTTTGAGCGGAGAGAAAATTGAACTTCGGGAAACAAAGGCTGATCAGTATTTTAAAAAGGAATTCGGTAAGATGTACCTGATCGGGAATTAACCAAAAAATTTTGATGCCACCAGGATTAATTTTTCGCCACATCTGCATTTATCGTTTTGCCATGAACCTTTTATATGGCTTTGGCTATAAAAAAAGATTCCGCCTGATATTTCCCTTTATCAAGGGGCTAAGTGTAAACGAACTATGCTTTGGCGATTTATATATAGCCCGTTATTGCAGAAAAAACAACATCAAATGGAGGGGCTATGATGTAAACAAAAAATTTGTTATGAGGGCGAAAAATAGAAATTTTGATGCTATTTTTTGCAACTTATCAGAACAACACACTTTACCGAAATCTGATACATGTATTATCTTGGGATCATTATATCATTTTAATCAGAACCCGGAGCAAATTTACGAGTTGATGTTTTCATCTTCAAAACGTATCATCATTTCCGAGCCAATAAAAAATATTTCAGCCAATAACAATTTTCTTGGACGGATTGCATCTGTGGTTTCCGATACGGGCAATGGAGCCGAAACTTTCCGCTATGACGAACCTCGACTTATAAAATCATTTGAAAAACCGGCAAAAAAATATAATTTTACCATTTATAAAAAATTCTATTTTAAAAAAGACATTATAATCATCCTTGATAAATGCCCCAGCCCGAAATAAGCATCGTGATCCCTGTCTTTAATAGCAGGGCGATAATACAGGTATTATATAATCGTATCAGTGCTGCGCTGTCTGAAACTAGTCACGAGGTGATCTTAATTAATGATGGCAGCAGCGATAGCAGCTGGAACATCATTTCGGATCTGGCGAAAAAAAATACAGATATTACAGCAATCGACCTGATCAAAAATTCAGGGCAGGACAACGCGATTCTGGCCGGCCTGCGGAACATCAAAGGAAAATATGTGGTCATCATGGATGATGACTTGCAACATGCACCCGAAGACATTCCTGCTTTGTATAATAAGTGCAGCCAAGGCTACGATGTTTGCTACGCGGCTTTTATTCACAAAAGACAAAACATTTTAAAAAAAACTGGAAGCAAAATAAACGGAGGTTTTGCCGGCTGGCTGTTGAACAAACCCCGCGGTATATACATGTCGCCATTTAAAATTATAAGGCGAAATATAGCTAATGAGGTAGCGCGTTTTGCCGGGCCCTATCCATATATAGACGGCATCATACTAACCATTACCAATAAAGTATGCCAGCTCCATGTTGATCACCATGAACGCCATGAAGGCAAAAGCAACTATAATCTTCATCGTTCCGCCTCGGTTTTTTTTAAATTATTTTCAGGTTTTTCTGTTGCACCACTAAGACTGGCGGCAATTTTCGGATTCATTATATCCCTGATTGGCACCGGATTAATTGTCCGTTATTTAATTGAGTATTTTATTCTGAAAGATACTGTTGAAGGATGGACAACTATTGTTGTACTTCTGATTTTTTTCGGCGGATTAATTACAATGCTGCTGGGGTTGATTGGGGAATATATCGGCAGGATATATCTCACGTTGAATAATAAGCCGCAATACAGCATCAGGGAAACCATTTACAGTTACTATGAGAATGAATAGAAGTAAACGGCAGGACTTATTGTTTTTGGTTTTTTTTGTCGTTCTTTCCCTAACAATTATCCTGCTTTCCCGAAACATCCCGTTTTTCTGGGATAATTATATTATTTCAAGATTAGCAACCTTTTATTATGAAAACTCTTTTAGCAAAATTGTCCCACCACTGAATATCGATTACGGAGTTTTTACTTTTTATGCTTATTATATTGCCGCATTCTGGAAGATTTTTGGAAAAACCTTATTGGTAAGCCATCTGGCAATGCTTCCGATTCTAACAGGCATTTTCTGGGAATTAAGAAAAATAAGTTTGCATTTCATCAGACCCGGTTATTTTCTTCTTTTTCTTCTTTTTATTCTTGCTGATCCTGCTTTTATTACACAAGCAATACTAATGGGCTACGATCTGTTTTTATTGTATTTCTTTCTGGCGGCGTTACGGTCGTTGATCAACAGAAAATATCTTCTTTATTCTCTTTGTCTTGTAATTATGGCGGGGATTTCAGTAAGAGGTATTTTAGGAATATTCTCATTATTTTTCGTTCATATCCTTTATAAAAAAATGATAGAAAAGAAAAAACTCAAATTCAAATTGCTGCTTTTATATTTACCCTGTACGATATTTCTTATAACATGGATGTTGTTTCATTACGCTCAAACCGGATGGTTCTTTTTTACACCGGAGGAAAACTATTTCAGGGATTTTAATGGTCTTCTCATGGCTTTCAGACATTTCTTTTACATTATTTGGAAGATCACCGACTCAGGAAGGTTATTCATCTGGGTTTTCTTTCTAATTTGTTTTTTAACTTACATCAAAACTCGAAAAACAAACCCTCAGTTTAAACTTTTAGCCATATTCCTTTTTGTTCCTCTTTTAGTCAATATTATTTTCATGGTGCCGATATCAAACCCGGTTGGGCATAAATATTTTTTACTTCAGTATGTTTTTTTGTCGTTGTTTGCGGTTTTGATCATTCAGGAGTTTCAATCCATTAAAACCAAAATTCTTTTTTCAACGCTCATCGTCGCTTTTTTTATCGCAGGAAACTTTATTGTTTATCCTCAAAAATATGGTAATGCATGGGAAACATCTTTAAAAACATTGCCTTATTTTACTGCTGAAAAAGAAATGAAAGAATTTCTTTCTACCCAAAATATCAATCCATCTGAAATTTATACGTTCTTTCCGTTAAACAACAATCATAAATTTTCTTATTTAAACGAAGATTATGCCTATAAAGCCGCTGACACTGTTCCGACAGACTCATGCAGGTATGTGATTTTATCAACTATTTTCAACATCAAAAATCCAGGCCAGTTTATCAACAAAACAAGAAATTGGGTTGTGTTAAAAAACATCCGTTACTGGCCAATTGAAATTAAACTCCTGGAAAATCCAACTAGTTATAAACACTAACAAATCCTACTGATAATGCTTATTTTGCACATCATTAAAATGAATATAATTACTATATTTGCCATCTAAAATCACATAATGAAAAAACGGTATCTGTTATTATTGGCCTTATTAAGCGGAATACTTTTGTCACTTTCATGGCCTGCCCGGGGCTTCCCGTTTTTGCTTTTTATTTCTTTTGTTCCCTTATTGTACATCGAAGATTACATTGCCAAAAACAAGCATAATTTCGTAAAGGCAAGTGTATTCTTCTATACTTATATTGCTTTTTTTGTATGGAATATACTGACCACCTGGTGGATTTACTATTCTACTCTTTTTGGTGCGGCCATGGCTATTGTCCTGAACTCAATGTTCATGGCGTTTACTTTTTTCATTTATCACTTGGTGCGCCGCACCGTTTTTAAATCGCGCGGCGGATATTATGTTCTGATCTTTTTATGGATAACGTTTGAGTTTTTACATCTCGACTGGGATCTATCGTGGTCGTGGCTCAACCTCGGCAACGGTTTTGCAAATTACCCGCGGTTTGTACAATGGTATGATGTTACTGGTGTGTTTGGCGGAGATGTCTGGATACTTTTAATTAATATTTTCATTTATAAATTCCTTCTCAATGCTTTCGGAAGATACAAATCGAGAAAAAATGTCATTCTTTACAGCACATCTACCGTGCTGACACTACTAATTCCATTGGCGGTTTCACTAACCATTTATTTTTCATATAGTGAAAAAAACAACCCATACCAATGTGTTGTTGTTCAGCCAAATATCGATCCATACAACGAAAAATTCGGCGGGATGACTGTTCAGCAACAATTGGATAAAATCCTGAATCTGGCGAAACAAAAAGTCAACGACGGTACCGATTTTCTGGTTTGTCCGGAAACGGCCATTCCGGAATATATCAATGAAAATGAAATTAATGAGTACGAAAGTATTGACAGCCTGAAAAGTATGATACGGAAATATCCAAAGCTGAAAATTGTTATTGGGATATCCTCATTTAAAATTTTCAAAGATGGTGAAAAAACATCCCATACTGCACGCTATTCCGAACACGGAAAATATTATTATGATGTTTGTAATACAGCTTTATATTTAGATTCAACTCTTGTACCCCAGTTGTATCACAAATCAAAACTAGTTCCTGGTGTAGAAATGATGCCTTTCCCGAAACTTCTTAAACCGCTTGAAAAATTTGCCATTAATCTTGGAGGAATGCCCGGAAGTAACGCTACCCAGGAAGAGCGCACCGCCTTTGGCCCTGAAAGCGGACAGGTAAAAGTTGCACCGGTGATTTGTTATGAGTCAATCTATGGTGATTTCATGACAGGTTATATCCGTAAAGGAGCAAATTTAATTTTTATTATAACCAACGATGGCTGGTGGGAAAATACGGCAGGCCACCGTCAGCATTTGCAATATGCCCGACTGAGGGCTGTTGAAACACGGCGCAGTATAGCCCGGGCAGCAAACACAGGCATTTCGGCATATATTAATCAGCGTGGCGATGTTTTTTCGGCAACAAAATACTGGACACCGGATGTACTAAGCATGAAAATCAACGCAAACGACCGTATGACTTTTTATGCCCGTTTCGGCGATTATATCGGTCATATTTCCAAATACCTGTCGTTAGCAACCATACTTGTTTTCTTTACATTAATTCTGCTGAACAAGCGAAAAAGGATTAGAACCAAAAAGAACACACCTCAGGAATGATGGTATTTTTCGTTACGTATTATTGTAAATGCCCGGTATAACTGTTCAAGAAATATCATTCTTACCAGCTGGTGCGGAAATGTCATCTTTGAAAGCGAGAGTTGGATATGGGCCTTCTTTTTTATTTCATCTGAAAAGCCAAAAGCACCGCCCACGACAAACATCATGTTTTTTATGCCTGTCTGTAACTTATTTTCAAGAAACCGTGCAAAATCCAAAGAGGTAAGCTCTTTTCCATA
>Ga0116171_10006178_pt1 | contig 10386 bp, 18 predicted proteins | sample AD_JPNHW2_MetaG_FD_89798 | JGI IMG/M metagenome (GOLD analysis project Ga0116171, IMG submission 89798) | Active sludge microbial communities of municipal wastewater-treating anaerobic digesters from Japan - AD_JPNHW2_MetaG | ecosystem: Engineered > Bioreactor > Anaerobic > Digestate | place...
ACCGGGAATACTTCGTGCATCACGGCGATTGCATTACGCACATGGCGGACATGCCCGCCGCGTCTGTGGACTTCGCCATATTCAGCCCTCCATTTCCTACGCTATATGCGTACACATCTCTTCCTGAAGACATCGGGAACAGCGATGACTTGGAGGGCGAGACGAAGATTCACTTGTCATTCATGTATCGACAGCTTGCCAGAATCATCAAGCCTGGACGGGTGGCGATGGTTCACGTTTGCCAAATTCCGAGCATGAAACGGAATGGCGGGGACGGCGGCCTTAATGATTTTCGCGGACTAAACATCCGCATCGGAAAGAGGGCAGGGCTTATCTATGCGTACGATTGGATGGTGCGCAAAAACCCTCAGGCCCAGGCCATTCGCACGCGAAGCCGCGAGCTGCAATTCGCTGGCTTTGAGTCCGACCGTGCCAAATGCAGGGGAGCATTGTGCGACTACTTAATTAAATTCATGGCTCCAGGCGAAAACGCCGTACCGGTGAACAATCCGGGAGAGTCGTCGCGCAATGATTGGATCGACTGGGCCGAAGGGGACTGGAGCGACATCAAAGAAACCGACACCCTGAACACCAAGGCAGCCAAGGGCGAGAATGACACGAGGCATATTTGTCCATTGCAGCTATCGGTAATCGAGCGGCTCGTCAAGATCTACACCAATCCCAATGAGATCGTATTCAGCCCGTTCGCGGGCATCGGCTCCGAGGGCTACGAGGCCCTGAGGCTGGGACGCAGATTCTACGGCTGCGAGATCAAAGACGAGTACTACGCCGAATGCCTGAAAAACATGGAGAGGGCACTTCAACTGCGATTCGAGTCGCGGGCCACGCTGTTCGATGCCTTGGAAAGTGCTTCTACAAAAGAACCTCTTGGCGGATGGGATTGAGGTGCATGGATGATTGACACTCACGACATCAGAAGAAGCAGGGGGGCCATCGTGGCGGCAATTGTCGACGCCGGCGGAGAGGTGTCGGAAAACGGCAAATGCCGATGCCCGTTTCACGAAGACAGCAACCCATCCGCGTCGATAAAGTACTTGGATGTTGGGCACTGGCACTTCCATTGTTTCCCGTGCGACTGGGGCGGGGACGTTTTTGATATCGTCCGCAGGCACCACAAATGCACGTTCCCTGAGGCAAGGCAGGTGGTATCTGGGTTCGGCGAGCAATGCCGTTCGCCAGAGAAAAGGAACGCTCCCCCGATGATTTTCGCGTCGCCAAAAGTGGCCGCAGAGAACTACGCACAGTACCGCCATGGAAAAGTCGCGGCCATATATCGCTGGTCAGATGACTGGTGTCGGGCACGCATAGAACTGGAAGGCGATAAGACATTCCTCGAAATCACCAGATCCGAGGCAGGCGGGTGGATTCAAAAGGCCCCCCCCTCGCCGCACTGCCTATACCGGTTCGATGAAATCCCGCCTCATGCGACCGTGTCCGTGTGCGAGGGAGAAAAGGCCGTAGACGCGGCATGGAAATTGGGCCTGTTTGCGGTGACGAGCGGATCGGCATCGTCGGCGAAACATGCGGATTGGTCGCCGCTGGCGGGAAGGCTGGTTGATATTTACCCGGACAACGATGAGCCGGGCCGAAAGTATGCTATCGACGTGGCAGCCATCTTGGTCCGTCTGCCCAATCCGCCACGCATCACCATTCGCACCATTACAGGTCTGCCCCCCGGTGGGGATATGCACGATCATTTGGTCAATATCAGGAGAAAACGGCAATGAAATTCGACAACGAAACGATGGCTGCGAGAGTTGACAAGATCCATCTGGGGGATCAGTTTGTTGATGCTTTTGGAGAAGTCCACACTGCGACTTCCGACTGGGATCATCCCGGCATGGTCGTAACGCCCCGCAAGAAAGACTTCGCGTGGCTGCTGGACGTGGCACCGGAGAACAAGAGAACCGAATACCTTTGCCCTACGAATGGAATCAAGTTCCGATGGCGCAAAGGACAACTAGAAAGGAGAACGGAACAGGATACGTTCTGGCAAGCATGCGGCATCTCCGACTCTATGCTCACCGCCACATTCGAGGATGCGCCCCCCGCCGAAGGCTCGCCCAAGTGGTTTGCCGCGTTGCCCGAGGGTACGTGCTGCTGGAGCGGAGACGATAGAACATGCTACGCGAGACGAGTCGGACCGAAGGGTTACGAGTGGATTCTCGTCCGAAATGGACGGGTGACCTCGGCAGAAGCCCAGACCGAATTGACTACATGGTCCCTCTGCCTGCACAACGGGGAGCGAGCGGAGCCTGTCGTCGGATCGCAGTTCTGGGCGGACGTGATGCAACGGTTAGGCGTAGAGGTACACCATGAGACAATGGCCAAAGGCTACCGAGTCGTAAGCGGACACTATGTTTTGCGTAATGGGTCCAGGGCTAAAGTGGTGCCAGGGTGGTTTACGAATGCAAAGTACGCCACTGGCTGGTCACTCTGGACGGACACGGTTGCCGACGACGCCCGGAAAGCTCTGGCGGAAATCGACGAACATCGCAAGGCGGTCGCCGAGATCGTGGAGCGGATGAAGGGAGAGAATAAGCCATGAGCGAACTGGACCAACGCAGACGCATCGACGAACTTGAATCCCAGCTATCCGACATTCGCGAGCTGCTGACTGGCTCTGAGCAGGAGTCTCCGGTCGCCCTGTGCCGCGAACTGCTGGAGCATGACACGGCACTAGTGGGCGAGGTTGAGCGGCTGAAGGCCGAACTGAACGCGGCCCTCGCCGATAACACGATGTTCATCGGCTGGCTGCGTTCATGGGCCGTCGTACCAGTCGAACAGGTGGCATCGTACGTCTGTAGCATTTGCGCCGGAGAGGGTAACGAAATAGACGAGGTTGAACACGGTAGCGATTGCATGCTCAGTCCCGCTCGATTCCCATCCCGGCGCCGCCCTGCTGGCCCGGCTGAAACAGTGCGAAGAGGCACTAAGGGCGATGCGGAATGCGTTCTTGCCGGGCACAAGATCGCAGGACTTTGGAGAGGGCCAGGAGCAACAGGACGACGCACTGGCTCTCGCCGCCAAGGCGCTGGCGGGGAAGGAAGAGAACGCATGAAGCGAACCCACAAAGAATTGATGTTCGACGCCGTAATTGATATGGAATCACTCAAAGCTCGCTTAGCTACTATGGCGGAGGCTCTGGTGCCGTTCGCGGAAGTGGCCCTCTGGCATGATGTTTACGGGTACACCTGGAGGGATGACCATGCATTGGACGCACTGGGCAACATATTGACTATCGGTGACTGCCGTCGGGCCGCGAAGGCACTGGAGGACGGGAAGGAAGGTGCTAAATGAGCGACCCAAGAGAGCCAGTGTTAATGTTGGCCGGCATCGCCCTTGCTTGTGCGGGTGCCGCAACCTGGGCTTTCTGTGGATACGGTTCACTGCTCACGCTGGCTGTAGGCGTTCTAATCGGAGTGGTGACTTGTGCCTTGTTATTCGTGGCGGGAAAGGACGGTGCGAAGTGATGATGGCATTGCCTAGAATTGTGTCACATTTCTCGTGCGGTGCGGCTTCAGCAGTCGCCACAAAGCTAGTGCTTCCCGAGTATCCGTCCGAGCGCGTGGTAATCATCAACGCCTACATCAAGGAGGAGCACGAAGACAATCAGCGATTCCTGCGAGACTGCGAACGATGGTTCGATCATCCGATTATGCAGGTCCGAGACGAGAAGTGTGGCGCATCGTGTCGGGAGGTGTTCCGCCGGAAGCGGTTTTTGAAGAACAAGAATGGTGCCCCGTGCTCGCGAGCACTCAAGCGGGATGTCCTGGAGCAGCATTCGCTACCCGATGACATCTTCGTCTTGGGCTACACAGCCGAAGAAGAGGATCGCCTAAACCGCTTCATCGACGCCAACAACAGCCGCAGGGTGCTGACGCCGCTCATTGATCGTGGCCTGACCAAAAGCGATTGTCTCGCTATGATCCAGCGGGCTGGTATCGAACTGCCCATGATGTACCGACTCGGATTTAACAACAACAACTGCATCGGCTGCTGCAAAGGTGGCATGGGATACTGGAACAAGACGCGACAGATGTTCCCGAGCGACTTCCAGGAAATTGCCGACATCGAAGAGTCGCTCGGACCAACGGCGTATTTGTTCAGGGACAGAAAGACCAACGTTCGTTTTCCGTTGCGACAACTCCCGCTTGGTGCTGGTCGTCATGATGAGCCAGACATCTCGTGTAGCGTGTTTTGTGAATTGGTAGAGCATTCGCTAGCCGTAGAAGCTAGGGACGGAGGTGCGAAGTGAGCAAGGATGATGGTGGACCGGTATTTCCGCAGAGCTATCGCGTTCCTGGGGACTCTCGAATCGTTGAGTGCTCCGGCATGTCGCTACACGACTGGTACGTGTCCCATGCTCCGGAGTGGTGGGTCAAGGAAAAGGCCGAACTACTTGCGAAACTTGAACACGAGAGGGTCATTAACGACAGTTCCCGAACGTCACGAATGCACGACACAGTGTTCCACGTAGTCCAGGCTCAACTGGAGTACGCCGACGCCATGATCGAGGCGAAGAAGAGGAGGGAGACGTGAAACGCATCCTTAACGATCGCCCCCTGTACTGCCTCGTGGACGGCACGGGTGAGGCGTGGTGGCAAACCATCCGCATTAGTCGCAGTAAGTGTTGGGAATGCTCCACACAGGGCAGCCCCGGCTACCGCAAAACCCTGTACCGGAAGGGCTACCGTGTGGTGAAGGTCAATATTGTGGCAGTAAAGGGAGGATCGATATGAGCAGGAAACGCAAATCACTGGGCACGATATGGATTGCCGTAACCCCGGATGGTGATGGAATGCTGGGCACCATGGCGTTTAGTCTAGGGGATTGCTGGTTGAATCTACGGGAACACGCAGGATTTGCCAGAGATCTGCTGCTACGACGCGGCTACCGAGTCGCCAAGGTGGAACTGAGGGAAATCCCGTGACCTATAACGAGATCGACGCCGGGTGCTGTGCGTGGCTTCGCGAGTTGGCCAAGGAAGGCTGGATACCAGATGGACAGATCGACAATAGAGACATCCGAGACGTGCGCCCAGAAGATTGTGGGGATGTCTGCCATTTCTTCGCCGGTATCGGCGGATGGCCCTACGCATTGCGACTCGCCGGATGGCCAGACGATCGGCCTGTTTGGACAGGCAGTTGCCCCTGTCAGCCGTTCAGCGGTGCTGGTAAAGAACTCGGCATGCGAGACGATAGGCACTTGTGGCCCGAATGGTTCAGGATCATTAGGGCGTTTAGACCTGAGCTGTTGTTTGGCGAGCAGGTTGCAAGAGCTGTTGGGCACGGATGGATCGACGCTGTATTTTCAGACCTGGAAGGAGAGGGCTACGCCTGCGGGGCGACGGTATTGGGAGCACACAGCGCGGGCGCGGAACACGTCCGCCAGAGGATTTACTGGATGGCATACTCCGGTAGCAAGGGACTGGAAGGGATACACCGGTCGCGAAGGGGAATCGATTTGCAATCAACTAAGGTCAATGTTCCCAGGAACAACTGGAAAGCCTTCCCCGAAGTTCTTCGAGCAGTTAATGGGGTTTCCAGAAGGCTGGATAAGCCACCGATGTATAGAGAGCAAATCCAGGCACTTGGCAATGCAATCGTGCCGCCACTCGCGGCGGAATTCATCGGCGCAGTGATGGACATTCTGGAGGTGCGGCAATGACCGATGCGACATCCGAAAAACTTATCAACCTCATGATGTGGGCGATACAGGCTACGCTCGTGGGTTTCTCTGTGTGGGCGTTTGGTTCGCCCGGAGACGTGGCAATGGCAGTATGCGCAGCGTACATGTATTTGGCAGGCTGCATAGTGAGCCACATTGAATGGGCACGGGTCAGGAGCAAGCAATGACCCCATTCTATCTCATCGTCCTCGCCAACCTGATCGGCTGGGTAATCATGCTGGGAATCGCGTGGCTGTTCCGCGACACCCGGAGAGAGTACGGATACTGCGGGGAGAAGTGTGATCGCGATGAAATCCACAGGCACATCCTGGGGTGCGAATGCAATCCGCTGGTGCGAGAGAATAGGGAATTGCGGGGAAAGCTGGAGAAACCAAAATGAGACACGACTACGTCAGGGGCAGAAGCCCGCGAACAAAACGATACTCCATGCCGCCAACGAAGTGCCCGGTGTGCGGAATCGAATTCGTTCCACGGGATCGCATTCAAAAAGCGTGCTCGTTTCGATGCGGAAGAAAACTGGCGTCGATCAATCGAAAGAAAAAAGGACCGTTCAATCCGTACGAGCAGAACGTCAGCACGATGACCATAAAACTGCTCGCGTTGCCAGAGGAAAAGCGCCGCAAGGCAATCCTAAAAATACTGGGAGCCAAAACATGATCAATGAACGATACATGCCACAGGCAGACAACGAAACGCGGGCATTCGTCACGCTCGTGATGTTGGTCGCGGCGAATGCGTTCGGGGCATTCCTTGGAGACATGGTCGGTCAACGCAAGACCATGGAGGTGTGTTCTGCGAGGCGTTCCGCATTTATCGTGCTGAGAAGATTTTTGTTCCAGCACAGACGAGGGCTGAAGATCAAGTTTCGGGTATCATTTGATGGCCGACGAGACTTCGAGTCTCCCGTATCCTCGCCGAATATCGGCTATCTGTTCAACGTCGACCATTCGTCGTTCATGCATCCGCAGAAATGCGGTGTCCAAGAAGAGCAGATAAACTCGATCTGCGACAGCGTGATTGCGTTGTGGCCAGCCGTGAAAACGATGGGGCTACTTCCGGCGATCATGATGAATAAGTCTCACGCCATGAGTACGGCGACCATGTTCAATAACTCGGAAACCCAAAGCGAAAAACAGGAGAACGTAGATGCCAGCATTTAACAGAGTCATCATCGCGGGCCACATGACCAGAGATCCAGAATTGGCGCTCTTGCCGTCAGGAACTTCGGTCTGCAAATTCGGACTTGCTATCAATCGTAAGTGGCGAGACAAAGACGGAAACCAGAAAGAAGAAGTCTGCTTTGTAGACGTGAGCGCATTCGGCAAAACCGGGGAAACGATCAATAAATACTTCCAAAAGGGCAAGGCGATATTAATCGAAGGTCGTCTGCACTACCAGGAGTGGACCAGCAAAGAGGGTCAACGCCGCAGTAAGCTCGAAGTGGTTGCCGACGGGTTTTCGTTCATCGAATCAGGTGGGTCGTTGCAAGACAGTAAGCCACAGGGTCGTAGTGTAGGCACTGGCAATGCCGCTCCCCAGGATCAGGATTGCCCGCCGCCCGCTGATTCAGACGTTCCGTTTTAACGAGGCGAGAATGGAAACATCCGAAAAGCAACTGCTTCAAAAGATCTACGCCGCACGGCACGACGACGGAAGCCGGCTGCCTGTGCGACGACGCAGGGAGGGCAAGCCGACCGGAAGAAACGAGCGGTTGGCCAAGTTGTGCGACTTGGAGTTGCTCAATGGGGTACTGGGTGTGCTGTTTGAACTCAAGATGAGGCATCCGGACTCTTCTATTCTGTGCGAACGCGGAGAGGCCGCCATTGCCCTTGTCGTCAACAGGATCGACAACGATCAGGCCGCCCATGTGCGTCGCGGTGAATGCTCGGACGAAGAGGGGCTAAACGAAAATGAGCACGTCGAGCGAAATATGCTCAGGGAGGTGAGAGAGAAATGAAAACAGCAAACTTGGCTCTCGATGGCGTCGACCTAATCGAAGGCGATTGATCGAATCTGCTGTTTGTGCGGCTAGCCCGGAGGCGACACAGTGCCATACGAGAGCAACTTTGACGAGCACGAAGAGACACTGCCGATCATACCAGATGGGGAAAAGCCTCGCAGGCAGCTTCGTCGCCCAGGCGATAGGCGTACGCAGATTATGCTTGGGGCCGACGAATACAGGGTAGTGCGTCAAGCCGTTGCGGCATTGCGGGCAGACCACGGCATCTACCAACGCGGCGGCTGGCTGGTGCGCGTGAATTCCGATGCCACGGCGGATGTGGTCAACCGTCCGCATGGCGTGCCGACTATAGGCCGTTTACCCAAGCCGTCACTGCGGGAACGAATCACCGAGCGGATACTTCTGACCACAATCAATGTGAGAGAGGAGACGATACCGGCGCACCCGCCGACGTGGCTGGTCGAAGCGATCGACGCCAGGGGCGAGTGGGACGGCATCAGGCCGCTTGTCGGCGTGAGCGAATCGCCAATCCTCAGACCGGATGGATCGGTCTGCGACACGGCTGGATATGATTCGTCAACGGGCGTGCTGTATGCGCCTCGGGAAAAATTCCCGCCAGTGCCACCAGAACTAGAGCGTGAGGACGCTTGGCGGGCGAGCGAATCGCTCTTCGAGGTTGTTGTCGATTTTCGCTTCGAGTCGGATGACCACAAGGCTGCGTGGCTTGCCGCACTACTCACGCCGATTGCCCGCTACGCATTCGAGGGAAACTCGCCGTTTTTCTTGGTCGATGCGAACGTAAGAGGCGCAGGCAAAGGTCTGCTGGTCCAATCAATTGGGCAAATCGTCCTGGGCAAATCCATGCCGGTTTCCGCATACAGTGACGATGACGATGAAATGCGAAAACGCATCACGTCCATCGCAATGGCAGGCGACCGAGTCGTACTGCTGGACAATATCGTAGGCAATTTCGGCAATTCGTCGATGGATCGGGCGATGACAGGGGACATGTGGAAAGACCGCGTCCTGGGCGAAAACCGCGACTACGAAGGGCCACTTCTGGCGACGTGGTATGGCACCGGGAACAACGTCCAACTGGGCGGGGACATGCCAAGGCGGACGGTCCACATTCGCCTCGATGTGCTGGATGAGCGACCCGAGCTACGTACCGGATTCAGGCACGCGGACCTATTGCGGTGGATTCGCAGCCAGAGGCCGCGGCTATTGGTGGATGCACTGACCATCCTGGCTGCCTACATGCGGTCGGGTTCGCCGGCCAGCCTTCCGGGGAGCGGGTCATTCGAGGGCTGGTCGAATCTCGTGCGGCAGGCAATCGTTTGGATCGGGTTGCCCGATCCGTGCGCAACCCAAGCGGACTTGCTCGAGGGATCAGATATGACGGCGGAATCATTGGCGGGGCTCATCTCGGCATGGCGGGCATACGATTACTATAACCGAGGTATCGTCGTCTCCGAACTAATGCGCGAGTTATACGGAAGCGGATTCACGTTGACCCCTGAGGCGTTCGCGATGAAAAACGCCATTGAGGCATTCGTCGGTGTGCCGAGCGGAAGGGCGCCCACTGCCCGACAGGTGTCTGGACACCTTAAATCCGCCAAGCGCAAAGTGAGCGGAGGATTATTCCTGGACTGCCCGAATAGAAATAAACTCGGCATGAAATGGCATGTTTATTCAACGGAAATTGAACCGACATGCGACATTGCGCCGATTGGCGATGTAGCAGATTCTGCTACACCCACTGCTACACCCACTGCTACACCCACTCAAAACATTACAGGTGAACGAGTTATGCCACTTGGTGTATCTAGTGTATCAGATTCCCAGTCTCTACACGAGGAAGATTTGAGAGTAAAACGAATGTCTGGAGGGCTGGAAAACACTACACCAGATACACTTCTACACCCGGTAGACGAAGAACTGGAATGGTAAATGGCAATTAAATAGCCATCAAATAATCATCAAACAGAAAGTGGGGAATTAAATGGGAAAATGCAAAACGTGCGAATGGTGGAAAGAGACAGACAGCAACCCGTACTACATGCCGGAAGGGTTCAGGCCGTGCGAGAATCACAAAATTGGCCGACGATGGGACGAAGCAAATGACGCCAAGCCAGACGATGTATACATCGACCCTGACGATCCATACTGCGGTCCAACAATGTGCCCCGGTCCCGAGTTCGGCTGTGTGCATCACAAGGAAAAGCTCTCATGAAAATCAAACGACTGCAGGTTGTGAGATGTCAGACGTGGAGACACCGAGTATCGCGAGTAGCGACCAATCTTGCCATGATGATTGAGGCACTGGCAGCCATAATCAGCATTGGATCTCTGAGGGTGGATATATCGCTCGACGTGCATATCGCATTGTCTGACTGGGCAAATAAGCGGAGGTAGGGAAATGCTCCCAACCGAAATAGCTGCATCAATAATCAAGGGGGCGTGCCTTGTGGCATTGTTGCTACTGGTTGCGATCATATGCCGATGCGCATCAGGAGCATGACCGATGGATCAATCTGGGTTGCCCACGAAAACAAAGGACTTACGGGCGACTGGGGGCCGCGAGAATCCGCGTTATTAAGCCAAAAACAAGGGTGACGTACCTCTAAAATGCACGTAAGTCTAGTAAATCCATGCGGTTACGGGGTGCCTAGGTACTCCCAGAATGGGGGTCGGGGCGGCGACGCCGCTCGTAT
>Ga0116171_10006180_pt1 | contig 10385 bp, 12 predicted proteins | sample AD_JPNHW2_MetaG_FD_89798 | JGI IMG/M metagenome (GOLD analysis project Ga0116171, IMG submission 89798) | Active sludge microbial communities of municipal wastewater-treating anaerobic digesters from Japan - AD_JPNHW2_MetaG | ecosystem: Engineered > Bioreactor > Anaerobic > Digestate | place...
ATACAATTCACCGGTTCCAGACCGGTTTGATGAATTACCGATCCTTTCCTCCGGAGTTCTGGAAGAAGATCAGGACTACCAATCTTCTGGAACGAGTCAATAAGGAACTCAAACGACGGAGCAGAAAGATCGGTGCCTTCCCGAATGATGCATCTCTCTTGAGATTAGCAGGATCCATCCTGATCGATATTAATGAGGAGTGGATTACAGGTAACCGGTATTTATCTGTGAAGAATGAGATGATCTCTTTGGATACTGTGGCAGCGGATTTTACAGCAATATAGAGACACTACCCGTATGAACATTTTAATAAATTCTTTTTGATCATCTGCAATGCTCAAATTATTTTGTAAGGTAACACGATTGTATAGCCTTGCCCCATTGTTCCGGTTTTTCCATATACATGGGGAACAATTCCATCATGAACCGGAAAATAGTTGTGAAAAATTACACATAACAAATCCGGCATACCGGATCACTCTTCATCTTTTTCATGAACCGGACCCGGTTCCGGATAATCTGCGGAAGACCATCGCGAAGAATGTTCCCCAAGCAGGTATCCGCCCGGTAACAGCAGGGGGCTACATCCCCGTTCGTCCTGATAAAGAGTGTCAATTGGATTAACGGGCAGGGATTTGTGTGGACGGGCGGCAGAGTCACCTTGCACCCGGTCTTTTTTGCCGTACTCTTAATCCGGGGAAAGAGGTTTTTTTCTGTCTTTGCCTGAATATCAGTCCAGGGAAAAGAACGTTCGAAGTTTACTATGTCAACCCCGAGAGCACCTGCGAGCCCGAGCCCCTCATCGATACAATCGAGGTTCTCTTCCATTAATGCGATGTTCATATACGTTTTTGGAAATTTCAGGTTCCGCGCAGATCGTTCCTGGATAAATCCGGCCACATTTTTAGAAACAATAGGAGTGAATTGTTTTACTTCAGGAAAACTGAATGCGATCGCATCAAGGCCCGAATTCAGAAGGGCATCTGTTTTTCCGGGGAGGAGCGTAGCATTCGTCGTAAAATTGACCGATATTTTTTTTTCTGTCGCATACCGGATCATCGCAGGAAGGTCCGGGTGAAGGAGCGGCTCTCCCCATCCATGAAGGGTAAGATACCGGCTTTTTGATTTGTCGATGATCTGCCGGAAATCGTCAAAAGAGATATTTTCCTCCGACCGGTTCAGTGAACTGCGCAGGCAGAACGGACAGTCAAGATTGCAGGCTGTCGTTGGCTCCAGCTGCATAATCGGAGGTATCGCGTAATTCAGTACAGACATTCGGTTCCTTACCGGGAAATCATGGATATGACACGGTTGACTGGTGAATCGCTCCCCTCACCAATGCCAAGAAGGGAACTCATGCCCTTTCTCACCCCGTTGGAATTGAAAATGACAAGCCCTGCCATCAATCCAATACCCAGGATGTGAGCTGCTGCAAGGCCAATCGCTGCATCTGGAAGAATAATTGGTGCACACATATAATTTCACCTCCCTTTTGTTGACTAATTTTATTTAACATATTGATCATTATAAACATTTCTCATTGATCTTGTAGAGTGGAGTTCTCTGTTCCATGGTACATATTCATGAACCGGTCAATCCCGAACGCTGCGGAGGCAAACAGGACTCCTCCCAGCAGTGCCACGAGAACAAGAACAGGGATCATGGCCATATCAGGTGGGAACCTCGATGTAAATCCACCACCCCAGAAGAGCCAGAAATGCAGCATGTAGTACATGTTGGCAATTCCTGCCGCTGCAAGATACTTCACCGGATAACGGTAACAGATGAGAGCATAGCACAGTCCCAGGATACCTAAAATGCAGTAAACCACGGGGAACTGGACTACCGGAATATCAGACTCCCCTTGTTTTGCCTGGCCGAGAAGGGCGAGAGTAAGGGTCACCAGACTCAGCCCGGTAAAAAAGACCGGTAAAATGTATTTCCATAGTTTACGCTCACGCGGAATAAGGCATATCGCTTCAATGATGAGTGCCACAAAGAGCAGGACATCTATAAACTGGATAATGACAACCTGATTGCCAAACAGGAGATCGAATGCAATAATCAGCACAGCCATGGCGACTGCAGTACCGGGTTTTTTGACCAGGAGCAGGCCAAGAAGAAGCCAGAAGCAGAGGATACCCCCGAAGACAAGGACACCTGCACCCGGTCCGGGAAGACCAAGAGTGCCGTAGACAAAAGCCGATATCCTTCCTTCAGGAAAGAGCCAAGAGGGAACCAGCGCCCCGCTCAAGGCTGCAAGTACTGATAGCAGGAGGGTAAGTCCCAACTCCCTGAGAGTAAAATAAATGGTATTGCTCTTTCCCTTTTCACTCATGGATCCTGCCTCTCAATCTCCTGAATCTGAATACTATGAATTATCCTTGGCCGGTATCGCTCTGTAAACGGCAGCCTATACCTGACATGCTCCCTGTCGGGCATACGTATTCCAGAGCAGGTAGAATCCGTATGCGATCGCTGCCATGAGGGCACCGCAGACACACGCAAATGCAAGGAGTGCCGGGATCGCAGGAGCAACCGGGAGCCATGTGGCAAACCCGCTCTTGCCATTGAAAAGCCAGCAGAATGCGATATAGAATACCTCGGCACATCCGGCTCCGATGATATATTTTGTCGTGGGATATGAATAGCAGATGACGGCAAGAGCAAGAGCTAAGATCCCGGTTACGGCATACCCGAGCGGGAAGACATCGGCTGCCGCTCCATTCTCACCCATCTTGGCATTGCCGGTAAGCATCAGGGCAAGGGTGATAATACCCATTATTGAGAGCAGTGATGGGAAGACAAACTTCCAAGGTTTCTGCTCCAGCGGGAGCAGCCCGGCACATTCGATGATGATTGCAACAACGACCAGCAGGTAATCGATCCGTAGGGTACCCTTAATAGCCAGCCCTAGCGCTATCGTGATGAGCGTGATCAGAACAGCAATTGTAATCGCTGTACCGGGTTTTTTGACTAAGAGCAGGCCAAGGACAATCCAGAGACAGGTAAAGGCGCTACTGATAAAGATCCCCGCACCAGGCCCGGGTAATTTCAGAAACCCGTGGACGAAACTGGATCCGCCGCCACCGGGCAGAATATAGGCAAGTCCGTAACTGCTGGTCATAAAAGCAATGACAGCAAGTAGTACAATGATCACCAGTTCCTGCGGGGTGAAATACCCCGTGATTTTCGTAATCCATCCGTTTTGTTTTTTATCTTCGGTCATAAAGCGTCCCCGTCTATCCAGTGCAGATTTTTCCGGGGGTATCAGTTTTTGGGATCAGCCCGACGGAACTCTGGATCAGTAACCGTATCTTTATCCTGCCAAATAAGCATTTTCATTTAACATTTTATGAAAGTAAATTAAATTATTAACCATACGGCTCCTATTGCTGATGATGACAGAGAGATTTCCTGAAACAGCCGACACCAAGAATCAGGCAACCGATCGCGATATCCTGCTCCGGAAAGCAAAGGAATTCCACGGGGAGATCTGCGGCGGGATCGTTCTTGGGACACGGATGACCATGATCGGCATGCGGGAACTGGGTATGAATCCCCTGGAGAAAAACCGCAACCTCATTGTCTATGTTGAGATTGACCGCTGCATAGCCGATGCAATTCAGGCTATCACCGGGTGTTCGCTCGGCCACCGCACGCTGAAGTATAAACCATACGGGAAGTTCGCCGCTACCTATGTAGACCTGAAAACCGGTTCGGCAGTACGGGTTACTGTGGTTGAGAAGAAGAGAACTGAGAAGACCGGAAAAGAGGCGATGAAGGACGCTGCAAAGATATTACTTGATACTCCTGAACCGGACCTCTTCCGTATCCGTCGTGTGAATCTTAAGATACCTGACGGGGATATGCCGGGAATGCCTAAAAACCGGGCACGCTGCAGCAGCTGCAACGAGATGATCGTGGATGATAAAGAGATCATTCGCGACGGGGCGATCCTGTGCGGAAATTGCGCCGGTGTGCCATACTATACAGAGAAGGAATAAGAATCCGGCAACAGATCAATTCTCCTTTTCCCACCAGATTTTTGCCCGGTACGAGAATCCTTTCAGTACATAGCCACCGTTTTCAGGCTGCAGTTTCCGCATCAGGAAATCATGTAAGATCGCTTCCTGTTCTGCAGTTTTCAACTTCAGCCCCGCACATTGATCGGCCACTGCTTCCTCAATGCTGGAGAATCCGGTGATATGCTCCTCTTTGGTAACCTCAACATTAGCATAGATGCCTATCTGGTTTAACAGGTTGAAGATGATGTTGGGCCTCCTCGTTTCCCGTTGGGGGACGCCAAAGAGCTGCTCCCAGATTGCCCCATAGTTGTGGCGCCAGGGAGACTGCATATCGGCAAACCAGAAGATATACACGTATTTACAGGAAGCCGCGTTCATCTTCAGTAATGCTTCTTTGAGATCAGAAAAGCCAAGGGAATAAGAGGCCACAACGACATCAAAAGGACATTCAAGGTCCGTAGAAATATTCACGTCTTCCCAGTTTTTCAAAAGGAGATCAATGTTCCGGATACCCGACTGGCGGATATTCTCACGCAGGCAATCGGCCATGCCCGGGGCGGGTTCTACCGCGGTGACATGCCGGACGATGCCGGAGAGCGGCACGGCCAGGGTCCCGGGGCCAGCCCCGATATCCAGTACCCGGGATTCCGATGTAATATTCATGGCACGGATACGTTCCCACGACGCCTTCCAGTTATCCGCCTTTGCCATACGGTCGAATTTCTGGCACCGTTCCGGTTCTGACCAGCGTTCAAGACAGGTGACAAACTCTCCTTTGGACCGTCGCTGCGGTCCCGGGTTCTTCCAGGCTTCATTCCAGTCGATCTCGCTGATGTCGGTCATACAAAAGTCGGTCATACAAAACCTGCATACTTTCATGGGGAGGAACTGAACGGGGAGTATATGAGTCTCGTCGGCGTTCGGTTACCTTTCAATAACTATTTGTGTTTAACAAATTTAAAATGTATAACAAGTATAACGCATTGAAGAACCCCGGAGTCAGAGAGTTTCTTCGATTTGGAGGAATCCGGATAACGGCAGGGAACAACGATGTTACAGGACAGTCCGACAACAATCCTCGAAAAAGGGTATGAAAAACTCTTAAGCGAATACCACCGGCTCGACCTGCCGGAAGCCCGGGTAAAGAATTTCGGGCTCAACCCGGGCTGGAATGCTATGATCGGAACCGACGGGTGCTGCGGGGTGGCGATGAGTTTCCAGGACAACAATCCCCACTATGGAGATGAAGAGACCGTATTCGATATTCAGCATCTCAAATCCTTTGTCGGGGAATCACTCTTTGAGGTGGCCCGTAGGAATATGGCAGAATCACGCTTGAGCAGGCGTTCGATCGCGCTTACCGCGCTTAATGCACTCTCCCAGCCGCTCGTCACTGACAAGGTACTGCAAACCAAGGGATATACAGTCGGCATTGAGGTAAAGGACCTGGTGAGGAGCGATGACAAACTGGTCATTGTGGGGTACGGGGGCCTTGTGAAGAGTTATGCCGGCCGGTGCCGGGAACTGCATGTCACCGACCAGCGGTCGAAAGAGATGTTCCGGACAACCATTGTCGGTGAGACCATTACCTATGGGCCGGCGGGGATTGTGGTCCACTCTGCGGAAGAGAACCGGGAGGTACTCAAAGACGCAGATATTGCTATCATCACCGGCTCGACACTTGTTAATGGGACATTCGAAGAAGTCGTAGGGTATGCAAAGCATGCCCGTATCCGGGCACTTTATGGATCAAGCGCCCAGCTGATCCCGGACGTGCTTTTCGAGAATGGGATTGATATCGTCATGTCCGTTGCCATCAGCGACCCAGTGCGATTTGCTGCCGATGTGATGAATGCCCCGGATATGGAGACTGCACTTCGGAAGCACCAGCGGAAGTATAACGTCGGAAGCAGCTGAAGAATCTCCCCTCATTCTTCATCCTGTATATGTGCAATACAAATGAGGGTCATTTTGTTATGAAAAATCCATTTTGAAAAACGGGCAGATTGGAAGTACTGTTATTTTCACCAGCCACAGAACTATTCCGGCTTTTTTATCCTTCGCTTTTCCGGAAGAGGATCCAGAATCCCGAGTCATCGTTGATAATCCGGTAATCCCTGATCCCCGCGGATTCGATCGAGGCTTCGATCTCCCCGACATGGAACTTGCGGAACCGCGCCCGTGCGGGATGATTCGGATCATCTACAATCCCCCGCTCTTTACGTCCGGCAAGGACCTCGTCACGGATCCGGGCAGTACCGTACCCCCCGCCGATATACGCCATGCTGCCCGGTTTGAGCACCCGGTGGATCTCCTTGAACGCCGCGGGTAGATCTTCCCAGAAATGGTATGATCCCCGGCTGACCACGAGATCGAAACTGGCATCCGCTGCCGGGATCGCGTGGACATCCCCGATGAGGGGCATGACCAAGTGATCCATGCACCGTTCCCGGATATTCTTCTGTGCCAGTACAAACATCTCGGGTGAACTGTCGAGTGCAGTCACGTGGAGTTCAGACAGGAGTGCGATGGCCATCGCAAGCGATGCAGGCCCGGACCCCACATCAAGGCAGGTGCCCCGGGTGATCCCGGTCCGTTCGAGAATCTGGTTGGCGATTATCGGGTAGATCCGGGCAAACGTGGTTCTTGCAAACTCATCGTACTGCCGGGCATCCTTACCGGATTTCCAGAACGCGTCGTAGGTTTCAGTCATGGCAGGTCACAGGTATGAGATCGCATCACCGTTCTTTCCTGGTAAACCAAAAATGAGATATAAATTTGTTAAGGAGGAGATACAGCCTCCAGAATCATTGGAAATTTTCCTTTATGCGACAACCATCATCTTTGATGTGGAGATCAGTCTCCCGTCAGTTGTGGTGACCTCAAGAACCAATGATTTCCCAACATCGTCGGAACTCATTCCTCCACCGTCATAGTACATAATTTCCCCGGATCGCCAGGCGATCACATCCATACCACCATCGGTAGCATTGAACCAGTACTTTCCTACGGTGTTGTGAACATTGGATTTATCCACAACGGTTGTCTGCAGAGTCCCGACATAAGGACCAAAGGAATCGCCCCGCTTGATGATGATCTGGATCTTTGGGGTGGACAGGTCATCTCCTCCCATGTGGTTGAGCTTGACAAGGTTTGTAGGGCCGCCACTTTGTCCAGTGGATCCATTGACGTAGAGCGTCCCCTGGATAGCAGCCTGGGGCGCCTTGTCATTTGTCTGAACTGAACTCCCGGCAAATGCACTGACGATCGCAGCAATGATAATCGTCACAACCAGCATCAGCATAACGCCTACAACAGGAGAGACTGCGGTTTCGTTGACTATTCTTCGCATGGCTTATCCCTCCACGGCAACATCTTTGTTGACAATAATCTTACCACTGGGAGTGTGGACAATCTTGATGTTCACGGTATCCCCGGCTCTCAGGTAATTCCAGTTGGGACCAAGGACCCCCATCATCATATCCATTGATTCGGAACCCGGAGTAAGTCCTATCACCGGGTTGAATGTTGCACTCGGTGCCCCGCCAAGATTTGTTCCGGAATGTGGATTATATGAATTGCCATACGTGTAATAGTACTTGTTTCCACCTGTTAAATTCGTAGGATCCATAGTGGCGGACATGCCATACCCGACGGTATATGATCCCCCTGAACCTCCCGTTGAGGTACTCCGATAAGCCCCTCCGAAGGGGTGGGCGAGCATGGTTGTCCCGGCCACGAGCTTATAATTCCCGAACCAGGAATAATTTGCCAGTGCAATACCGTTTACATCTTCAAACTGGCAGCGACCACTCACAGCACATTGGGCGGTATCCAAAATTTCAAAGGGCCAGAAGAAATTGTTAGGACTTGTTCCGTTCATCGTATTTATTCCGGGACCATAGCCCAATGGCACAACCGCATACCAGTCATCTGGATACGTGTATTTCTGGACCATGTAATACATGTGGTAATTATACTGCCCTGGAACGATCGTCTTGCCACCGGTTATCTTTGTACCGTTAGGTGATGTTGCCTTCCAGCTGGTTACAATTTTCAGGTCTTTTGTATCAATAGCCTGGTCTACACCTGTAACGGTCAGCATGAAGAAACTGTTGGTCCAGTATCCTCCGTTTGCCACCCGGGCATCCACGGCCAACTGGGGCGTTTTCTGGTTATTGCCACCGATAAGCCAGCCGGCAAACCCGCTCACAACTGCCGCAATGATGATGGTAACAACCAGCATCAGCATGACGCCGATTACCGGGGACACCGCTGTTTCATTCTGTAGTTTCATCGATAATTCTCCTTTTTTACTCCGTTGGTTTTCGCCATCCGTCCCCATCTACCCTGTTATCGTCACATCCGTACGGGAGATCAGGTTTCCTTTCGTGTCGCTTACCTCAAGCGAGAAGGATTTCCCGATATTGGCCGGGTTCCGTATACAGAGCGCCCAGAAGGGTGACTTTGCCCCAGTTGCATTATATGTATACCCGTCACCATTCGGGTTTTCCCAAGGTTGTGGTGCGATAGCCGGCTGGAAAACATTACACGTAGTGTTTGCCGCATCGATGTAGAGAGTGTCTCCCGATACAAACGATGTGAAGTCCATGGAACCGTCTGCGTACAGCATGGACTTCCCGTTGCTGTTCGTGATGTTCTTTTTGTTAATTTTCTGGGCAGACAACTGTTCGAGATTCGGCCCGAAGACCGGGTTGTCCCGGAGCATGAAGGCGAGATCGTTCGTTGCAAGCGGATCGCCGCCGGCATGGGTGATCTCAAGACCGTTTGAGATACTGTATTTCCCGGTGATCGTGGCCTGCGGGACCTTCTTCTGGCTGGAGACCGCACCCCCGGCATATGCGCTGGCGATTGCAGCAATGATGATCGTTATGACCAGCATCAGCATCACTCCGACGACAGGAGATATTGCCGTTTCCTGTGTTTTTCTAATCATCAGTTATCCCTCCGATACTACGACATCCTTCTGGAAGATGACCTTGCCAGAGGGTGTATGTACTACGCTGACCGTCACGATATCCCCGGGTCGCAGCTGTTCCCAGCTGAAGCCGAGAATGGCCTGTGTCGCATCAATGGTATAGTCGCCACCCGTCGTGTACATATACGGATTGGGTGCCGGATTTCCATAACCGTCAGGGGCACTCGTACCGGGTATACCACCGATAGCCTTCCCGGATACTGTCCCGAACGGCAGGGCATATAACCCGGTTCCTTCGACAAGGGAGTAATTGCCGAACTGCTGCTCACGATAGGGTGCCGTCGGATTGGCATCTACTGAAACGCCCGGACCGGTCGCGAACGGAGCAATCAGAGTCTTCATACTGCCCGTTCCACCCCCGCCGGGAACTTTGTACTTGGCATTCGATGTACCCGGAGTAGACGTTGCACCTCCGGTAAACACAGCACCGTTAGGGATAGTTGTGTTATAGACCGTATTGTTCTTCATCGTGGTCTTCCACGAGGTTACGATCCTGATATTGCTCGTGGCAATCGGCTCGCTGACACTGGTCACCACTGCCGAGAACCCACTTCCGATCCAGGTCCCCGTATTCGATATCTTCACATCCATCGTAAGCGATGGGGCCTTCTGGTTATTTCCCCCGATAAGCCCTCCGGCAAACCCGCTGACGACTGCCGCGATAATGATGGTGACAACCAGCATCAGCATAACGCCGACGACAGGAGACACCGCATTATCGTGTACCGGTTTTCTGCTTTTCATATCTCTGACAAATTTCATTCCGCAATCCCCCGGAACTAATCATGAATTCGTTGCAGTGATGGAATCAATTTCCTGGGATCAAACCACCATGCCAACGTATTCCTTGTAATAAAAAATATTTAACAATTGTCATTTGTTAATTTTTTTATATTGATTTTATTTCTGTTCATTGGAGAGAACTCATATTTAAAACCAGTCAAAAATGACAAAAGATGATACATCCAGATCCCGCCATTCCGGTCCCGTTCCTTTCAGGTACCCTTCCCGAACCACGCCTCGCTCGCACGGGCAGCAGCAATCAGATCAGCAGTGTAGCGGTTTTGCGGATGGTTCAGGATCTCGCGGGCAGGTCCGTGTTCAACAACCGAACCTGCATGCAGGACAGCCACTGAATCGCTCATCCGCTCGATCACCTGGAGGTCGTGCGAGATAAACAGGAGCGTGAGGTTTGTTTTTTTCTGGATATCTTTCAGCAGGCTTAAGATCTGCGCCTGTACCGAGAGATCGAGGGCTGCAGTCGGCTCATCTGCAACAATGAATTCCGGATCGAGCGCGAGCACCCGTGCAAGTGCCACGCGCTGTTTCTGTCCTCCCGAGAGCTCGAACGGGTACCG
>Ga0116171_10006181_pt1 | contig 10385 bp, 6 predicted proteins | sample AD_JPNHW2_MetaG_FD_89798 | JGI IMG/M metagenome (GOLD analysis project Ga0116171, IMG submission 89798) | Active sludge microbial communities of municipal wastewater-treating anaerobic digesters from Japan - AD_JPNHW2_MetaG | ecosystem: Engineered > Bioreactor > Anaerobic > Digestate | place...
AGGGTCTTGCCGCAACCCGTGGGGCCGAGCAGGAGGATGTTGCTCTTTTCGAGTTCGACATCCTCGTTGGAGTCGTTGAAAAGAACGCGCTTGTAGTGGTTGTGAACCGCCACGGACAGGACGCGCTTGGTGTGTTCCTGGGAAATAATGTACTGGTCGAGGATCTCCTTGATTTCCGAGGGGGCGGGGACCCGTTCGAGGGTGGGTGGCTGGGTTTCCTCGGCCGGATGGAGGCCGCGGTCGCGCACCAGTTTTTCATTGCATTGGGCAATGCACTCGTCGCAGATATAGACTGTTGCGTTGGGATCGCGTTGTGTCAGGCCCTTGAACAGGGTGCGCACACTGTGCTGGTCACGTCCGCAAAACGAACATCTGAGTCTCATGGGCTTCTTTTCCTCTTATCTGACCCGTTGCGCCGGGTCGGTCTTGTACAGGGATTCCCCCGTGTGGCGTCGCCGATAAGTATCCATGCATGCCGGAATTCAGGGGATCAGGGGCGGATGACACCGCGTCGTTTTGCCATTCCGTCTCTTTCAAATGGCGGGTGGTTTTACAAACACGTGCGTCCTCCGATTGGGGGGTGCCAGAAGAACCCGCCCGGAAGACGTTCCATCCGCTCTTTCCGGTTCTACTTCCAGCGGTTCTGCTCCCGGAAGGGAACCGATCTCGATCCGCTCCGAGGTTGATTTGGGCAAACTCGCCCATCTTTTACTACTCTATAGGAGTTCCCCTGTTTTGGCAATTCAAAAACCGCCGGATTTCGGAAAGCCCCGATTTTCACGTTTCGGCCCCCCTTCCGGGCTGAAAACCTCTGGGGGTCACTTCTGCCGAAAAAGAAGGGGTTCCACCGGGACTGCCGAGTGTTTGTACGGCGTGCGGGCAGTCTCTCCAAATGGGTGAAGAGGTTGAAATTCTCTCAGACCAGACGTTTTCTTTCGCTTCCCCTGCCGATTTCAGGATAAGAAGGGGCCAAGGCGACTGGATCGAGCGGGATTTCAGTCCTCGGGGGAGAAACCCGATCTGGTCCCGTTCCCCGTGAGCGGAAGGCTTTCGTTCAAGCCAATCGGGAGGCAGGCGTTCCCCGGGAACCTTGCTGAAGGTAGAAACCGGTGCTGAGGGGGTCCGGGTGTCTCGACCGTCTTGAAATGGTTTCGTGGAGAAAATGCAACAATCGTTTCTGGGATGATCGCGTCAGGAGGGCTTTCCGAGGGAGTCCGTCGGGGAAAAGGGGGAAGAGGCGTATCCACCTGTCCCTCATTTGAGTTCATTTGGATAAGTTTCAAAACACCCGAGCTGTTTGGAGCTTGCAAAACAAGGGCGCGATCTGGTTCAATATGAATCTGGTAAATCAGTGTGTTGGGGAAAGATCATTTCCCTGTTTGAAATTACGATTATTGAAAACACCGTCCTGGGATCTGGAATCCAGCAACTTGTCTTTATCCATTCGACCGGCCATTCCGCCCAAGATCATCCTGTGGGATCCTGCGTTTTTCGGACGAACGGGTTTTCCGTGTCTGGAAAATGGGTAAAACGGGGATTTATCCCCTGGGGGCTGGCTGGAATGCTCTGGGAAAGGAGAATATCGCCATGGGGAATTCATCCGGTTTTTCGGGACTTATCCGTGCCATCACCTGGCGCGCCAATCTGGCAGTGTGGCTCAACCGCGCGCTGGGGGGATGCGGGTGGACGGTTGTGGCGGCCGCTACGGCGATTGTGCTGTTCAAAATGCTCTGGCCGGCCCTCTGGCTGCTGGGGTTGACGCTGCTGGCGGCGTTGCCGCTGGCTCTGGGGTGGGCGTGGGTGGATTGCCGCAGTCGGGGGCGATTTTTTGTTCTCCGCGAGGTGGTGGAAATCATAGACCACCGCTTTCGGGACGACGGGGTGGTGGCATCGGCGTGGGAAAATCCGGAATTGATGCCCACCGAGGCGCTTCACACCGAGGTGGTGCGGGTCCTGGGGGGGCGGTTGCCCCGGCTGGACCTCCTGTTTTATGCGCGCCGGGCCATTCCGGCCCTGTTTCTGCTGGCTGCCGCGCTGGCTGTCCCTTCGCGCCACCCGGCTGTTCCCGCCCAGGCGGAGGCGATCCTGGCCTCGATCACCCAGCCGCTGGCCGACAAATTGAACGAAGGCGAACAGATTCTGCCGGAGGAAACGCTTCAGGAGTTTCAGCAGGAAATCGAGAAAATTCAACAGGATGAGCAGGGAATTTCCCGGGAAAAATGGGAAGCGGTGGAGGAACTGGACCAGCGCATCGAGAGCGCGGTGGCGCAGAGCCGTCAGGAAGCACAGGCGGCCCTGACGTCGCTCGAGAGTCTTTCCAACCTGACGGACGCCTCGGGCAATGTCGAGGGGAAAGCCGACCTGAGTCAACAGCAGGATGAGTTGCTCAAGGATCTGGCAAAGTCCATGTCGAGTCAAAATTCACGTTTACCTTCAGCTTTACGCAAAGAAATTGCCGGCAAGGTGAGTCAAATGCGGCAGGGCGGGATGAGCAACGAAGAGTTGCGCAAGAGATTGAGCGAATTGCAGAGCAAAATGGGCCAGATGTCCGGGGGCAACAGTGACGGTCCGGGACAGATTGGACAGTCGGGGGATGGAAACGGAAATGGCCAGGATGGTGACGGGGACCCGGGAAGCGGGGGGATCAGCCGGGGCCGGGGCGACGCACAACTGACGCTGGGCAACGAAAAGCGCGCTCAGGGCGCCCAGTTCAAACAACAGGAGTTAGCGGGGCAGTTCCTGAGTCCCCAGGACATGGTGGACATGGGGATCACCCCCTTGGAGCCGAAGGCCGAGCCGGGCAAGTTCAGCCCGGGGACGTTGCGACAGTTCGAGGCGCAGGCGGGTTCCGAGGTCAGTCGGACCCGGATCTCGCCGAGCCAGAAAAACGTGATTGAGAAATATTTCTCGGGACAGTGACCGATCGGACAGAAGGGAAGGCTATCAGCATGGCGACAAGCGAAGAGTTGCAGCGGCGGGTCGAGGCGGTTGCGCCCCGGCTCGAGGAGTTGACCCGACGGTTGGGCGAGGTCATTCTGGGGAAAGAGGACCTGATCCGCGACCTGATAACCGGCATTCTGGCCGGGGGACACGTGTTGCTGGAAGGCTTGCCGGGACTGGGCAAGACGGAAATGGTCAAGGGACTGGCCCGGCTGTGCAATATCGAGTACAGCCGCATCCAGTTCACTCCGGACCTGTTGCCGAGCGATATCACCGGCAGTTTCATCCTCCAGCAGAACGACGGACGGCGCGAGTTTTCCTTCCAGGAAGGGCCGGTTTTCACCAACATCCTGTTGGGAGACGAAATCAACCGGGCTTCACCGAAAACACAGTCGGCCCTGCTCGAGGCGATGGCCGAGCGCGCCGTGACGGTGATGGGCGAGACGCGCCCCCTGCCCCGGCCCTTCTTTGTCATTGCGACCCAGACCCCGATCGAACTGGAAGGCACCTACCCCCTGCCCGAGGCACAGGTGGACCGCTTCCTCTTCAAACTGCACCTGGGACGGCCGGGCGAGGCCGTGCTGAGCGACATTGTCCGCAATCGCCCCACCGGCGCGCCGCCAGTGCAAAAACCGGTGATCGGCCTCGAAGACCTGACGGAGGCGATCGAACTGGCGCGCGAGATCTACATTGCCGAGCCGGTGGCGGCCTATATCGCGCGGCTGGTCGAAGCGACGCACCCGGACAGCGCGTCGGCGCCCGATTCGGTCAAGCAGTATGTACGCTACGGCGGCAGTCCCCGCGCGGCGATCGGGCTGGGAGCGGCGGTGCGGGCGCGGGCCCTGGTGCTGGGGCGTGTCCAGGCCGGGTTCGATTCGGTACGCGAACTGTTCCCGGCGGTCTTGAACCACCGGCTGATCCTTGACTATTCGGCGCGGATTGACGGGGTGAGCGTTCAGGATGTGATGGAAGCGATTCTGAAACAGGTGGATGAGTACTCGAAACCTTTACCGGCGGGAGTCAAAGGATGAGACGACAGAGGGAGATTGAACGAATGAATCTGGGGGGGACGGAAAAAGCGAAGGGGATTGGAAAACGGGGGACGCTTTCCCGAATCCTGCCCCTGTTTCTGATTCTGATGGCCCTGTTGCCGGGTCTGGCCCGGGCGGAACTGAGGGTCTCCGTCAAGAGAATGGGACAGTCAACGAATTCTCCCTATATCTGGATGCGTGTGACCGTCGAAAATCCCGACGGCAACCGGCTGGGGTTCCGGCTGTTTGGAAACGGGTCGTATGGAAGGTCGTCCGGGGAAACTCAGATCGAGGGACAGGAATTGGGGCCGGGGGAAGAACGGACCTACGATGTGCCGATGCTGGGGATGACCGAATATCGCGGAGGTGGATCGTACTATTCCGGCGGCTTCTTTCGGTGCCAGGATTCCACCGGGAGGATGGCTGTCGGTAATGACAGCGCTTCCGACCTGAAAACCTTTCTGAACATCGCACCCGTTTCCCAGTGGGCCAGCGAGCAGCAGATACAGGATTTCTCCGACGCAGTCGAACATCCGGAGAAAAAACAACAGGGCCCCCCGGAACCGGAATTCGCAGGCCCCGTTCTCGGGAGCTCGGCGCCTTACCCGGGGGCGGCGGGGGTGCCTCCCGGTTCCACGAAGAAGTCCAATTTCATTTCCCAGGTCGAGCCGGGGCAGTTGCCCGACAACTGGCTCTGCTACACGCCCTTCACAGCGGTGATGGTCAGCAGCGATGCCTACAAGACCATCCCGGCCGAGGCGCGCACCGCCCTGACGCGCTGGGTCAATTCCGGCGGGCGGCTGGTGGTGTATGGCGCGTCCGAGACGCGGCGCGAAGAGTGCCTGCTGGGACGTATCGAGTACCGGATGGGACCGGTTCTGACGGCTCTGGACCGGATTCCGAAGGAGTGGGAAATGCCCGGGGGAAATCCCCAGTCCAGTCCCCTCGATTGGACCCGGTCTGGCGGGATGGGGGGAGCTGATGGTTTTCCCTTTCTGGTTCAATTGGACGCGCTGGGTCGGTCGGGCGGTCTGCTGCTGGCGACGATTTTCTGTATCGTGGCCGGACCGGCCAATTATTTCTACTGGCGGCGGAAAAACCGGATTCGGATGCTGATGCTCAGCCTTCCGGCATTCTCGATCGCTTTCTGTCTCCTCATCACCGGTTATTTCCTGGCCACGAAGGGGTTCTCGCGCAAGGGCGGGACGTTCTCGATTTCGATTCTGGACGAGGGCAGCGACAGCGCCCTGACGTTCTCGCGCCACCTGCTTTTCTCCGGTCTGTATCCCCTGGGCGGGTTTTCGTTCGACAGCGAGACGGCTTTCGTTCCCATGGAGTCATCGGGCGATCAGGCATACAAGATGGCGCTCCAGAACAGGCAGCGGCAGTTGACTGACGGGTTGTTCATTCCCCAGGTGCCTTTTCACTACTATACGGTGACACCGTGGTCCACCCGGGAACGGCTGGTTTACAAGGCCGCGGAAAAGACCGTGGAGAATGGGTTCGAGACCCCGCTTCAGGGGGTGGTGGTTTACGACCAGGGGGTCTATGTGGCCGGAGCGGTTCCGAAAGGGGGGAAAGCGACTCTGGAACGGCTGGAGGGAGAAGCGGCGAAAAACGTGCTGGACCGTTTCCTCAACCCCGAGGAAAAGTCCTACCTGGAAAACAAGCGATCGCTTTATGAGCCGGTGGAAAGGCTTTCTGGCAGACAGGTGCAGCACTATATCGTTTTCTTCGACGGCAAACTGCCGACGGAACAGGCGGGACTGGACATCAAGGAGGGCCGCCACCGCCATGCCCTCATCGGCGCCTTCGGGCCGCAATCGGGCGAGAAAGCCGTGAATTCAGTTCCTAAAAACACGCCGAGTGGCTTTGCCTCCGGGACTCCCGATTCTCAAAAATAGTGGAAATAAGATCGAATCCCCAAGATTGGAACGAACTTATGTTGCGTGTGGAGAAACTGACGAAGGTTTTCGGGAACACGGTCGCGGTCAACGACCTGTCCTTTCACCTGGCCAAGGGGAAAATCTGTGGGTTTGTCGGCCCAAACGGGGCGGGCAAAACCACCACCATGCGGTCCATCGCCACGCTGGAAAATCCCACGATGGGCGAAATCTTCCTCGACGGCGTTTCCATTTTCGAGAACCCCTACGCCATCCGGCGCATGGTCGGGTTCATGCCCGACCACCTGGGGGTGTATCCGATGATGAATGTGCGCGATTACCTCGAGTTTTACGCGCGGGCCTACGAGGTGGAACCGGCGGTGCGTCCCAAACGCATTGACCAGATCATGGACTTTACCGGGCTGGTGCATATCGAGGACAAGTTTGTCGAGACGCTCAGCAAGGGGATGCGCCAGCGGCTCAACCTGGGCCGGGCGCTCATCAACGACCCGAAAGTCATGGTCATGGACGAACCGGCCGCGGGGCTCGACCCGCGTGCCCGCATCGAACTGCGTTTCCTCATCAAAAACCTGGCCGAGCTGGGTAAGACGATCTTCATCAGCTCGCACATCCTGAGCGAATTGTCGGAATTCTGCGACCACCTGCTGGTCATTGACAAGGGGCGCAAGATCACCTACGGCAGTTTCGAGGAGATTCAGCGGGGGTTGCAGCCGACCCTTCAGATCCATGTCCGCCTGCTGGGTTCGGACCGGACCGAGGGGGTTGAGCGGTTCCTGATCGAGCGGCCCGGGGTGACGGAGGTCTCCATCGAGGAGAACGGGGCATTGACGTTCGAGTACTCGGAAGATCGCGCCACCGTGCCGGCCCTCATTCGCGACCTGATGAACGAGGGGTTCCCGGTCATCGAGTTCCGCCCTCGCACCATGTCCATGGAAGACGTTTTCATTCAGATTACGGAGGGGTCGTTTTAACCATGTTTGACCGACTCAAACCGGCTGCGCTAGCCGACAACGCCATGCTCTACAAGGATCTGACGCAGTGGCTGCGCAACAAGACCTTCGTGGGGCTCTTTTTCGGCCTGCTTCTGATGGCCGAGGGGGTCTCGATTTACGTTACCTCCATGCCGAGCGAACCGGGGCGGACCGGCCCGGCGGTCTTCAGTGTCCTCGTGGTCCTGCTCGCTCTGTACGGCCTGTTCATCGGGTTCATCGGTTACACCCTGACCTCGCGGGAGTTTCAGAACCGGACCTTTGAACTCTACGAACTTTCCGGCATGTCGCTCGAAAAGATGATCCGGGGAAAATGGTTCTCGATGATTGCCCAGTTTCTGTTCGGGTTCTTCTGCATCGTGCCGTTCCTGTTCTTCTCCTATCTGCTGGGCGGTCTGGATTTCTACACGGTGCTGGGGGTGGTCCTGCTGGCGGCGATTCTGGTTCCCCCATTCTATCTGATTGTGCTGGCGGTTGCGTTACACGGCCAGAAGATCAAGACGCTCTCGACCCTTTTCCGGGTGGGGGCGGGGTTGGCGTTCATCTGGGTGGGGTGGATCGTGCTGGTCGGTATCGTAGAGGGCCTGCACCGTCGTTCGACTCCCATGGCCGACGTGGGGCGGGTGATTAAGGAAATCCTGACCTCGACCGGCAACCACGACGCGTTGATCTGGTTCAGTGTGTTTCTTGCCTTTCACCTGCTCTTCTGTCTGATCCTGTTTTACCTGAGCTGCAACGCCATCAGTCCGGTGACCGACTCGCGCGAGGGGGCCGTCAAGGGCCTCTCGGCCATGTTCTGTCTCTGTCTCATGGCGCTGGGTCCGGTGGGGTTTTGGGTCAGCAAGACCTCGGAGTTTTTTGTTTTCCTGGTTCCGGTTTTTGGGGTCGAATGCCTGATCGGCCTGCTCTATTTCTGGGGTCCGGTGGAGGTCCCCCTCATGGCCCGGAGGCGGCAGGAGGGGTCGCGGTGGCGACTTGTCCGGTTTGTCCGGTACTGGTTTCAGGCGGGGGCCGGGGGGACGTTCCGCACTTTGCTGATACTCTGGTTTGTTGCAAAGGCGCTCCAGTTCTGGGCAAACAGCCCCTTTGTGTTGTCTTTCCCGCAAAGCCAGAAAGAAGCGAATCTGCAGATTGTCTCGGTGCTTCAGGCGGTTCCGTTCTGGATCACTCTGCCGGGGATTCTGTTGCTGGGCTTCCGGCGGTTCCGCCAGAGTCCGGTTCTCATGCGCATGACGCTGCTGATGTGGTGGGGAGTGGGGGGAGCGGCGTTTTTTGTGACGCTCGTCGTCCTTCAGGAGGTCTCTCATTCTCGTGCCGATTTACCCTTCTTCTTTTATCTGAGTGGAGTTTTGACTCCCGTGTCGGCTTTCTCCGTCCTTCTCATGTCCGGGTCGGGGCGGTTTGCCGGTCTGGCGGATAATCTTTGCGAACTCTGGCAGTGGGCGGGGCTGTTGGGCCTGTTGGCTCTGGCGCGGACCCTGTATGGCCGCATCCGCCTCGACCGCGAGGACCGGCAGGCGGCGCTTCAGGGGGTTGGGGTCGCAGAGGTGGCTCCACAACACTCTGCGGTTCCTCCCGAACCGGCGCTGCAGCCGATTTCCGTGGAAGGGAACGAATAACCGATGACCCGGGGGGGGGGACGCCTGTCCCTGACGGGGACGCACTATCTCGATCCAGATCGGAAAAGGACCGTCTTGTCCATGTTTGACCGACTCAAGCCCGCCGCGCTAGCCGATAACGCCATGCTTTACAAGGATCTGACGCAGTGGCTGCGCAACAAGACCTTCGTGGGGCTGTTCTTCGGCCTGCTCCTGCTGGCCGAGGGGGTCTCGATCTTTCTCTCTTCGGTTTCCCTGGAGGCGGGAAAGGCTGGGCCGGTCGTTTTTGGCATCCTCTTTGCAGTACTTTTCTGGTACGGACTGATCATTGCGTTTCTCGGTTACAGCCTCACGGCCCGGGAGTTTCAGAACCACACGTTCGAACTCTATGAACTGTCCGGCATGTCCCTGGAAAAGATGATCCGGGGAAAATTCTTATCCATGATCGCCCAGTTCCTGTTTGGCTTTTTCTGTATCGTGCCCTTCTTCTTCTTTTCTTATCTGTTGGGCGGGGTGGATTTTTACTCGATTTTCGGGATGCTGTTGTTGACGGCGTTCGGGATGCCTCCGCTCTACCTGCTGGCGCTGACGGTCGCGCTGCACGGACAGAAGACCAAAGCCTTCGCCACAGTCCTGCGATTCGCGGCGGGAGGCGCGCTGCTCTGGGTGGGATGGATGATACTGGTGAGTGTACGGCCTGGGGGAGGGGGGAGTTTTATTGTTTACATGGGAAAAATCGTCATGGAAATTGTCGCCGGTGGAGGTTCGGCCCTTTTCTTTCTGGGCGTTTTCGCCACCTTCCACCTGCTGTTCTGCCTCTTATTGTTCTACCTGAACTGCAATGCGGTCAGTCCGGTGACCGATTCGCGCGAAGGAGCGGTCAAGTTCTACGCCTCGATCCTGTGTCTGGGTTTCATGGTCTGGGAAGTGGCGATGTGTTATTCGAGCGGTAGTGGGAGAGCTTGGGGGGAAAAAATATTTGGGGTACTGCCGGCATTACTGTTATTGCCGATCGAATGCCTTCTGGGTCTGCTCTACTTCTGGGGTCCGATGGAGTTCCCGCTGATGGCGCGACGGCGTCAGGAACAGTTGCGCTGGCGACCGATTCGGTTCCTTTCCTACTGGTTCATCGTGGGCCCGGCGGGCACGTTCAGAACGCTGCTGTTGTTGTGGGGAGCGGCGACGGTCTTCCTGGTTTGGGCCAATACCGGTCCTTCCTCCCATACCTTCCCGTATAGGGATTCAATTTCAGCCTTCGTTTTCATCCTCCTGGCGGTTCCGTTCTGGGTGGTATTCCCGGGGGGATTGCTGTTGGGGCTCAAACGCTTCCGCTACAACCCGACCCTGTTGCGCGTGACGCTCTTTTTCTGGTGGCTGGGCGCGGGATTGGTCTTTCTGTTCGCAGGTTCGGGACGATATGGCGCGTCTTTATCGTCATTCGAATATCTGGGGGCTGTCCTGACGCCTTTGTCGGCCTTCTCGATCCTGCTTCACTCGGATGCGATGATGATGGGGGTGGTCTGGTTCTGTGCCGGCGCCCTCGGGCTGGTGCTGATGGCGCGAACGCTCTACCGTCGTTCCCGGCTCGAGGAAGCGGATCGGCAGGCCGCCCTTCAGGTGGCGCGGGCGGAACTCGAGGGCCTTCCAGAATCGGCCCTCCCCGGAAATGGAACCCCGCCACTTTCTCCGGAAATGGAAGGAGTACAATGAATTTGATAGTTAACCGTTTCCGGCCCGCCGCGCTGGGCGACAATGCCATGTTTTACAAGGACCTGACGCAGTGGCTGCGCAACCGGACCTTCGCGGGTCTGTTCTTCGGTCTGCTCCTGCTGGCCGAGGGGATCTCGATCTTTGTCTCCTCGATGCCGATGGAAGTGGGGCAGGCCGGCCCGATGGTCTTCAATTGCCTTCTGCTGGCGCTCC
>Ga0116171_10006182_pt1 | contig 10385 bp, 4 predicted proteins | sample AD_JPNHW2_MetaG_FD_89798 | JGI IMG/M metagenome (GOLD analysis project Ga0116171, IMG submission 89798) | Active sludge microbial communities of municipal wastewater-treating anaerobic digesters from Japan - AD_JPNHW2_MetaG | ecosystem: Engineered > Bioreactor > Anaerobic > Digestate | place...
CGGAGCCGGTTGGCCCCCCGCGAGCGCGGAGAAACCGGAGAGAAAGAGACCCAGCAATTCGACCGGTGTTTTTTCGCCGTTCCCTTCAGGGGGATGCCACGAGGGCGGCACGTCCGCACCGAAAAAGGCGATCACGTCTTTCATGATTTGCGGGAAGACGGCCATGGCGGTATAGTGTCCCATGCCTTGCAGCCACGTCACCTGGCCGGAGATCCCTGCCGCTTCGGCCAACCTCCGTCCGCACTCGGGAGGGACCACTTCGTCTTTCTCCGCACAAATCATGCGCAGGTTGCCGTTTTCGCCCAGTTTTCGCAATGCGTCTTTGGCGGTGATCGGGTCGAGCCGGCCGATACATGCCCAGACGCGGTTCTGTTCTTCCTGCGGCAGCCCTTGGATGAAGGCGCGTATGCGCCGCGTCTCGCGCGCCGTGAGGATGATTTTCCTGATGTCACAGCCGCCGAGCGTCAGGAAGGCTTTGCGGATGCGGGGCTCGAGTCCACACACGCTGGCCGACTGGATGGCCCCCATGCTGATTCCGGTGATGCCGATCCGCGAAGGGTTCACCTCGGGCAACGTCTGCAGGATATCAACCGCTCTACGGGCGTCTTCCAGCCCCTGCTCCAGCCCGCCCATAAAAATATTCGAGCCGGTCGCCAACATCTGCTTGCCCACCGTGCCGCCGCGTTCGCCGTAGTAAGGTTGTTTGAAGAAAAGCGTGATGATGCCGTTCTGCGCCAGCCGTGTGCATAACATGCGTTCGAGGTCGAAATTGTCATGAATGATATGCAGGCACACCACGGCGGGAAAGGCTTTGTCCCGCGTCACGCGGGCGGGCAGGTACAGTTCGGCGGGCACGGTGTTGTTGGACTCGTGCGGCGAAAGGACGGGCGAGGGATAGCGCAGGTCGTAGATCGCGTGTTTGTGCGTCTGTTCCCGGAAAACGCGCGTGTAGGTAAAGGCCTTCCCCGTATAACTCTGCGCCGCCTGCACCGTCACCCGCTCCGGCACAGGCGATGTCGTCTGGCCATACGCCACACCCATGATTAGCAAGAGGGCCGCTATACGCATCATTTTCTCTCCTCCCGGATCGCTTGGTTTGCCGCCGTTTCCGCCGCGCGGTACTGTCTTCTGAAGAACGCCGTCCACTCGCGCAGGATCTCGAGCCGCGGCATCTTGGCATAGGTTCCGACCGCGCTGTCCCACGTGAGCGGGCAGGGACGGTCCGGCATAGCCTCCAACAGCCGCATAGCCGCGGGATTATGTCCGGGGCCGCCGTGTTTCAGAACCGCCTGCCACGCCCGCTTCAATTCATCGCCCGAGTCCATACACATGGCACGGATCAGATCCCGTTGGATCCCGAAATGCGCCGCTGTCCAGCGCGGTTCGTAACGGAAAGCTGAGCCCAGCCGGTAGGCGTCCGTATCCGGCTGCCACAGGGGGTCGGCGAGATACGGACGGTGTGCCTCAAACGCCGCCTGCAGCACGGGGTCATCGGACGGATAGAAATCGCGCCGGATCGGCAACCGCCGCAACGCGAAGCGCCGCGGCCCTCCCGGGGTGCCAACACGGTAGTCCCATAACTGCTGGCCTTCTTTGCCCAGAAGATACTCGATAAAGCGCACCGCCAGTTCGCGGTGCGGCGCGCCGCGCAGCAGGCTCACCGGGTCAGCGGTCACGCTGGAACCGCCCACCGGCGTCACATAGGCCATGACCGGACGCCCGCCCGGAAGGGCGGACAGCTCTGCCTGGAGCCGTCCGAAGAAATCGATCGCGATTCCTGCCGCGGCCGCGCCCATGCCCACATCCACCGGCACTTTGCCCGACGCATCGGTGAAGTATCGCGCATTTGCGCCGATGCGCCGCACCAGGTTGACACCCTCCAGCCAACCCCGGCTGATCGCGTCCTGATACGCCTGCGGCACATCGGGAGGGCGCCCGCCCGGATCTTTTCCCGACGTGCCGAGCCGCGTCTCATAAAGCCGGATCTGGTCGCGTGTGTACCCGGCCGCTGCGACCGCCTTGGCACACTGCGTCTGAATGATCATTTCAAAGGCTTTGGCCACGCTCCCGCTCTTGGTGGGATCGGCCAGCCCGAGATGGCCGAAATAGCGCGGGTCGGCCAGATCATCCCACGCTGCGGGGGGGCGCGTGATCCCGAGGTCGGTGAGGCGGTCTGGGTTGTAGCAGATCCCGAAGGCGCTGAGCACGCAGCCGTAGAAGGCATTGCCCCGCCAGACTTCGCCGTTCAGTTCACGGGGAATCAGCTCGCGTCCCGCAGCATCCTCAAAGAGTCCGGCAGGCGCGCCGCCCGCGCCCCAGGCGGGCACGGTCAGCCCCAGTTTCTCGGCCTTGGCGTGGTCGTATACGCCGCCGCCGAAAAAGAGGTCGATGCGGCATGTGACCTTTGCGGAATCGTCGACGGGCTCGATACGCTGGTTCTCACTCAGGGGGGCGGATCCCGGTTGTGCGCCGCCGTAGTGTTTCGCAGAGGCCGCGTATTCGGATGTGAGATAGCGCATGATCTCTGTTGTGCCGCCGATCACGCGCCAGTCGATCCGCACGGGGCACCCGAATTTTTTCCGGTGCCATTCCGAGAACCCTTCGGCGAATTCCTGACGGAACGCCTCGTTGTGCGGGGTGATGATGACCAGTTCGGGGCAGCCTTCGCGCCCGTTGCCGGAGACGGGTTCGCGGCGGAAGAAAAACGGCAGGGCGACAATCAGCGCCGCCGCCAAAAGAATGAGAACCTGCTTCATCTTTGCGTCTAACTATACACAGATTGCCCCGCCGGTGTTACAAAAAAGTGCCATGACCCTGTCGCGTATCCGATTGGGTCTGGCCGGAAAATCGGCTTTAAAGGGGATGGACGGTTTTGATATAATCCCGCCGAAATTTCCGGACTTGTCAAAGGGAGGGCACAGAAGTCGGTGATGTTTTTTTGGTTTGTCCGTCTTTGGGTCCGGGTATGGGGTTAAGACGCATGAAAAAGCTGGCGAATTATTCAATGGGTATCGGGGACCGGTTCGGCCGGCAAGGCCGGGCACAGCTCGAGGCCTTCCGGTTGTTGGCGCAGAACGAGGGGGTTGCGGTCACGCCGGTATGGAACAAGTCCAACCGCGAACACACGATCATTGGCACGAAACCCGAGTCGGTGCGGCTGGAGGCGGATGCCGCGGTGAGCGAGGCCGGCTGGGGGGCGCCTTACCATGTCGATGCCGATCACATCAGCCTCAAGAATGTGGACGGGTTTGTGGCTGCTTCGGACTTTTTCACGCTGGATGTGGCGGACTACATTGGCGAGACCACGGACGAAGGCGCGATTTACGGCTTTGTGGCGCGGCACGAGGAGCTGATCGGCACGCACGCGATCGACGGGCTGGCGGAGCCGGTGACGCTGAGGCGCTCTCAGTTGGCCGAGATCGTGCGTGGCACACTCTTTGCGATCCAACAGGCCGGGCGGCTTTACCGGCACATCGTGGAGGTGAAAGGCTCGGACGAGTTTGTCACCGAGGTCTCGATGGATGAGACGGTGTTGCCGCAGACGCCGGAAATGCTGTTGGTGATTCTTGCGGCGATCGCGGAAGAGGGTATCCCGGCGCAGACGATCGCCCCGAAATTCACGGGCCGGTTCAACAAGGGCGTGGATTATGTGGGCGATGCGGCGGTGTTCGGGCGCGAGTTTGATGCGGACGTCTGTGTGGTGCGCGAGGCGGTGCGGCGGTTTGGCCTGCCGGAAAACCTCAAACTCAGCATCCACTCCGGTAGCGACAAGTTCTCGCTTTATCCGCATGTGGCGCGGACGCTGAAAAGCCGGGGTGTGGGCGTACATGTCAAAACAGCGGGGACCACATGGCTGGAGGAGGTCACGGGTTTGGCGGTGGCGGGAGGGGAAGGGCTGGCGATCGCGAAAGAGATCTATGTGCGGGCGGTGCCCCATTTCGATGAGCTGTGCGGGCCGTACGCGACGGTGATCGACGTGAAGCCGGAGCGGTTGCCGGGTGTGGAAGAGGTGCAGGCGTGGGACGGCGAGCGTTTTGCGGCGGCGTTGCGGCATGTGCCGGATGATTCGCGGTTCAATCCGGATTTCCGCCAATTCATCCATGTCTCCTACAAAATGGCGGCGGAGTTGGGCGACCGTTATCTGGACGCATTGCGGGCGAACGAAGCGGTTGTGGCGAAACACGTTTCCGGCAACCTTTACACGCGGCACCTGAAACCGATTTTCGGTGGCCTGTAAGGCTCACTTCGGCGGCGGGGGAAACTGGAAATCAAAACGTGTGACGGTCTTGGGGGTAGGGCCGGCCAGCAAGAGGGCGCGTGAAACGTAAGGCGGGAGAGACTGCACTTCCCAATAGGTCTCGCCGTCTAAAACGATTTCCCTGACGACCGCCGGATCGGGCAGGGCAAGGGTGAATTTGTCGCGCGCCATCTGCACCGCTTCGCGCAGCGGGATGGGTGCCTGCGGGATAAAAGTGAGCGTCTTGAGTTTGCCGCGCTTCCCGGAGGGCGTCGGGTAACAGTCGGAACTGATCGCCGCCCAGCCATACATGGACAGGGCGTCACGCTCAAGGAAAGCGAGCATCTTGTCGTCCCGGTCGTTGTTGGTGAGCAGCGTGTAGGTCTTCAGAATCAGGCGACGGATCTTTTTATATTCCTCCATCTTGTTTGTCTCGAGCAGAACCGCTTTCGGGAAGGATTCCGTCTTCACGGAAACGGCCGGGGCATTGCGTCCGTCGATCCAGGCGAGGTCGTCGGGAGAGAGCTTGGCGCGGGTGGTGGCGACCTGAGAGCCGTCCGGGCGTTTGATGAAGATCTTGCCCTCTTCCTCTTTCATAAAGGAGCCCTCGACGGTGTTGCCGTTGACCGACGTCCAGATACGGGAGGGGGCGGGCTGCTGCCCTTGTGCGTGAAGGCAAAGACATAGCGGCACCAAAAACGCAAACGTGTGCCGAAGTGAAGGTGTCTTCGGATGATTCATATCGCGTAGAATAACTTTTCCTTTCTGGCCGCGCAACGTGGAAGTCTCGGCGTATCTTGACGCCAGGCGGGACAACTACAGTTACAAGAGGTCAGGGTAGTGCTGTTTTATGCACTCGGGGCAAATACTGTGGCTGAAAAGCGCCGCGGAGTGTTCGCTGATATACGACTCAACCTGTTCCCAGTACCCCTTGTCGTTCCTGATTTTCTTGCAGTGCATACAGATGGGCAGGATGCCCTGCAGGGTTTTGATGTCTTCCAAGGCCTTGCGCAGTTCCTTGACTTGTTCGGTCAACTGGTCCTGCATGTCGACCAAACGCCTCCCGACCTCGACTCTGGCCCTCAGCTCAGTCGGATGAAACGGTTTAACCAGATAGTCGTTGGCGCCCGTATCCAGAGCGGCGACAATATCCTCTTTGGTGCCTTTGGCGGTTAACATGAGGATATAGGGTTGCGGGCCTGTTGTTGCCGCACGGATCCGCCGCACGACTTCCACCCCGTCCATCACCGGCATCATCCAGTCGAGGATCGCAAGCCGGGGCGCGTCACTTTTCCGCAACGCTTCCCATGCCTCCTCTCCGTTGACGGCCTCTACCACTTCGTGCCCGTTCTTTTGCAATACGGCGGCCAACATGGTACGGGAGGTCAAGTCGTCTTCCGCAATCAGGATCCGCATGTCAACTCCTCCAAGCCCTCAGTTGGGTTTCGATCGCATCTTTCAACTGCCCGAAGCGCTGGATCAGACCGGTCAGACGCATATCCGCGGCGGCCAGGTCTCCGGCCCTGGCCGCTTTCTCGATCTCGAACGCCTCCGCACGCAACGCTTCTCCCCCGACGCTTGCGGAAGCCCCTTTAATGGAGTGGGCCTCGCGTTCGGCTCCGGCGCGGTCACCCGTCTCCAGAAACGCTTTCAACGCCCGGATCCGTTGCGAGATGTCCTCCGGGAAATTTCCCAAGATTGTCTTGGCCAAGTCCTTGTCGTCCATCACGCGCTCCATCAAACCCGCAAGATCCAGGACGGGCTGTGTGGGAAGGGCGGGTGGTTCAGGACGGTGCGCGGTCCCGTTGGCGCCGGGCTCTTCTCCCGCCCCCTGCCGGCTCTCCCCCGGCTTCAGCCATTTTTCGAGGACCCTGGCCAGCGCCTGCGGCGTCACCGGTTTGGAAACATAATCGTTCATGCCTGCCGCCAAACAACTTTCCTGATCGCCCCGCATGGCCCGGGCGGTCATGGCGATGACCGGGACCGCGTGATCGCGGACTGCCGATTGCGGATTGCGTATCTGGCGGGTGGCTTCCAAGCCGTCCATCACGGGCATTTGCACGTCCATAAGCACGAGATCGTAGGGAAGGGTGGCGAGAATTTTGAGTGCCTCTTCGCCGTCGGCGACGGCCTCGGCCCGCAGGCCCAGTTTCTTCAGGATCCCCAACGCCACCTGCTGGTTGGTGATGTTGTCCTCGGCCAAAAGGATGCGCGCCCTGTTTCCGGCGAACAGGGTCGACAGATCCTTGGAGTGCGGATGCCGTACGACCGTCTGAGGGTATGGACTGTTCTTGTTTTTGCCCGCCAAGGCTTGCGACAACGCGCGCTTCAATTCCTGATGCCGGGCGGGTTTGGTCAGACAGGCCGCGAAGCCGATCTCTTGAAAACGGGTGGCATTGTCGCGCGTTCCCAGGGAGGTGAGCATGACGAGGGCGGTCGCGGCCAGACGTTTATCCGCCTTGATGGTTTGGCCGAGCATCTCCCCGTCCATAACAGGCATCTGCATGTCCAGAATCGCGATTTGGAAGGGATCCCCAGCCTCTGCCGCCTTCAGGAGCAACTGGATCGCTGCGGGGCCATCCGCCGTTTCGGACGGCCGCATCCCCCAAGAGGACAAGTACGTGGTCAGAATCTCCCGGCTGGTCGCATTGTCGTCCACGATCAAAACCCTCACTGTGTGCAGGTCGGCGGGCGGGGGTGTTGCGGTTTTCATGCCTTCCGCCTGTTTGGCGAGCCGCGCGGTGAAAGAGAATTCCGAGCCCTTGCCCTCTGCGCTTTCGACGTTCACCTCGCCGCCCATCAGTTCCGCCAGTTGCTTGCAGATGGCCAGCCCCAGGCCGGTGCCTCCGTATTTGCGGGTGGTCGACGCATCGGCCTGCGTGAATTTCTCGAAAAGAATACCGATCTTTTCCTTCGGAATGCCGATGCCCGTGTCGCGCACGGAGAAACGGAGCATGGCGGAATCGGCGGATTCCGATTCCAGCAGCACGCGGATCGCCACCTCTCCGGCGTGGGTGAATTTGATGGCGTTGCTCACCAGATTGGAGAGGATCTGGCGCAACCGTCCGGGATCGCCCCGCAGCAGACAGGGGACCTCGGTGGCGATGCTGTATAGCAGTTCCAAGCCTTTCCCCTGTGCACGCAAGGCTGCTGTGGCGGCCAGATCCTCCAGCAGATCCTGCAGGTCGAAATCCAGAGCCTCCAACGTCATCTTGCCCGCTTCGATCTTGGAGAAGTCGAGAATGTCGTTGATGAGTCCGAGGAGCGATTCGGCGCTGGTCTGCACGGTTTCGGCGTAGCGGCGCTGCTCGTCCGTCAACTCTGTGTCGAGAAGCAGGCCGGTCATGCCGATGACCCCGTTCATCGGCGTGCGGATCTCGTGACTCATGTTGGCCAGGAAATCGGATTTGGCGGTGCTGGCCGTCCGGGCTTGCTCCGCCAGTTCTTTGGCGCGGGAGGTCGTTTCCATGAGCTGCCTGTTCGATTCGATCAGCTCCGCCTTCGCCCGTTCACGTTCGGTGGTGTCGCGCAAGAGCCCCACCGAGTGCCAGCCGTCTTCAAGGCGAATGGCAGAGAGAGAGAGCTCAACAGGAATTTCTTTGCCGTTCTTGTGGAGTCCTTGCAACTCGATGGTGTGGTTGACCGCAGCCCCCTGTCCGGTTTCCCGGAACGTGTCAAACGCCGCATCATGCATGGCGAAGAAACGCTGCGGCGCAATCAGTTTGTGCAAGTCGAGGCCGAGCACCTCCTTGCTGGTATAACCGAAGATCCGTTCCGCCGCCGGATTCCAGAAAGAGATGCGGCCCTCCGCATCCATCATCAGGATCGCATCTTGGGCGGATTCGGTAATCGCACGCATGCGGGCTTCGCTCACGCGCAGTTCCTGCTCCGCCCTTTTCCGCTCGGTAATGTCCTGAACAATGGAATACAGGCACTCTTTCCCGTTGACGGCCATGCAACACACATACGATTCGACGTCCCGGATTTGTCCGTCCGACAGACGGTGTTGGAAAATAAACTGGTGACGCTGTCCGGAACGGGCCGCTTCTATCGTCTGGAGTTGTCCTTCGTGGGCAAACGTGTTGATTTCCGAGATTTGCATCTGCCGCATATGTTCACGCGTGTACCCGTAAAACGAACAGGCTGCGGGATTGGCGTCGAGGATGCCGCCGGTCTCGGCATCAAGTAGGAGTTGGATGGAACTGTTCTTTTCGAACAGGGCACGGTGCCGCGCTTCGCTTGCCCGCAGGTCCTCCCGCTGCTGATATTCTTTGCTGACATCGCGGAAGACGAGCACCGCCCCCATGATTCTGCCGTCTGTGCTACGGATGGGCGCGCAACTGTCGGCGATCTGATACTCCGAGCCGTTTTTGGCAACGAGTACGGTGTGATTGCCCAGTTCCACGACGATTCCTTCACGGAGTGCCTTCTCGACCGGGTTTTCTACCGCGGCACGGGTTAGGGAATCGACGATCCGGAAGACCTCTTCGAGGGGATGTCCCTTTGCTTCAACCGTTGTCCATCCAGTCAGCCGTTCGGCCACAGTGTTCAGGTCCTTAACCTGTCCGGAAGCATCCGTGGTGATCACGCCATCCCCGATGGAACGCAGCGTCGCGTTCAGCCGTTGTTCATTTTTCTCCAGGTGTGATTGCTGAAGTCGGATGCTGTTGTCGGTGCGGCGCAACAGGACATACAGGAACGCGAACAGTCCGGCCAGAAGTACTGCGCCTCCCCCGAACCCGACCGCTTTCAGCCGGTTTTGCGCCGTTTTCGCTTCCGTAATGTTGAACAGCACGATCAAATAACCCACCTCAGAAGACGAGGCGTCCTTAAGAGGGATGGACATAACGCGCCATGTTTGACCCCCGGCGGTCGTTTCCATGGCGGCATGGACGTGCTTGGTCAGCCAGTCCTCGACGAAACGCCCGACATCAGCGGGAAGCGCGGGCAGGGTCGAATAGGTCAGCGCGTTGGCGGAGAACCGGTTCCAGTCGGTTTCCTGTCCGAGCCTACGCAGACCCTTTTCCCAACTCGTCCTGTTTAATAACGTCTTATGGATGATAACCGCGAAATCGACCTCGTTCCTAGCGTGCAGGGTGTCCAAGACATTCTCGATTTCCTTGCCCAGTTCCAGATATCCGATGAGCGTGCCATCGTCATAGACCGGTTGCACCGACTTCAAAGTGAAGAGACCCGTCGGTTCCAATTCGAGACCGGTTGCTGTCCTGCCGCGACGTTCGGCTTCACATAGTGTGAACCGGTCGATACGGTCGCCGGAAAATCCCGGTTTATGGACCCGGAGCAGACAGATACGGTCTGGACCGATGAACGTGCATTCGGAAAGGTCGCGGTCGGCCTTCAGCGTCGCGAAGACCGGCCCGTAATTTGCGATTAGGCGGTTCCGGTCACTCGCCTTCAGTGCCGCATGCAGGCCCGCCTCCCTGAGCAGGAGTTTTCCCAGCGTGTCCAGGGTTTGGGTCTGTTCCGTCACCGCTGCGGTCAAATCGGAAGCAACCCCTTGAAGCGCGTTCCGGCTGAGCCGGTTCAAGCCTTCGTGCTGTTGTTTGATCAGCAGAACGGCTGATCCGGCGGTTAGAAGAAACAGCAGGGCGGTTAGCGGCGTCAGCAAACGTTGCTGGATCGGTTTTACCAAGTTGACGTCTTTGACGTTGTCCGGATGGGCTGCGGTCAGTACGGCAGTCAGGATGATCAGCAAAACCAATGCCAAGCTTATGGGAAGAACCGCACGGGTCGTCACGTCCCATCGCCAGGTTCGGGCATCAACGTCCATCCCCAGCACCGCGAGCACTGCTCCCGTGGCGGGATCGGTGATCGGTACCAAGGCCGAGACCCATGCTCCCCAGCGGTCTGAGGACGGTCCTGTGACGGCGGCGGTTTTTGTCTCGAATATGCGTGCATCCTCTTCGGGCAATTCATCGTACGCCTCACCGGGCGAGGAATAATCCTCAGAGCCGACGCGTTCGGAATCTAAATAGATGAAGGCCTTGCCGCCCGTCTTGCCGGATACGGCCGGGCCGGTTTTGCGCCCCAGAAGATAGAGGAAGCGGCACTTGGCGTTGGTCTCCCTGAAGGTGATGAGCTGTTCTTTGAGCTTCTTGTATTCCGCCTTCTCAATGTCGGAACTGGA
>Ga0116171_10006183_pt1 | contig 10383 bp, 10 predicted proteins | sample AD_JPNHW2_MetaG_FD_89798 | JGI IMG/M metagenome (GOLD analysis project Ga0116171, IMG submission 89798) | Active sludge microbial communities of municipal wastewater-treating anaerobic digesters from Japan - AD_JPNHW2_MetaG | ecosystem: Engineered > Bioreactor > Anaerobic > Digestate | place...
AAGGCGCGGCGCACGGCCTCCTTGCCGACGACGAGCTCGTGCATGTTCTTCCGCATCGAAATGGGCAGATACTCGTTCGCGTGCCCTATGCCGGCGATCCTGACGCTCTTTCCGCCGCGCGCCTTCGCGTCCTCTGTCCTCATGATGACGAGGGCCGCGGCGCCGTCGGTCACGAGGGAGCAGTCGTGCAGGTGCAGGGGCTCCGCGATGATCGGGTTCTTCTCCTCGGGCAAAGCGAGGATCGCCTTGGCCGTGGTGAGCCCGAGGCGGTCGGAGGGGCCGCCCTTGCCGAAGTGCGCCAGCGGATTGTCAAGACCGTTCTTGTAACAGAGGGCCGAAACAGAAGCCAGCATCTTCGCCATTTCCTCGCGGGAATAGCCGTAATGCGCTCCGTAACCCTTGGCGTACTCGGCGAAAAGTCCGGGGAAAGTCATGCCTTTCGCGCCTTCCTCGGGCCAGTAGGAGCAGGTCGCCAGGGCGTGCGTCACGCCCTTGGTGTTCAGCAGATTCATCTTCTCCACGCCCAGGACGAGGGCGATCCTCGCCCTTCCCGCCTCAACGGCGTAGATCGCGTCGTAGAGCGCCACCGAGCCCGAGGCGCAGGCGTCCTCGCAGCGCGTCATGGACTTGAAGCGCAAGCCTTCGGGATCGATCGCCAGGGCTGCGGCGGCCAGGTGCTCCTGGTTCGCGAAAAGCCCGCCCGCGCAGGTGCCCAGCCAGACGCCGTCGATATCCTTGCCTTCCACGCCGGCATCGGCCAGGGCGCCCCGCCCGGCTTCGACCATCAGCTCGTAGATCGACTTCAGATCGGTGATCTCGCCCGTTTCCTTGTTCTTCTGTACGAAGCTGCCGAATTTCGTGTTGTAGGCACCGACAATGCTCACCTTGCTCATAGCGCACCTTCCTTGAGAAATTTTTGAATCGAGGCCAGGACCGTGGCCGGCGCCTCGACGACGCCCGCGTGGCCCAGCCCGGGGAGAATTTCCAGCTTCGCGCCGGGAATCTTTCCGGCGATCAGCTCCGAATAGCGGATCGGTTTGAGGATGTCCTTGTCGCCGACCATCACCAGAGTCGGACAGGCGATCCCCGGCAGCTCGGCGGTGATGTCGAGGTCGAGGAAGGCGTCGCAGAGGGCAATGAAGGACGTGAAGTACTCCTTGGGAAAGGCGGCGATCCCCGCTTCCCTCGAATCGAGCGCGGCCCTGTTGCGGGCGATATACTCGCTCGAGTAGGTCCAGGGTATGAGGTTGCGGTAGAAGGCCACGGGGCTGGCCATGGCCGCCGCCCGCCAGCCGTTGATCGCGTGCTTGAGAAGCTGGTCCGACTCGCTCACACCGTCGATCAGCGTCAGGCTGGAGACCATGCCGGGGCGGGCCAGGGCGAAGACCATCGCCACCTCGGAGCCGTAGGAGGTGCCCACGAGGTGGGCCTTTTCGATGCCGAGGCTCCGCATCAGGGCGGCCAGATCGTCGGCGTGCTGGGCGAAGCTGTAGGGCCCTCCGCCCATGTCGCTCATGATCTGCCCGCGGAAATCGTGGCAGAGGCAGCGATACTCGGGCGATAGCGCCTGAATGTAATATTTCCAGTGCGCGATCGACATGGCGATCCCGTTCAGGAAAACCACCGTCTCCTTGCCCGAGCCCGAGAGCTCGCAGGCGAGATTGACGCCGTTGACGAATGCTTTCTGCATTTTAAATGTACCTTTTCCGCTTATCAGCGGATCGAAGCCGCGAACTCGACGAAGAGCTTTTTGAACCGGTCGGGATCCTCGACCAGGACGGCATGCCCGACTCCGTCGAGCAGCTCGAGCCGCGCGGCGGGGAACGCCGCAGCTGTCTCGCGCGCCATCGCCTCGGTGATGATGGCGTCCTTCTCGCCGCGGACGACCAGTACGGGCGCAGCGAACTTTCCGCAGGCCGCCGCGCGGTCGAAGCGCTCCAGCGCGCGGGCATTGCCCGACCACGCCGGAGCCGCCATCAGCATGGCGTCGTCCACCAGAGCCTGGAAAAGCGCCTCGTCCTTCATGGTCGGCATGACGCCGCCCCTGAAAGCCTGCGCCAGCAGCGCCTTGTTCGTCCGCATCATTTCGAGGATGGGATAATGCGTCTCGGGGGTCTTGAGGCCCGTGGGCGCGCAGGAATCGACCAGGATCAGGGCTTTCGCCAGCTCGGGATGAGCCGTCGCCAGGGCCATGGCGACTGCGCCGCCCAGGGAATGGCCGACGATGATGGCCTTGCCGGCGCCCAGGGCGCTCATGAAGGCGCGGACCGCCTCGGCGTAAGCCGCGATGTCGGGAACACCTTCCAGCGAGGCGGAGCGGCCAAAGTTCGGCAGGTCCGGCGCCAGGTGGCGATAGCCGGGGATATCCATCACTCGCTCGAACCAGCGGCAGGAACCCGTGTTGCCGTGAATCCAGACGACCGGCTCTCCGGAGCCCGCGGCGATGTAGTGCGTCGCGCGGCCGCCGATCATTGCCATTGCATTTTCCATTTTTTTCCTCCTTGCGAAGGCCGATGTCCGGCGGTCGGCCTCAGGCCGGCAGTCCGAGGCTCCGGTAGAATGAGAGCATCGAAGCGATCAGGGGACCGGGCGCCTCGACCACTTCGGCGTGGCCCGCTCCCGGCATCATTTCCATGCGCGATCCGGGGATGGCTCTGCAGATGATTCCGCTGCGTCCCGCCGTCAGGATATCCTTCTCGCCCTCGAGGGCCAGGGTCGGGCAGCGGATGTCGCCTAGTCTCGCGGTGATGTCCAGCTCGTCGAAGGCGCCGCAGAGCGCGACGAAGGAGCTGAAATAGCTGGGGGCGAAGGTCGCGATGGCGGCTTCGCGATCGCGCAGGAACTGGTGATGGTCGCGCAGGTACTCAGGAGAATAGGTCCAGGGAATCAAGTTCTTGTAGAAGGCCATGGGCGTCGCCCTCGCGGCGGCCTGCCAGCCGGAAAGCACGGCGTGCAGCAAGGCGTCTACCTCGCTGGCTCCGTCGATCACGACCATACTCGCCACCTTTTCAGGATGCTCGAGCGCGTAAAGGAATCCGACGGCCGATCCGTAGGAGGTGCCCACGAGGTGGAAGCGCCTGATGCCCAACGAAACGAGAAGGGCGTCCAAGTCTTCCACATGATCGGAGAGGTGGTATGGCCCCGCCGGCCTTTCGCTCAAAACCTGGCCCCTGAAGTCGTGGGTCAGCCGCGTGAAGGCGGGAAGCGCCTCCACGAAGGGTTTCCAATGCACGGTCGTCATGGCGATGCCGTTCAGGAAGATGACGGCCTCAGGGCTGGCGCCGGCAGCTGCTGCGGCGCCGGCGGCCGCCGGCCCGCCCTCGCCCGCCGCCTCACCCCCCCCACGCGCCGGGGTCAGCTCATAGCCCAGCTCGATGCCGTTGACGCGCGCTTTTTCGATCATGATCTATATCCCCAGATACGAGGCCACGACATGGGGGTTGTTGTGAAGCCCTTCGACGCCGTCGGACAGGACAATGCGCCCGTTCTCCAGCACGTAGCCGCGGTCGATCGCTTTCAGACTCTCGCGCACGTTCTGCTCCGTGACGAGGATCGAAACCGATTTCTTGAGCTCCTTGAGCACGTCGAAGACCTCCGCCACGATCGATGGCTGGAGACCGAGCGAGGGCTCGTCAAGAATAAGGAGCTTCGGGCAGGACATCAGGGCGCGCCCTATCGCCACCATGCGCTGCTGGCCGCCCGACATGGTGCCGGCGAGCTGTTTGGAACGCTCTTTCAATATCGGAAAGAGCGAGAATACCCACTCCATCTGCGTTTTCGTCTTTTCGCGGGCGTGGGGGATGTAGGCCGCGCCGAGCGTCAGGTTGTCAGCGACCGACATGCCGGGGAAAAGCTCGCGCTCCTGGGGCACGAGGGCTATGCCCATGCGCGCCATCAGGAAAGTGTCCTTGCCGCCGACGCTCTGCCCGTCGAACTCGATCGAGCCATTCCAGGGCTTGTTCATGCCCATGATGGCGCCGATCAGCGTGGACTTGCCGGCGCCGTTCGGGCCGAACAGGCCGACCGACTCGTTGCCTATCTCGATGCTGACGCCTTCCAGCACCTTCATCTTTCCGTAGCCGGAATCCAGGTTTTCAATCTTCAGCATCAGGCTGCCCCTCCCAGGTATGCTTGGACGACGCGCGGGTTCTTGGATACCACCGAGTACGGACCTTCGGCGATGAGCTCGCCCGATTCAAGCACGATGACGCGGTCGGTCAATTCGCGGATGACGCCCATCACATGCTCGACCACGCCCACGGCCAGGTTGCGCTCCTTGGCCAGTTGCTTGACGGTGGCGATCATGTCCTTGGTCTCGTCCGAGTTGAGGCCGGCCATCACTTCGTCCAGGAAGAGGAGCTTGGGCCCGTTCGCCAAGGCGTGGGCGATCTCCATCTTCTTGGTTTCGAGCATGGTCAGCTTGCTGACCGGGCGATGGAGGTTCGCAAGGCCCATGGTTCCGCAAAGCGCCTCGGCGTTGGCCCTCGCCTTGGCTATCGACTGCTTCTGGGCAAAGAGGAAGCCGATCATCACATTCTCGAGAAGATCCAGGTTCTCCATTGGATGGATGAGCTGGTAGGTGCGCGCTATCCCCATTCTTGCCCGCTCGTGCGCGGGCTTCTGGCTGATATCGACCCCGTCGAACTCGATGCTTCCTGAGGTCGGCAGGTAGATGCCGGAAATCAGGTTGATGAAGGTGGTCTTTCCGGCGCCGTTCGGGCCGATGATGCCCAGGATCTCGCCCGACTTGATCGAAAAACTCACATCGTTCACGGCGACAAGCCCGCCGAACTGCTTGGTAAGCTTTTTCGTGATGAGTTCAGCCATTTCGCTTGCTCCTTCCCTTGCGCACAAGTCCATAGATTCCATTCGGTATGAACAGGATCACCAGGATTATGATGAGTCCGTAGACAAGCAGATGGCCGTACGGAATTTTCAGCTTGAGATACTCGGAGGCGACGCCCAGCAGGATCGCGCCGATGATGGGACCCCACGTGGAGTGGATGCCGCCCAGAAGGGCGATGGCGAGCGGCAGAAGGGTGTAGTTTCCATCGAATGCGGAATCGGGCATGGCGAAACCATAGCTGAACACCTGGACGCCGCCGATAAGTCCCTGAAGCAGGGAAGTGACCGTGAACGTGATAAGGAGGTTGGCGAAGATATCGACGCCCGAGGTCCGCGCCGCGATCTCGTTGTTGCGGATCGCCGTGAGCGAATAGTGCAGCCGCGACTTCTCGAAGAAAACCGAGACGGCGACCACCACCAGAACCATGCCGAGGGAAAGCCAATAAAGGGCGCGGGAATCGCCGTTGAACACTACCTGGGGAAGAACGATGCCCTCGGGGCCTCCGGTGAAGGAGTTCCAGTTATGGATGATCACCTTGAAGATCTCCGCCAGCGCGAGCGTGGTGATGGAGAAGTACATCGCCCTGAGCCTGAGCACGAGGAAGCCGAGCGCGAAGGCGATCAGCGCCGCGAAGAGGCTCGCCGCAATGATCGCGACTGCGGGGGGCATGCCGGCGCGCACAGCAAGCAGGATCGCCGCGTACGAGCCGAGCCCATAGAATCCCACGATGCCGAAGGAGACCTGGCCGGAACGGAGAAGGATGTCCCAGGTAAGCGCCAGCGCCATGTAGGTGAAAACGCTTCGGGCCACCGCCTGGGGATAGGCGCCGAGGAAAAGCGGAAGCGAGGCCGCCAGCAGCACGAGCGAGATCGGGAATATGCCGGAAGTGATCTTTTTCATATCTTCCTCTCTTTGAAGGCGCGGACACCGATGACGCCGATGATGAGCAGGAAGAAGACGATGTTCGACCAGCCCGACATGCCCTTGATGCCGTTGATCACGGCTTCGGCGAGCCCGAGAACCAGGCTGCCGTACAAGATGCCGGAGATGTTTCCGATGCCGGCCATGGCCACGAGGCTGAAGCATTTCATGGTGTAGGGGCCGCCGACGCTCGGGAATATCGACTGGCGGGTCATGAACAAGGAGCCCATGATGCCGGTCAGGATCACGGAGAGCGTGAAGATCACGACATATACTTTCTGCACGTCGATGCCGACGATGGCCGCGCCCCGGGGATTCTGCCCGACCGCGACCGCCGCCTTGCCGAACCTGGTCTTGGTGAGGAACACGTTGAGCGCCACAGCCATCGCGATCGCCATCGCCACGAAGACGAAGTCGTAGACGCCGAAGCTCGTCTCTCCGATGGAGAGCGAGGCGGAGACGTAGGAGAGGTGCATCTTCCGCGTCTGGGTCGTGTAGAGGAGCGTGACGAGCTGCGTAAGCGTTATAGCGATGCCGAAGGTGAGAATGAGCTGGTTGAGCTCAGGCGCCTTCAGCGTATGCTTTATTGTCAGTTGGAAGATCAGGTAGCCCAAGATGGCCATCACCGCCATCACGGGGACCAGGGCGAGCCAGGGATCCAGGCCGAGCGCCTGAGCGATGGTATACGTCGCATAGGCGGCCACCATGAGCGTCTCGCCATGCGAAAGGTTGACGATGTGCACGATGCCCAGGACGAGCGCCATCGGGATCGCAATCGCCGCGTAGAGTCCCGCCCGCTGGACTCCGTAAATCAGTGCTGTGGGCTTCCATGCCGCGATCGCCGCGGCTGCCGCAACCCCAATGACTATCCAGGGGATAACTTTTCGGTTCAATCTCATCTCATCACCTTGCTTATCGTAAAATCAGCTGTGCGGAAGCGACCGATCGCCCCCGCACAGCTCTTGAGAAATTGCTTGCCTGAATCCCTCGTCCATCACTTCCAAGCGAAAGGATAGACGGGCGCTTTCGTCTGGACTTCAAACGGCCAGATTACTTCCTGGCGGCCATTCTGCCACTGCAGGATCTTCTGGTTGCGGATGCCCTGGTGCTTGATCACCTGGGACGGAGTGAAGGTGATGGTCTCGCCGAGGGCGGAAAGGTACTTCGTCTCCTCGAGGGCTTTGATCACCGCTTCGTTGTTGACGCTGCCGTCTTTGTTGAAGGCGTCCTTGCCGGCGCGCTTGATGCCGTCGGCGAGCACGTACACCGCGGAGTAGGAGAGCGGAGCGAAATAGGTCGCGGGCTCAGCCTTGTACTTGGCGATGAAGGCGTCGTAGAACTTGGCGCTGACGGGGTTGATGTCGTTGATGGAAGCGGCCCACATGCCGTAGAGCGTGACGTTGTTGGCGAGGGGCGACTTTCCGAAATCCTTGGGCCATCCGGGGGGAGCTCCGACGAAGAGAGGAGGAGCGTACTTCATGGCTTTCGCCTGCTCGAGGATGGGAAGGGCATCGGCGTCGTATCCAGCCCAGAGGAAAATGTCGGGCCTGAATTCTTTGGCCGCTTCGAGGACAGCGGTGTAATCGCCGCCGCCCATGGCCGCGCTCTTGAAAGAGGCGCCGTCGAACTTGAAGTTGCCGGCGAACATGGTCTTCGACGCGTCGTAGGATGACTTGCCGAAGGCTCCCTCTTCGTAAGCGAGGAACATTTTGCCGATCTTCATGGCGGGATATTTCTTGGCGATGGCGGTCCAGCCTTCGAGATAGCTGGCGCCCTGGGTGTAATCCCAGGGATGGAGGTGGAAGTACCACGTCGCGTCGGCGCCGAGCGCTTTCTCGACGAGGTTGGAAGCGGCGCCGGTCGACATGACGATCTTCTGGTATTTCTTCATGGTCGGAACCTGGGCGAGCGCGACGCCCGAGCCCATGCCGCCCATCAGGAAGTCCACTTTGTCCACCGTGACGAGCTTTTCGATGGCCGCAACGCCCTTGTCGGCCTTGAGCTCGTCATCCATGATGAAAAGCTGAAGCTGTCTGCCGTTGATGCCGCCGGCCTTGTTGATCTCTTCGACCGCCAGCTGGGCGGCTTTGGAGCCTTGTTCACCGGTGACGTCGGCCAGGGGCCAGGTACCACCGATCTTGATGGTCTGGCCGAAAGCGGCGGCGGTGAGAATCGCGAAGAGCGTGGCGACCGCGAGGGTCTTTTTCATTCTCTCCTCCTTGTAGCGCGCATAACGCGCTTTTCATTTTTACAGATTCAACCGGTCCGCCCGCAATCGCGCTCGGCCGGCGATTCCCAACATAAAACGAGGGTGTTTCCGCCCTCCGCGGCGACGATCAGAGCGTGAGGCCGCCGTCGACGCGCAGCACCTGGCCGGTGATGAAGCAGGCTTCGTCGCTGGCGAGGAAAAGGGCCGCGTTGGCGATGTCGGAAGGCTCCGCGAGCCTGCCGAGCGGGGTCCTTGCGATGATCGGCTCCAATACTTTTTCCGGCACTGTCGCGATCATCGGGGTTCGAGCGTAGCCCGGCGAGATGGCGTTGGCGCGGACCTTGGCGCCCTTGCGCGCGAATTCCTTGGCCCAACCCTTGGTCATGGCCACGACGGCGCCCTTGGTGGCGGCGTAGTTGGACTGGCCGATATTGCCGTCCAGGCCGACGATGCTCGAGGTGGAGATGATGGAGCCTGAGCCCGACTCCATCATTATGGGCGCTACCGCGCGGGTCATGTTGAACACGCCGGTCAGGTTGACCGCGATGACGGCCGACCACATGGCGTCAGTCATCTTCTGGATCAGGGCGTCCTTGGTGATGCCCGCGTTGTTGACGAGGACATCGATCGTGCCGAATTCGGCCTTGACCTTCGCGGCGAAGGCGGCCACACCCTCGGCGTCGGTGACATTGACCACGGCGCCGCGCACATTCGTCCTGCCCTTCTCTAGGTCGGCGAACGCATTGTCGTTTATATCGAGGGCGAACACCATGCGCGCGCCTTCCTCGGCGAACCTGTCGACGATCGCGCGGCCGAGTCCCTGGGCCCCGCCGGTTACGACGCAGACCTTACCCTTCATCCTGTCCATGATACCTCCAAACGCCGTCCTATTCCGCGCCGGGGGCGGCTCCCGCCGCCGTTGCCGGCAATGCGATCCAGGCGGGGCGCGGATGGCCGGCTCCCCTCCCGGATCATAACGTTCATTTCAGGTCGGGATCCTCATAGGGGCCCCAGCGCAGGGCGGTCGCCGCCCAGACGAAACCCAGGCCCGCGCCGACAAAGACGATCTTCGCCCCGTCGCGAATCCTGCCGGCCTCGAGGCCGAGCTTGAGAGAGAGGATCTGGTCGTTCTGGCCAAGGTGGCCGTAATCGTCGAGATAGGTCGACTGGTCCTCCCTGAGGCCAAGCTCCTCGAGGATGGCGAGGTGGGAACTTTTCTTGAAATGCAGGACGGCGAGGTAGTCGATACCTTCGCTCTTCGAGCGGTCGCTCTTCGAGACGTCGGTGAATCCGCTCCGGCGTACGCATTCGCGCACCACGCGGTAGAAGTTCGGCAGGGTCACCTCGCCGAGCTTGCCCTTGAAGGCCTTCTCGTCGGGCACGATGAAGTGGGCGCGCTCGAGGTCGGCGGGAGTCGGAGGCCATGCCTTGGAGCCGAGCACCGGCACCGCGCACATCTCCGACAGCGAGCCGTCGCCGCGGAAGGACGAGGCGCAGATCACGTTCCTGCCCAGGTTCTTGCGCAGCACAAGGGCCGAGCCGCCCGAGCCGATGTCCATCATGAAATGGGTGGTGGGTTCGGCGAGGCTCACGAGGTCGTTGTTGCGGTAGCCCGACACCAGCAGGACGGTGTTGAGCTCCTCGTGCGTGAGCATGAGGGATTTGGCGACGTCCATTGCCGACATCATGGAGCCGCACATGGCTTCCATATCGAAGCCGTAGCTGTTCCTGGCGCCGAGCTGCTCGGCAACGTAGAGGCAGGCGAGCCAGCAGGGATAATCCTTGTGCTGGGCGCCGCACCAGATTACGAGGTCGACGTTCTTGCCTTCGAGCTTTGCGTCGGCCAGGGCCGTCTTGGCCGCCTCCAGGCCCATCATCGCCGTGGACTCCTCGGGCGAGGCGACTGGCTTCCGCTTTATGCCGAACTTCGTGATGATGATATTTTCAGGAACGTCCGTCGCCGCGGCGAGTTCTGCCGCCGATACGAACGTCTTTGGAATATAGGTTCCGAATCCTGCGATGCCAACGTGCATGACAACTCCGTAAAGACTGAATCGTCTCTCATTCTTAATAATACCGAAACCGATATTCGTCAAGCAAAATCGAACGGCCGCGGCGGGAACGCCATTTCGCGCGGAAATAAAAAATATCGATAACGAAAAGATTTATTAAAGTTCCTTCCTTGCGCCGGAAAACTACCGGCCCCTTCGGAACGATCCCATCTTGCCAATGTCGAAAAAATCGCACTATAGTCGATAGAATACTGAATCGGTTCTCAAACGGAAGGGGTCATGGGAGAAAACATCCGGCTCTCGGAGAGCGGAAAGGAAACCGAGGAGCGCCTGCTCCAATATGCCGTGCGGCTCTTCTCGGCCAAATGGTACGGCACGGTGTCCGTCGCGGAGAT
>Ga0116171_10006185_pt1 | contig 10382 bp, 7 predicted proteins | sample AD_JPNHW2_MetaG_FD_89798 | JGI IMG/M metagenome (GOLD analysis project Ga0116171, IMG submission 89798) | Active sludge microbial communities of municipal wastewater-treating anaerobic digesters from Japan - AD_JPNHW2_MetaG | ecosystem: Engineered > Bioreactor > Anaerobic > Digestate | place...
AACATTCCGGGTCGAGCTTACGGGTATCTATTGACTGCATATCAGCAGACCTTCTCCGCCCGATGATTATCATCTTTATCAGGCAGTATACTATTTAATTACATTTCATCTATATTACCTGAGGCACTTTAAAACTGCAAAATTTATTAAAAAATGCAAAATTTTATTGACAATCGGAACCATGTTCCATTATTATTATATTGTTCATAAAAAGTTAAATTAGTTTCACTTTTCTTCCTAAAAGTTATAAAAATGACAGTCTCTACAAGAGAGGCTGTTGAGCGGTTATTTTACAACACCATCCTGCGGGAGGATTCTGGAGTTTTACAGGGTTCATTAGCAGATTTTTTCTCTATACGGCTGATCGATTCTTTTATAGCCGGATAGTCAACTGATCAGGCAAACGGCCTTAGGCGTACTCCATTCATCCATCCCCCCAAGAGGCATGAATGGCCTTTAATAAAGAGGAAGCTTTATACGTCCGGAACCTCTCCCAAAGGATGGTTTATACACAGCGCGGAAAACTCACACCTTTATACTGCCGATTTAATGTTAATTTTAAAAAATAAAAAAAGAATCTTGATATTATTAATTCATTACGAATAATTACTATTTAATATACTTATCCGCCCATCTAGCCGCAGGCCATCTTCCCGTTGAATATGCCGTTTGCGACGATGGCGAACGGAGAATGAGGCTCAGCATGAACGACATTCAGCCATTAATAAAATCCTGCGATATTGGAACCACTGCCATTCAATATCTCCATTACCCGTCAGACGGTCCGGATCTGCTTCTGCTCCATGCGACAGGATTTCTTCCATGGTTATGGCATCCTATAGCTAAATCTCTTGCAGGATCATATAATATAGTCGCTCCATATTTCTGTGATCATAGAGATGCAGAGCCTGAGGATGGTGGCATCGGATGGGATCTGCTCGCGGAAGATCTATTTAAATTCTGCAGCAGATTAGAATTAAAATCACCATTTGTTGCCGGACACTCCATGGGCGGCACCGTAATAACACTTTGTGCGGCACAACATAAAATTACACCGGCAGGGATGATACTCATAGAACCGATATATCTCCCTGAAATGACCTATAGTATAAAAATGACAGTCCAGCAGCATCCCCTTGCTACAAAATCTATTAACCGGCGGAGTGAATGGAGCAGCAGTGAAGAGGCTCTCTCATATCTTAAGAACAGAAAACTCTTCAGCAAGTGGGACGATGAAATGCTCGGTCTATACCTGAAATATGGAATGGTTACCGGTGATGGCGGCGGACTCACACTTGCATGTTCACCTAGAAAAGAAGCTTCTCTTTTTATGGGAGGAAACGCGAAAAATCCATGGCCGCTGCTGCCTGAAGTAAAATGTCCTGTTCTCATAATAGAGGGAGCGCTTAGTGATAATAAACTTTTTATTGACCTGAAAAAAGCAGTATCGCTATTTCCAGACTGCAAATATTATGAGGTAAAAAACGCCGGGCATCTGATCCCCATGGAACAGCCGGAAACTATAACCGGTCTGATTAAAAAATTCTGTTCAGGAGAGGATATTTACTCTTAAAAAAATTGACACCCGGGCTTTTAAATATTTCATGATTAATTTAAATGGAGATTTAATATGCCGCTGATGATGATGCTTAAACAAATGCTCCCGGGTCTCCTTCCGTTATTTGTCTTTATGATTGCCGATGAAATCTGGGGTACCACAACCGGCCTGTATATTGCCGTTATATTCGGTGTTGCCGAACTGATTGCAACAAGAATCAAGGATGGAAAATATGACCGTTTCATTATCTTTGATACCGCATTTTTAGTAATTCTCGGCCTTGTCTCCATACTTCTTGAAAATGATATCTTCTTCAAACTGAAACCCGCCTTAATGGAACTGATACTCTGTGTCATACTCGCTGTATCAGCATTCTCGCCGGCAAATCTTGTCCTTGCGATGTCACAGAGATACATGAAAAATATGGAGATGACTTTAACAGACGCCGGAATAAATGCAATGAAGCGTATGCTTAAAATCATTCTGCTGGTTGTTGCATCACATACTGCACTTGTAGTTTATTCAGCATTTTTTATGTCCAAGGAGTCATGGCTTTTTATAAGCGGCGGACTGTTTTATATAATTTTTGCGGTGATGTTTGCCGTTCAGATATTGTATTATAAAATAAGGTCCTGGAAAACAAAACAGCCTTTCGAAAACAGTTCCGAAAGGCTGCATGAATAAATAAAATTTTTTGCATTTAGAATAATGTATAAATCATAATACTATATTTACTAAATTTCCACTAATAATATCTGATCAGGATTCATCTTCAGCCAGTGTAATCAGCCAGTCATTCCCGGAAAGCATAAAAACTTTATCCTTCGGAGGATTGACATATATACCGAAATTTTTACTCATATCTGTCTCTTCACTCAAAAGTCGTACACCAAAGCATGATTCTTTCCTTTTCAACGCAGCCGCACAAAGTTCTCCGAATGTAATAGATTCAGGAATATTTGTAAGAAACATAGATACCGGTTTAAGATAAACCTCACTTCCCTCTTCAGAAAAAAGATCATCGTAAATTTCAAGAACTGCCGGCTCCTCAGATACCTGTGCGTAGATCTTTGACACAAACTGGTTTGAGATGAGAAAGTCTTTAACACCAGCTTCCTGGATAACCTCAATATTTTCTGAATCAGCAACTTCAGTAATAAGCTGAGTCTTAACCTCTCTTTTGACTGTCGTTTTAAAATAATGACGGAACTCAAGGAGTTTAGCTATGGTTTCAGAATCACGGAGCTCCGAATTTCCGCCGTCGCCTGATAAAATTATAACGTTGTCATACTGTTCCGGCTTAAGCTTTGCAATAGTTGTGGGAATATGCAGATCGCCGATCAACAGACGCATTTTTATGCCGCTGTTTTTCTTCTGAATGTCGTTGAACTCTTTTTTTGTATTTTCTCCTATTTCATGAACAACTACATCAATTTTTGATCCTTTAGCAAGATACTTGCTGTACTCATCAAGAATTGCAGGTGTCTTAAAACTCCATCCTACTATCAGCTGATTCTCAATCGATTTCGGATGCGGCGCGGCAGCTTTGCATGATGGAACAGTAACATCGAGTCTCTGTTTCAGAAATTTAATTGTGGAATCATCTTCAGCAAGCACAATAACTTCATCATCTCCTTTGCATACTGTATCAGGAGACGGATTCAGAAGCATCGTTCCATTGTTTCTCCTGATTCCGAAAACTGATGATTCTTTAAAATGAAAAATCAGGTCGCTATACTTTATTCCTTCAAGTCCGCCCTCCGGCCTGTAAAAATAAAACTCGCATCCTTCAAATCCTACCAGATTATCATAAACCTGGGCAAGACCTGACACGCGCGATGTCTGAACCATAAGTTTGGCTAAGATCGAGTGTTCATCTATAAGTGATATTTTATCCGGTGAAATATTTTTAGCAAGCTTCCGCATATTTTCATGATGCAACTCTGCCACAACCGGTGGCGCATTTTCCTCTCCGGTACATGACATAAGAGCAAGAATTGTTTTAAGCACTCTTGCGTCTGCAAGAGATTTTTCCTCATCCGGGGCATCAACAGCCGCGTCATTAAGAATTATAACAGATCTCGCAGTACCAACACCAACACGGCGCAGCATATGGATACTTGAAGTAGAACCTGATCTGGTGACAATTCTTGTATTCCTGATATTTTCAATTCTATCCCGGAAAAAATCATCCATCTCATCCTTCTCTTTTTCTGCAAGAACTACAGCAGCAGGATTCTTCTCAGATTCATTTGCTATTATCAGTTCCCTTATTATTTCAAGAACACGGTCACCAAAACCGAGTATAAGAGTATGATCCTTTTCAACTACATTGCTCTTCCCTTTTCTGAGTTCATCAAGTTTCGCTTCAAACTGACTGGTAATAAATGCTACAAGACTGGAAAAAAATATCATCCCTAAAAAAACTGTAATAATTCCCGTAATCTTATTCAAAAGATTTGCACCCGCATCGTCAGCAATAGATCCGGAATCCAATATCTGTACAAAAACCTCCCATAATTGATCAAGAACCCTGGCAAGATTCTCCTGAGGAGCAATGATATTTACTGTAAATCTTATTATGGCCATTAAAATAAAAACACTTATAAATATGAGCATAAGAGCAGAAAAAACTGAAAGTCCCCCTTTGGACATAAAGTTATCAAAAGAGTACTTCAGCTTTGCCTTAAAGCTGTGATCCTCAGAAGCCATAAATATACCTCTCTAAAATTTCAGATGATTTTTTTATTGATCAGGATGATTTAATTTAACACAAAAAACAGGGCAGTCAAATAATTTTTTTCTGCAGCAGCTGCGTCGAGTAATTTTTATTTATTTTTAAAAGCAATCCGTGACATTCAGAGCAAAACAGAGTATACTTATATAAAAGCATAAACATTGATTAAAATTTTCTATCTATAAATTCAAAAGAGATTCATTTTATATATTGTAAAACAGTATTTTCACGGTGGAAATCCGCAGCATGATTTTCACTAAAAAGAAGGAGACCAGAATTTGAAAGTGACGGACTATTTAGATAAAGTGATCAGCGAGATGGAAAAAGCGGGCACTCCTCCGGAACATATAATAATGGGTAAAAAATATTTTTATGATTGGATAATTGAATTGACCCGGACAGGAGATATCTCTCTTGAAAAAAACAAAAAAAAATACAGGTTCACTCACAAAGGAATAAAAATAATTTTATGCGAGAGTGAGATACTTGAAGTTGTTCCCAACTCCAAATATCTCCTGGACTGATTTCTACCACTTACCTGTTTCAAGATAATCGATCATTCCCTTCGCAGCTTTCCTTCCCGCACCCATCGCTTCGATTACAGTAGCTGCTCCGGTTACAATATCACCGCCTGCGAATACTCCGGTCACCGAAGTCTTCATCGTTTCGCTGTCTGCAATAATATTTCCCCATTTGTTGCATTTAAGATCAGGCGCTGTCTTCTGAAGTATAGGATTTGAGCCGTTCCCGATAGCTACTATAGCAGCATCAATTTTTATAATAAACTCTGAGCCTTTTACTTCGACAGGTCTTCTTCTGCCCGATTCATCAGGTTCGCCGAGTTCCATTTTCACACACTCAACTCCGCTTAGTCGGCCCTGATCGTTTCCAATAAGCCTTACAGGATTTGAGAGGAGATCAAAGATGACTCCCTCCTCCTCGGCATGATGAGCCTCTTCGTGTCGTGCAGGCATCTCTTCTCTTGATCTTCTGTATATAAGATGAGCTTCTTTGCACCCGAGTCTTATCGCGGTTCTTGCAGAATCCATTGCGACATTCCCTGCACCGAACACCGCCATACTCTTTCCGCGTATAACCGGAGTATCATACTCAGGAAACTTGTATGCCTTCATAAGATTTACTCTTGTAAGGTATTCGTTTGCTGAATAAACTCCCTGCAGTTCCTCTCCGGGAATATTAAGAAATGCAGGAAGGCCTGCGCCTGTGGCAACAAACGCAGCATCAAATCTTTTCATTATATCGCCAAGACTTTCAGAAAGACCAACAACTCTGTTTGTGACAAATTCAACTCCAAGTGCTGCAAGTGCATCAATCTCATAGCTTACTATTTTTTTCGGCAGCCTGAATTCAGGAATCCCGTATACCAGCACGCCGCCCGCAGTATGAAGCGCTTCATAGACTGTTACTTTATATCCGGCACCGGCGAGTTCTCCCGCTACAGTAAGTCCGGCAGGACCTGATCCTATTACAGCAACTTTTTTATCTTTCTTAACAGATATTACAGGAGCCGGAAGATGTTCCTTCTCCCTTTCATAATCTGCGACAAAGCCTTCTAGCTTGCCGATCGCTACCGGTTCAAATTTTTTCCCGAGTATACATCTCTCTTCACATTGAGATTCCTGAGGGCAGACCCTTCCACATACAGCAGGAAGAGAGCTCGATTCTTTTATTTTTTTTATTGCCCCTAAAAAATTGTTCCCGGCAATCTCTTTTATAAACGCAGGTATATTTATATTAACAGGGCATCCTTCAACACATTGAGGCTTTTTACATTGAAGACATCTCCCTGCTTCAATTACCGCTACTTCCGGAGTATATCCCAGCGGAACTTCATTAAAGTTTTTTATTCTGTCTTCCGGCTTCTGTTCCGGCATTTTCTGTCTTGGTGTTTTAGCATTCATGTCCGGCCGCTCCATCCAGTTTGCATTTATGTTTATAATTATTATATGATTCCTTTTCTTCCGCGGTATAAGTTCTAAGTCTCAACCCCAGGTTATCAAAATCGACTAAATGTCCGTCAAACTCAGGGCCGTCAACGCATGTAAATTTTGTTTCTCCGCCAACTGTTACCCTGCAGCCGCCGCACATTCCGGTGCCGTCTATCATTACGGAGTTAAGGCTTACAAATATTTTAATTCCCTTCTCCTTTGTAAGCATGCTCACCGCCTTCATCATTGCCACAGGTCCGATCGCGACAACAAGATCAACTTTTTCCTTAGATATAACATTGTTTAGCATATCAGTGACGAATCCCTTTTCCCCTCGCGAACCGTCATCAGTACAGACAATATTTAAATCACCAACTTCTCCCATCTCTTTTTCAAGGATAAGAAGATTTTCAGATCTCGCACCGAGGATATTAACTATTCTGTTTCCGGCCTCCTTCATTCCCTTTGAAATAGGATAAAGAGGGGCAACACCTATACCCCCGCCGATGCATACAACCGTTCCGTATCTTTTAACTTCAGTGGGATGTCCGAGAGGACCTACTATATCAGTCAGGCTCTCACCTGCTTTCATATTCGCCAGTTTTTGTGTTGTAGTTCCGACTATCTGGTAAATGAGAGTTATTGTTCCTTTCGATTTATCCGCGTCGGCAATAGTAAGAGGCATTCTTTCTCCGCACTCATCTATCCGGAGAATAATAAACTGCCCCGCCTTTCTATATTCCGCCACATAGGGAGCATCTACGACCATCCTTCCAAGTGTAGGCCGGATTATATCATTCGAATGAATATAATGCATCGTCTTATCCTCATACTTTATAATTTTAACTGAAATCAACTACAATGAAGCATACTGTAAATTTCAAGATTTATTTCCGTTTTAAATTAATGTATTTTATATTTTATCTCTGCGGAGCTGGCCATGAAACTACAACATGGAATAACAAAAATCGACCGGTTCTATAATTATGGACTCATTTTTTAATCTATTTAGAACTTCATAATTCAGAAATAAACTATGAAGTTCTAAATAGAAATTCCGGCCGCATATTGCGGCCGGAATGAACTATATTATACTATACCGTAAGCAAGCATTGATTTCGCAACTTTTGTAAAACCTGCGATATTTGCGCCCATTACATAGTTGCCTTTCTGGCCGTAGGCTTCAGAAGCATCAATACATGATTTGTGAATGTTCTTCATGATGCCGTGAAGTCTCTGATCAACTTCTTCAGCTGACCATGAAAGTCTGAGACTGTTTTGTGACATTTCCAATCCGGATGTAGCAACTCCGCCCGCATTTGCAGCTTTTCCAGGGCCATATAGTGTTTTGTGGGTCAGAAAAATTTCAACAGCTTCAGGAGTGGAAGGCATATTTGCGCCTTCAGATACGCAGATACATCCGTTATCAACAAGCGCCTGAGCATGCGCACCATTGATCTCATTCTGTGTCGCAGAAGGATAAGCTATATCAACTTTAATTCCCTGCTCTTTGATAACATCCCAGACGCTCTTTCCTGCATAATATGTAGCACCGTATTTGTCTGCATACTCTTTGATTCTTCCTCTTCTCACGTTTTTGAGTTCAAGGATGAAAGCGAGTTTTTGTGCATCGATACCTTTTTCGTCAATGATCGTTCCGTCGGAATCGCAAAGTGAAATTACTTTCGCGCCAAGAGCATTAGCTTTCTCAACTGTGTACTGAGCAACATTACCCGCGCCGCTTACAGCAACAATTTTACCTTTGTGGTCAAGATTTCTGGTAGCAAGCATTTCTGCCGCGAAGTATACAGCGCCGTAGCCTGTTGCTTCCGGTCTGACCAAACTTCCGCCATATTCAAGAGCTTTACCGGTAAGAACACCATCATGCTCATTAACGATCTTTTTGTAATATCCGTACATGTAGCCGATCTCTCTGCCGCCTACACCGATATCTCCAGCCGGAACGTCTGTGAACTGTCCGATATGTCTGAACAGTTCTCTCATAAACGCCTGAGTAAATCTCATAACTTCCATGTCTGATTTACCTTTAGGATCGAAGTCTGAACCACCCTTAGCACCGCCCATAGGGAGAGTAGTAAGAGAGTTTTTAAGAATCTGCTCAAAACCGAGAAATTTTATAATACCAAGATTTACTGACGGGTGGAATCTGAGTCCGCCCTTGTATGGTCCGATAGCATTGTTGAACTGAACACGGAAGCCTCTGTTGATCTGAACTTCACCTTTGTCATCAACCCATGGAACACGGAACTGAAGCGCTCTGTCAGGCTCAACTATTCTCTCATAGATACCAGCCTTAACCCATTCAGGATGCTTTGCAACTGTAGGCTCAAGAGATTCAAGAACTTCCTGTACTGCCTGCAGAAATTCAGTCTGATTCGGATCCCTCTGCTGTACTTTTGCGTATACTTCTTTCAAAATAGACATAGATATTCTCCTTCTTTATAAAACTCATATATAATTTTTTATATAACAAATCACATGATGCAATTCGTTGTATTCACTATAAAATACTGTTGAGTCTATGCAGCTTCTTCCGGAGGTTCAATCTGCGGAGGTTTAAAACTGTAATTCTTTTATGTTTTTAACCCTGCGGAACTCTAAAAAGGATTATATTTTTATTTTCCTTCAAGAGGACAGTTTTCATTACTGGCTACAGTATCTGTCATCAAACCATTAGTGCAAAATTGTAACTTTACAATTTGAATAAACATGATTTAATCACAAAATTGTCTATTGATATTTACCCGAATGTTACGCGTAAATTAAAAGTTTACAAAGCCGTAACATTGGAGAAACATACCAGTTTTTGAGAGGAAATATCAGCTATAAGGCGTAGATCCTTATCCCGGACATCAAATACTTTAATTACATCCATATAAGCTGATGCATCGGGAATAATTTTATTTAAAAGATTTAAACTGCTGTTAAAAATATCTATATTGAAAAAAACATTCTGATTTTCAGGGAAGAGAGCTATATAAAAGATACCTGTTTCAACGAGATCATGAAAGAAGTGTGATCCGAAAGAAAGTTCCGGCATAATATTCTCGCTCATACGCGCCATTTCAACAAGCACTTTCACATTGTTGATTTCAGAGAATCCTGACGGCACTCCAAGTTCAGGAGTAGTGGTTCCCCATCTCCCCGGCCCGATGAGCATCACTGCAATGTTACCGCTTTCAGGAATCAGCCTGTTAAGTCTGCCAATAATTCTTGCGACTTCATACTTATCGGATTTTGATAGAGCTGAATATTTTTCCGGCTCTACATAGATAATCCGGTCTACCGGCTGTATAACACTCCCGCCTAAAAAATTACCATCTGACTTTATAAAAGTATTTTCGTCTTTAATATCCTCCGGGACAGGAACTCCTTTTTCAATCCCCTTCGCCTGATAGGGCCTGCACTGAAGAAGATTAATTCTATATTTATTATCAGATGAAAAATTAACGGTGAACTCAATATCTACAGGATAGTTATATTTTTCTTTAAGTGTTTTCAGCATCATATGCATCTTCCCTGCAAAATCCGTACCTGAGAAAAAATTATCGAAGCTTATCACCCAATGTGTTGAATCTTTTAAATTCATCTCTCGGATCAGATTGGCTGTTTCATAATCAGAGATTGCAGCCATCTCCATATTTAAATCCGGAACCTCATGCAGAAGTTTTGCCAGGGATATCGTCTCTATTACATTCTTCTCAATATTCAGGACATCAACTTTATGCTGTGAAAATTTACGTAAATCAGCAATTCCGGAATGAGCCCTCATGAGCGGAGAATCTAGTGCTGCAATCCTGGGGTAATCCCCTTCAACTCTATCAACAGATCTGGTCCCTAGACCGAAGACCATGCGAAGCATCCCCGCTTCAGGATCCATATCATTTTTCCATACATAGGTGTTATACGACAGGCCAACACCTCCTATATAAGGGAAAAAATAATTCCCTCTGTGTGAGCCGGAAACACGCTGTACCATAAGCGCCATCTGTTCATCATGCTTATCAAGTCCTCGCTGCATACGGTACGCCAGGGCGTCTTCATTCATTGTACTGGCATACACCATTCTTATCGCTTCAACAAATCCGTTATACCGCTCCTCAGGGCTTCCCTGGTT
>Ga0116171_10006190_pt1 | contig 10379 bp, 22 predicted proteins | sample AD_JPNHW2_MetaG_FD_89798 | JGI IMG/M metagenome (GOLD analysis project Ga0116171, IMG submission 89798) | Active sludge microbial communities of municipal wastewater-treating anaerobic digesters from Japan - AD_JPNHW2_MetaG | ecosystem: Engineered > Bioreactor > Anaerobic > Digestate | place...
CGTGATCGCGCTGATGTCCTCGGCGCAGGGTTGCGGTCGGGGAGTGGTGACGGACTCGATGACGCACTCGGAGCTGGCTGAGGCTGCCACGGTAGAGGGCACGGACGATCTCTGCGAGTTGGCGGACGCGATGATGGCGGCTGCCAATCGTGGGGACACGGTGCAGGCCGAGCGGCTAGCTCGGGTGCTGGAGGAGGCGATGGGGCTGATGCCGGATGAGCAGGGGACCAAGGAGGGGAAGCGATGACCACCACGGCCACTCGATACGAACTGATCGCCACGGATCCAGAGGGGAAGCGATACCTTGCGGGCTACGTCCGGATCCCCAGCTTGCGATCAGCCATGAAGATGCTGTGCCAAAACGGTGAAGCCTGGGTCCGCACGACAGGTGCCGACCAATTTCAGTTTGAGGGCAAGGGCCGGAAGGGATGGACGCTGCACATGGGCGCCTGGACCGTCACCTACAGCGGCCGGACCAAGCTGGAGGCCCAGGATGCTCCGCTGCATTTGCCTTGGAACTGACTGCGTTGCGTAGAGCGGAGGCCCTTCGGGGTTTCCGCCCTGGGCAATCCCAGCGAATAAGGAGTAAACCATGAGTCAGAGCAACGTCACCAAGATCCTCGAGGCCGTCAGCGAAAAGATGGCCTTCGGCCAGGGCTCCGTTCGCAAGGGCAAGACCGACTATTTCGACTCGACGGTGTTTGTGGGTGGCAAGACCTATCGCGTCAGGGTGGCGTGGCCTGACGGACTCGAGGCCCACGAACTGGCTCCGGAGATCGTCGCCTTGACCTACGTCCGCACGATCGACGGGCTCTATCTGGTCCAGGTGCCCGACGAGACCGCGTTTGGTTTTTCTCTCTGCGACGACGAGCAGAGCTGGCCCGGCGGGTTTGGGATCGCCAGCGAGTGGACCGCCGTCACCCCGGACGAGGTTCCCATGGATGTCCGGGAACGGCTCGCCTATCTGCTGAACGTCTAGCCTACCCCTCGCATTCTCAACACCCATCACAGGAGACCATCATGACCATCTACGAGCAGTATCAGATCGTGAGCACCTACGACGCGCAGAAGATCCAGGCCGCTGGGCTGATGCCGCAGGGCATCCACACTCTGGGCGACATCTACCGGGAGCAGAGCCGCCTGTTTGGCTTGCTCACGCCTGCCGAGCGGAAGCAGGATCTCAAGGCGGTGCGGATCGCCCTGGGGAAGGAATCCGCACGGTGCTCGGCGGCATCGCATCGCTGAGACGCAGAGGCAGGGGCCTACGGGCCTCTGGCCCTGCATCTTCGCAGGCACAAGGAGGATTGAGATGAGCGAATTCAGCCCCACCCCCGGCCCGTGGAAAGTCGAGGCCCCTGGCCTTGCCGACGAAGGGACGCGCGCCATTCTTTCGCCCTCTGGCGATTGCCTCGCCAGATTGAGTGCAGGGGGGAATGGTCCGCACCTTGCCAGCAATGCTGCCCTGATGGCCGCCGCGCCGGAACTCCTGGAGGCCTGCCAGTGGGCGCTGAACACCCTGCGTGATGCCGTCGCCTGCCCTGACGGGTGCCCCGAGGATCTGGAGGCATCTTTGGTCTCCGCCATCGCCAAGGCCAAGGGGAGGGCGTGATGAGAGCGATCACCACAAAGGTTCGAGACGGGGTTGCCACGGCCACCGATGGAGATGGGAACAAGGTCAGGATGAGTTCCTTCGAGTTCTCCTATGATGACGCCCACAAGGCCGTGGCGCTGTCCCTTTGCGCCAAGATGGGTTGGGCCGGGAAGCTCCAGGGTGGGCACCTGATGAAGGCTGGACGGGCCTCGGGCATGGTCTGGACGTGGTTCGACGAGGACTGGCTGATCGAGGCCCCGTTCTTGCCGAAGGCGAAGGGGAGGGCGTGATGGACTCCCGACAATTCACCCTTCCCGACCTTGTTGTCCGCTATTCAGAGCGCGAGGCGCGCGAGGCCTATGAAACAGGTCGCCTGGGATACGACGACTGGAACACCCTGAACGAGGCGCTAACCCTGTTCCACGCCAACTGGTCCTGGCTTCGGTTCTCCGGCGCCGTCTATTGGCGCGTCTACCACTCCTTCCTGACCCCGGAAGAGGCCGCCGAGATTCTGGCGGTCGTGGGGCCCTGGTATCGCTACTGGATGAACAACCTCCGTGTGGTGATGGAATGAACACTACCTACGATCACAACCCGAACATCGACAGCGAGGAGATCATCGCCAACATCCAGGGCATCTGTGCAACCACCCTGGCCAAGGTGGAAGGGAGGGAGTGATGGACTTGTCCACGCGTTTCTCACAGCTCAACCAGGATTGCCGTGATGCCTGCAGGTGTGCCCGGAACACCGTTATTACCGGGTCGATCTATTGGGATCGAGAGACCAGGGTTTACACGCTGGAGCGTCTGGGAAGAGATCCGTTCGGATTCGGGAGGACGAAGTGAACACCACCTACGACCACAACCCGAACATCGACAGCCGGGACCGAGTGATCCTGATCCAGCGTTGGACGAAGCGCGATGAGATCCAGGGCCCACGCGTCGGAGACTTCGTGGAGATGCCGGACGGGACGCTCCGCCGGTTCACCTACGACTGGGGGGAGGACATCCAGACCACCAGCGCCACCTTCGGCGAGGGCAGTCACTACCTCTGCGACACCGGAGGCGTGAGCTACTCGGGCGCCCTGGACCCGGCCATTCCCAAGAACGATCTCACCCAGTTGGAGGGAGAGCGCCTGGGGCGCTTCTGGTTTTTTCACCACGACATTCATGCCGGCCACAACGGCGTGGACGTGGTGCTCCCGTGCCGACTCTACCGATACGCCCCACTGATGCGCGCCTGATCTGGGATATCATTGGGCTAACCATCGGGATTTTAGGCCTTTTCACGCTCATGATGATTTGAGGGAGGACATATGAAGGACCGCCGCGTAAACGACAAGCTGGCATACCACGTCAGGACTGCCTTCGAGCACCTGGACAAGCGATCGGAGTTCATGGCCGACCGGCGTGTTCATCGAGGATGGACGCGGATTCTGTTCATCCCCGTGGGGGATTTCCTCGCCCGCTTCGTCTTCGGATGGGCCTGATCGATCGGCAGAGGGGAGGGGCTGAGGCCCCTGCCTCCTGGCAATCCAGGCAGACGGAGGAAATGACATGGCGCAACCGGCGGATTGGGTTCCCGGCAACCAACTGAGGGCGGCTGATAAGGTCTACGCGCTCCACGCCTTCACGCACAGGCGCGTGGGGACGTTGACCGACACGGAATGGCTGGCCTCGCACCTGTTCGCCATCCGGCGAGACGGCGGAATGGACCGGCGCGTGAAGGTCTGCAAGCTCGGAGTGAGACCATGATCCCTCCTGATGACTTCTTGCCGATGCTGGAGCAACTCCTGCTCCGGGAACTGGCTCGGTTCCCCAGGCGTGGGCGCGGGTAGACCGAGATCTGGACGAAGTTTTCCTCTCGATGATCGGGATCAAACCATGAACTCCGACCGAAAATACATGGTGCTCCACGAGGCGCTGGGCTGGATGATCGCTGTGCGAGGGAAGGCTGGCCCCAAGGTGGTGAGCGAATTGTTGCCGGCTGGAATGGCCTGCAAGGCGGTGAACCTGCTGAATGATGTCTACGATCCCGACTGGGATTCCTCGGCCCTGGCCCTGGCGGAACGCCTGGACCCGAAGTGGGTCTGCCCGTGCTGGCTCCCCGACTTCGTTCGCAGAAACTATGGGGCGCGAGATAACCGCCTGCCCCAGGAAAGGAGGAGACCCAAATGATGTCCCAGACCAAAGCCATCAAGCGAATGGAGGAACTTTTCGCCCTTCACCGGGAGAAGATCCTGGCTTTCGAATCAGCGGGTCAGATTGCACGTAGGCATCGGATCACTTGCTCGGCTATCCGCCGTGCGCTCTATGAGATGGGTGTTCCCGAGGGTGAATTGCCCGAGGTTCCGCCCTGGCCTAAAGACAAAGAACAGAAGTAGATTGAATTGAGTCGTTCAACGGGCCATACTTAGCCCACTATCACAAGGAGAAAACCATGGCCGAAAAGCCTGATCATGATAGGGTGTTCCGCCACGTCCAGGCCCATCTCACGGTCCACAAAGACCAGGTGCTCGGGGCCATCGCGGGCGGGATCTACCGGGAGGGCGGCGAGGGAACGGATGCCCAGGTCGTCGCCGCCGTCAGCGCTGAGAACGCGAACGTGCTGGTCGAGACCATCCGGCACATCTGCATCAGCGCGTCCAAGAGCCTGGGAGTGTCCATGGAGGAGCTGGCGGGATACATCCTCCGGGACACCGATGATGTCTCCATGGAGATCACCGACGAAACATCAGGAGAGCCCATGGAAATCCCCGCGCCCATCCCTCAGCCCAAGCGTGGGAGTCTGGAATGCTAGGCAACGTCGAAATCCACGAAAAGGATGTGGCGGCCTACCTGGATGAATTCTCCAAGGCCAAGGATCTGGCGGGCCGTGGCGCCATCGCCCAGCTCGTCATGCCGCATCTCGCCTCCGCCTTCCTGGGCTACAAGGCCATGGACCGGGAGAACTCCAACCTGAACGCCATGCTTGCGGCCTACCGCAAGGAGACATCCAACCTGAAACCGGCCCTGGAGGCGCTCTGGTATGTGGTCTGCCGGGACACCAAGACGGGCGCCTGCCCCAAGATCCCGGAGGCGCTGAAGATCGCTCCTTCTTCCGAACTCGTGGACGAGATCCGAGTACGCATTGAGGCCATGTTTGGAGAACTCGGCGCGCACCTGGAGGATCGCCTGAAGCTGGCGACGAACACCCTGGAGAATGGCGTCCTGGCAAGCATCCACGCGGACAGGGGTTGCGTCATGATCGGGGACTCGCGGGTTTCGAAGTCGAGAATGAGTCCATGCGCTGCCCGAGAGCTCAGCAACCGGGTTTTCCTGGCCATCGAGTCCGCCATGGACACCCAGAAGACCGAATGCGTCTCGGCCATCATGGAGGGGCGCATTCCCTGCCTGCTGGACCGTCACGGGAAGAACAGGATGGCGGCCGAATGATTCTGCCCATCACCCCTACATCTCTGGCCGTGGCCGTCGCCCTGGACAAGGAAGCCTTCGCTCGTCCAGAGGGTTCCGAATTTACCCTCCGGGAACTGATGGCCGCCATCATGGATAGCAACGACACCATCCAGAAGGTGGATGTTGCCAGCATCCAGGAGACGGCCGCGCTCCTTCGGACCGTCTCTGTCTATTCCCAACCCCTGAAGGATGCAGTCACCTACGTTTCCATTCTGGCCTCTGGGGGTCTCGTAGCCACGAAATCCGAGGCAGTTTCTCTCGCGGAGATCCGGTTTTCGGTAGATCCACAGATGATCATCGGGAAAATGGCCGTGCGCCTCGGCGCTGAACTGGCAAGATCGTGGCCGAGCCTCTTGGACCGGATCAATGCCATCCACAACCATCAGCAGGGCAACCCTGCGGACACACGAAAGGGGGACTCTTGAACATCGTCAAGCTCGAGGCCGAGCACTTCAAGCGGCTGAAGGCTGTATCCATCACTCCGAAGGGCGCCATCGTCCCCATCTCAGGAAAGAACGCCCAGGGCAAGTCCAGCGTCCTTGACGCGATCTGGGCGGCCCTGGGCGGCGCCACGCATATCCAGGCCGCGCCGATCCGGGAAGGGCAGACGAAGGCCCGGATCCGGCTGGACCTTGGCGAGATCATCGTCCAGCGGACCTTCACGAAGTCCGGCACCACCCTGACCGTGGAGAACGCGGAGGGCCTTGCCTACAAGTCTCCCCAGCGAATGCTGGACGACCTGGTGGGCGCCCTGGCCTTCGATCCGCTGGAATTCACGCGGATGAAGCCCCGCCAGCAGTACGACACCCTCAAGGGGTTGGCGCACATCGATCTGGACCTTGAGAAACTGGAGTCCGAGAACCAGCGGGACTATGCCTCCAGAACGGCCGTCAACAAGGAGGCCAAGGGTCTTCAGGCCCAGATCGAGGGCTACGTCCTTCCCGAGGATCCCGGGGAGATTCCCGATGCCGGCCAACTCCTGGGCCTGATCGACGGGCTGCGAGACCGGAAGCGGGCCATCGAGACAGACAATGCCAACCGGGCCAGCCTGGAACAGTATATCTCGGACGCGAAGGCCAAGTTCGCGCAACTGCGCCAGCAACTCGTGGACCTGAAGGCTGACATCGAGCGGAGGCAGGAGCAGATCGACGCCCTTCCCGAGGCGGAGTCCACGGAAGACCTGGACGGAGAAATCGGAGCCATGGAGGAGCAGATCCAAGGCATCTCCGCCTTGACCGAGAAGCGATCCGAGCGTTGTGCGGCCCAGCAACGGCTCTCGGATCTCCAGGCCCAGGCCAAAGCCAAGGAGGACGAGTCCAAGCGACTCACCGAGGCCATGGAGGCGAGAACCAAGGCGAAGGAGAATGCCATTTCCCGGGCCACAATGCCCATTCCTGCCCTCGGGTTCGGTGACGGGCTGGTCCTCTACCAGGGAATCCCCTTCGAGCAGGCCAGCAGCGCCGAGCAGCTTCGCGTGAGCACGGCCATCGCCATGGCGGCCAACCCCAAGCTCAAGGTCATCCGGATCACGGACGGGAGCCTGCTGGATTCCGATTCCCTGGCGATGCTCCACGCCATGGCCGAAGAGAACGGGTTCCAGGTATGGCTCGAGGTCGTATCCGATTCCAAGAACATCGGGGTCGTCATCTCCGATGGCGAAGTGGTCGCAGATAACCAAGCAGCGGAACTCGGCCTAACCAACCCACAACAGCCAATCCCTCAAGAAGCACTGGACGAGGCCATTACTGCCCTGCAAAAGTCCGTCATCAACACAGACGACAAGCTTGACCGGCGCCACGCCCAGGGCCTTGACCTGGACATCCCCTAACCCACACCACCATCTGGCCGGGACCGTGCGCCCGCCATGCCCCAAGAAGGAGCTCCACATGAACCAGCCCCAAGAACTGACCCTCGCCACCCTCGGCGGGGGGGATCTCGCGGAGAGTGTTCAACTCGCCCTGCGGAAGATCGGAGAGAACATCAACGATCCCAACATTAAGCGGGATGCCAAGCGCAAGTTGACCATCTCCATCGAGATCAAGCCCGACGCCAAGGCCGGGATGGCCGCCATCACGTACGACGTGACCACCGCCATGCCCGGGCAGGAAGCTGGGCGCACGGCGGCCTACATCTCCATGGTCCCGGGCACCAACGAAATCAGCCTCTTCGAAGTGGAGCGGCATCCCCCCCTCTTCGAGGAACCGGCGCTGCCTATCCCGGAACTCATCCACAAGGACGCCTAGTCCTACCCCTTCAACCGCAACATTTCTATGGGACATCCCATGACCGACATCACCGCAGAAACCATCCAGGAAATCCTGGAAATCTCCAAACCGGAAGTTCTTACCTTCAAGGACGCCCTGGACCGGACCGCCCCCTTTGCTCACAAGCAGATGTACGAAGTCAAGGCCGCCCCCCCGGCGCTCATGCCGGCCGTGTCCGTGACCACCCTCGCCGGGTTCAGGGATCTCATCCAGTCCAACATCGAGAAGGAAGACACCAAGAATGACTGGGTGATCCACGTTCAGGGCGAACACTCCGTCTCGCTCATCAAGAAGACCAGTGACGCTTACGGGCGCCGTCCGGCCCTCATCCATGCCCAGCCCGTGGAATTCGCCAAGTTCCGCTTCGACCAATGGATGAACCAGGAGAGCTTCGTCATCGCCGTGGCCTCCCTGTTCGCCCAGACCGAAGACAAGGACTACGTGCTCAAGCTGGCAAGCACGATCACCCGCGAGGCCCTGATGGTCAACGAGGACGATGGGTTCTCGCAGAAGGCCACCGCGAAGGTGGGCCTCCGCACGAAGGAAACCATCACGATCAAGCCCAGGGTTTCCTTGGCTCCCTACCGCACCTTCCCGGAACTCGATCAGCCCGTGTCGGAGTTCGTTTTCCGGGCCAAGAACAACGAAGGTGACGCCCCGCCCATGCTGATGCTCGTCGAGGCGGACGGCGGCAAGTGGAAGATCGACGCCATCACCAAGATCGCCTCCGCCATGGAAGCATTCAATCTCGGGATTCCCATCATCGCCTAACCAGCGCCAACGCATAACCGCCCCCGCCCTGCTTCGGCATCGGGGGCTTTCTTCGGAGAAATCATGGACCCAGTGCAATTGCTTCTGGACGACATCCTCTGGGTTGTCCGGCGACTCCCGGCGCCTCTTCGGGACTACATGCTGACCCATCGCCAAGGGAAGTTGTTCATGGCTGGCGGATTCGTCCGGGACTGCATCTCCAACGCGAAGCCGAGCGACATCGACCTGTTCGTCCCCTCGAAGGATGCGGCCACGGCAGCGATGGTGGAGATCTGCACGGCCTTCGGCTGGGATCCCCGGAAGTCGATCGAGACGGAGAACGCCTATACCATCCCCCTGAAGCCCACCCCGATCCAGATCATCCATCGTTGGACCTTCGAGAGCCCTGAACCCGCCATCGAGAGCTTCGACTTCACCATCGCCCAGGCGGCCATATGGACTGAATGCGGAGGGTGGAGAGGGATCGCCTCGGATCGGTTCTATCCGGACCTCGCGGCCCATCGCCTCGTCTACACGTCCCCCATCCGCCAGGAGGAGCCGGGAGGGTCATTCCTCCGAATGCTGAAGTTCTACCAGCGTGGCTTCAGGATCACCCTGGAGTCCGCGGGCTCCCTCGTCGCACGTCTTGTGCGGGACGTGGACCGGGGGAAGGTGGGCGACGATGAGCAGGCATTCGGCAGAGTGGTCGCCGGCCTGCTGCGGGAAGTGGATCCCCGCGCCAACCTCAACGAAGACACCGTTGCCTTCTTCGCCGATCTCAACAGGGGCGACGAGTCGGCGACCGCGGGGACAGTGGAGGATTGACCATGCAGCAAGAGAAGATCGGCGTGGACATCCCGGAACGCACGGTCCACCACCTGAAGACCCGCGTGGTGTTCTTCGAGGCCATCTTGACCGGCGCGAAGACGTTCGAGATTCGGTACAACGACCGTGACTTTCAGGTCGAAGATGGGCTGATCCTCCAGGAGTGGGATGACCGGAACCCCATGGAGGAAGGCCATTTCACGGGACGGGAGATCCAGCGCACGATCACCTACATCACCGACTTCCAGCAACGCCCCGGCTATGTCGTGATGGGGATCTCCCGATGATGTTCCAATTCACCGAGATACCCCCCGATCACTGGCCCCACGTCGAGGAAAGCTCCGGGTCGATCCGCCTCAAGGTGTTCCGCTCGGACACGTTCTTGGTCCAGGTGTTCTCCGATCCCTCCGGCTACATGCGAATCAGCGTCAACTGCATCAGCCAGAAGCATGGTGCATGGCGGGACGGGATCACCTGGGATCAACTCCAGGCCATCAAGAAGGCCATCGGCTACGGCGATCTGTGCGCCGTCGAACTCTACCCGCCAGAGAAGGACGTGGTGAATGTGGCGAACTTCCGGCACTTGTTCATCCTCCGGTCCCCGCCTCCCTTCATGTGGATCGATGGGAAGGCGAAACAAAAATAGGTGAGTGGTTCCCACAAGAGAAAGGCCCCTTTCGGGGCCTTCTTCATTTCTGGGACCAGCGTCCCGCGTTCGCTCGGGAGAGTCGCGCCCGGACGGAATCACGGCGATTCTCCGGCAGACCCGGCGACACCAGCAGGTCGATGTAGGTCTCCTGGGCGGCCTGGAAATTCTCCGCCTCATAGGATGCCTCTGCGAAAACCTCCAGAGCCTTCCAGTCGTACCAGTCCTCCTCGATGAAGAGTCGATCCATCTGCGGTTTGGAGATGCCGGCGGCGATCAGGGCGAACGTCGCAGCCTGGATGGGCCGGGATGAGTTGAGGCAATAGACGGCAAGGGAGCCCAGGGCCTCCGCTCGGGTGGGACGAGACATCCAGGCAGCGAGGAAGGCGGCCTCGATGGTCGGGTAGTGCGTCTCCCCTCCATGGGGCCCCGCCAGCAGTCGGGCGCGCTCCAGCAGGGAGATGTAGACCTCTTCGTCGTTGGTTCCCTCCCCCATCTCTGCCCGCTTGGCATACGCGGCCATGGCACCCTCGATGTCCCCGGAATCCCGGAGGCTCTGGGCGAGGTAGAACTGGGCCCGCGGATTGTTGGGATCGCGCTCGACTTCGCTTTGGAGCGATTCGGCATCCAGTTCGGCCTTCGCGCCCTTGGAACGGGCACCTTCCCCGGCGTGGACCAGGACGTGCAAGCCCATCAGACGGGTGACGGGGTAGGCTTCCCCATCCAGGGTCAGGAGCTCGTGTTTCTTCTCGACGTAGCGCCAAGGGAGATCAGCGCGGACCAGGGCCGTCCTCCAGTAGGTGAGGCCTCCCGCCTTGAACATGATCTCGTATGCCTGATCCAGGAGC
>Ga0116171_10006191_pt1 | contig 10378 bp, 9 predicted proteins | sample AD_JPNHW2_MetaG_FD_89798 | JGI IMG/M metagenome (GOLD analysis project Ga0116171, IMG submission 89798) | Active sludge microbial communities of municipal wastewater-treating anaerobic digesters from Japan - AD_JPNHW2_MetaG | ecosystem: Engineered > Bioreactor > Anaerobic > Digestate | place...
CGTAAAAAATTAAAAATTGATTCGCTTTTTAAAAAATACATTAAAGGCTCAACGGCCAAAATCCGTAAATCAAAAGGCAAAAAGGATTTCTGCCTTTCCGTTTTTGTGGATAATGCGGGGATCATTAAATTCAATGATGATCTCAATCTGGTTTTTAAAGTGGAGACGCACAATTCGCCTTCTGCACTTGATCCTTACGGTGGAGCATTGACCGGCATTGTCGGCGTCAACCGCGATCCGTTCGGCACGGGTCTGGGCGCCCAACTCATCTTCAACACGGATGTGTTCTGCTTTGCCTCGCCCTACCACAAAAAGAAACTGCCGCCCCGTATCCTGCATCCCAGGCGCATTTACGAAGGCGTGCGCGAAGGCGTGGAACACGGCGGCAACAAAAGCGGCATTCCCACTATCAATGGAAGCCTTGTTTTTGACGAACGGTTTTTAGGAAAACCTCTGGTTTACTGCGGAACCGCCGGCATTATGCCCGCGCGCCTCAACGGCAAGCCCACACACACCAAGGAAATCAAACCCGGCGATGTCATCATCATGACCGGCGGAAGAATCGGCAAGGACGGCATTCACGGCGCGACGTTTTCTTCAGAAGAACTGCATGAAGGCTCGCCGGTTACCGCCGTGCAGATCGGAGATCCCATCACACAAAAGAAAATGACGGACTTCTTGCTGGTCGCCCGAAATCGCGGTCTCTATCGCGCAATTACCGATAATGGCGCAGGCGGCCTGTCCTCGTCAATTGGCGAAATGGCTACCTATTCCGGAGGTTGCGAAATCGATTTGTCGTTGGCGCCCCTGAAATATGCAGGTCTTCAACCCTGGGAGATTTTGGTCTCGGAAGCACAGGAACGCATGTCGCTGGCTGTCGATCCGAAAAAGGTAGATCAATTCATGGAACTGGCCCGCAAGATGGATGTGGAAGCCACGGCCATGGGTAAGTTTACCCGATCGGGAATATTCCATGTCCGCTATGGCGAAAAAACCGTGGCGTATCTGGATATGGAATTTCTGCACGGCGGCGTGCCGCAGATGAAACTCGTCGCCAAGTGGAAAGCACCGAAAAACGCCGAGCCGACTTTTGCCGAACCCACCAATTTTGGGAAAGCTTTCGTTCAGATGCTTTCACGTCTGAATATCTGCTCCAAAGAAGCGGTCGTGCGTCAGTATGATCATGAAGTCCAGGGCGGCAGTGTCGTAAAACCCTTGGTTGGCGTGCGAAACGACGGTCCTTCGGACGCGGGCATCGTCCGGCCGGTTTTGGATTCGATGGAAGGCGTCGTTGTGGCTCACGGCATCTGCCCGCGTTACAGCGATATTGACACTTACCATATGACGGCCTGCGCCATTGACGAAGCGGTGCGAAACGCCGTGGCCGTCGGTGCGGATCTGGATCATCTGGCGGGACTCGACAACTTCTGCTGGTGTGACCCGGTTCAATCCGCCAAGACACCCGACGGCGAGTATAAGCTTGCCCAACTGGTGCGCTCGAATATGGCCATTTACGATTACACCACCGCCTATGGCGTGCCCTGCATCTCCGGCAAGGACAGTATGAAAAACGACTATTCCATCGGCAAAACGAAAATATCCGTGCCGCCGACGCTGCTTTATTCGGTCATCGGCAAGATCAAGGATGTCCGCAAGGCCGTAACCATGGACGTCAAACGTCCCCAGGATCTGGTTTACATTATCGGCGAAACGTTAGATGAACTGGGCGGCTCAGAATGGTTCGCGCAAAACAATGCCATCGGCAACAAAGTCCCGCAAGTGGATGTGAAAAAAGCTATCAAAAAATACCGCGCCTTGTATAAGGCCATCCAGGCAGGTCTTGTCGCTTCCTGTCATGATTGCTCGGATGGAGGATTGGGCATTGCATTGAATGAAACCGCGTTTGCCGGAGGCTTCGGCATAAATATCGCCTTAAAAGATGTTCCCTACCGCGGCAGGAAGCGCAACGATTATATTTTATTTTCAGAAACGGCCAGCCGCTTTGTCGTGACCATCCATCCGAAAAATCAAAGCAGGTTTGAAAAGATCATGGCCGGAAATGTACTGAATGAAATCGGCTTTGTCGCTGGAGATCAACTCTTTCAGGTTACCGGTCTTCACGGCAAACTGATCATAAAAGAAAAAATCAGCAAACTCAAAGAAGCCTGGCAAAAGCCGCTTAATTTTTAGGCAGGATTGAAAAAATGACCCGCAAAGTTAAAGCAATTGTATTAACCGGTAACGGCACCAACTGCGAAATGGAAATGGCGCACGCCTGCAAGCTCGCCGGCGCCGAAAAATTCGATATTGTCCATATCAGCGAATTACTCTTCGGAGAAAAGCGGCTGTCGGATTATAATTTTCTGAATTTACCGGGTGGATTTCTCGATGGCGACGATCTGGGTTCGGCCAAAGCCGGCGCCAACCGGTTCCTGTATGCGCCCATTTCCGGCGCCAATGAAATGCTCATCGAAGAACTGCTCAAATTCATCAACGCAGGAGGTTTGATTCTAGGGGTGTGCAACGGTTTTCAGTTGATGGTCAAACTGGGGTTACTTCCGGCGCTCGATAACAATTTCACCAAACAGAGCACCACATTGACTTATAACGACTCCGGCCGCTTCGAAGACCGCTGGGTGTATCTCAAAGCCAACGCGCAAAGCCCCTGTGTGTTCACCGAAGGTATTGACGTTGTCTATTACCCTGTTCGCCATGGCGAAGGCAAATTTGTTCCGGAAAGCGATGCTATCCTGGAGGAAATCGAAAAGAAAAATCTGGTCGCTTTTCAATACTGTGATGCAGATGGTTCCATTACAATGGACTATCCGGCAAACCCCAACGGTTCAACCCATGCCATCGCCGCGCTTTGCAGTGAAACAGGCAGACTCTTCGGTCTGATGCCGCATCCCGAGGCGTTTCTGCACTGCACCAATCATCCTCGCTGGACCAGGGAAAACCTCCCTGAAAAAGGCCAGGGACTGGCGATTTTCCAAAACGCCGTCAAATTCATCCGTGGTAAAAAATTCTAACTGTTACCCGAAAGCGATTTTTCCAGGGGGCAAAAGAGGGACGTCCCATCATGTTCACTTCTATTTTTGTCTGGTTGCCTTTATTGTAATTTCCGGATGTAATATTTTTGCCACTTGTTCAATTGCATCAACAATACGCGGGGAAGCGCGGCCGATCAAGTCCGTATTTATCGGATAGATTTGTTTATTTTTAACCGCCGGAATGCCGGGAAATTGTTCCCAGTATTTTTTGACTTTTTTGAATTCCCTGTCTGTGGCCATCGGAGCGAAAAGTAAGATATCAGGCGCATGAGCCATGACGCCTTCCGCACTGTAACGCGGATACCGCGCCGTGTCTTTCCCCGCGATATTCGTGCCACCGGCCCGTTCAATGACGTCGGAAATCATGGTGCGCCTGCCTACGGTAATAACAGGATCCATGCCGATCTGGAAAAAAACCCGCGGTCTTTTCTTATTTGAAATTTGCGCTGTGATCGCGTCCAGCCTTCCTTGCAGTTGCGCATTAAGTGACCGGGCGGCCTGGCGCTGCCCGGTCACTTCACCGATATTTCGAATGCTTTGAAGAATACCAGCCGTGTCAACCGGATTAACCACATAAACCGTCATGCCGATTTTTTCCAGTTGCCGAACCGTTTCCGGCCTGTTACCATCGGCTGTCGCCAGAATCAGATCCGGTTTCAGAGAAACGATTTTCTCTAATGACGGGTTGGTGAATCCTCCGACACTTGTTTTTTGCCCGGCTTCCCGGGGCCAGTCGCAGAAGCTGGTTACACCGACAACTTGCCCTTCCAGATTTAACGCGAAAAGAATTTCCGTCATGCCCGGAGCCAGAGACACAATGCGCTGAGGTATCCCCGAGATGCGGATCCGGCGGCCCATTTCATCGGTAACAACTGCGGCATGAGCGGCTTCGCCAATAAAAACAAACAGAACAACCGCTAAACTAACGATGACGGTTTGAGTAACTTTTTTCATCACATTCCTGTCATTTTAAAGAGTTGATGGAGATCCTCTTAATCCTTCATACGATAGCGGAAAGAAGCAATGATGTGCAGACGTGACAGTTCGTACTGTGGCGGTAATGGTGGGAAAGGCGCAGCGGTCTCAACAACACCCAGTGTACCGGAATCAAGATTATCAAAACCGGAAGAAGTTATCAGCGCGGCATGAAGAAGAGAGCCGTTCGCATCAATCGATATTTTGATCACCACATCCCCTTCTTCGTTCTTTGCATACGCGCCAGCCGGATAATTCCAGATACGCATAATCTTCTTTTTAACTCCCGCCAAATAGGTCGCATATTTGACGTCGGAGGAGCCGATATCCACAGTATCCTCCCGTTCAACCGCAGGCCCCGGTTTCACTTTTGCAGCTTTCTGCGGCGCTTTTTCCACCACCTTGTTTTCCTCTTTTTTAGGTTCAACAGCCGGTTGAGGCTGCGTAATTTGTACCGTGAAAAGGTCGGCGGCTTTAACACTGTCACGCAAGTCAAGCATACTGCTGGCTGCAATCAGCGCAGCGTGTCCGATGATTGAGATGATGACAGGCCATAGGAATATTTTTTTTGAATCCATATTAGATTACCTGGATTGAATCATATACGGCATTTGCCTCAAAATCAACAATATGATAACCAAAAGTTAACATTGAATAAAGTGGAGACCAACTGATGCTGACGGACATTGATTTTATGAATATCGCGCTTCAAGAGGCATTCATTGCATTTCAACAGGACGAGGTGCCGATTGGCGCCGTACTGGTGCAAGACGGGCAAATACTGGCGCAAGCGCATAATGCTCCCATTGCCCAAAACGATCCCTCTGCGCACGCGGAAATGCTGGCGCTCCGCAAGGCCTGCGAGAAAACAGGCAATTACCGCCTGACCGGCGCGGCGCTTTATGTGACACTGGAGCCCTGTGTGATGTGCGCCGGTGCGATTCTCCAGGCAAGACTCGCGCGGGTCATTTTCGGCGCACGCGATCCGAAAGCCGGCGCTGTGTTTTCCCTCTACCATATATTAAATGATAACCGTTTTAATCATCAGGTGGATGTGGCGGAAGGGGTTTTGCAGGAAGAGTGCAGAAAAATTTTGAGTAGATTTTTTAAGGAAAAGAGGATAAGAGCCGATTCGGCGGATAAATAAGTCGCGGAGAGGTACCGAAGTGGTCGTAACGGGATCGACTCGAAATCGATTTGGGGGCCACAAGCTCCCACGGGGGTTCGAATCCCCCTCTCTCCGCCAGGTAAATAATGCAGAGACATTTCATGCACCATCCTTATACGGTGAAGAAATGTTGAAATAAACGGAGAGATGTCTGAGTGGCCGAAGGAGCACGACTGGAAATCGTGTGTATGCCCACAAAGGTGTACCGCGGGTTCGAATCCCGCTCTCTCCGCCAGATAAACAATGTAGAGACGTTGCAGGCAGCGTCTCTACATTCTTATACGCTCGAATCGCTCGCTCAGGCGATCGCAAAATTTGAGTTGATTCCTGCCGATTTATCCATTAAGAGTTCCTGTCAGTATTTATTAAAAATATGGCCGGGTCCCGTACAACGAAGGCTTGTGAACCCCGTCAGGTCCGGAAGGAAGCAGCGGCAGCAAATCCCATCGTGTGTTGCGGCAAACCCGGTCACCAGTTATATTTATCTCCCATATAAAAAACCATAGAATGGGATTTATGAGGCTCATTTGGAATACCTGGTTTTAGCCCGAAAATTTCGCCCGCAAGCATTTGACGATGTCGCAGGCCAGGAGCCTGTAGTTCGAACACTGGTCAATGCCATAGGCCAGGGACGGATCGGACATGCTTTTCTCTTTTCCGGTCCTCGCGGCGTCGGAAAAACATCCGTAGCTCGAATTCTGGCTAAATCCCTTAATTGCGAGCAGGGGCCGACGGCTACGCCTTGCAACAAATGTGCAAACTGCAAAGAAATCACTGATGGAAACTCGATGGATGTCCGCGAGATTGACGGCGCGTCCAACCGCGGTATCGACGAAATCCGGGAGCTGCGGGAAAATGTCAAATTTGCCCCGGCCGCCTCTAAGTATAAAATATATATCATCGATGAAGTTCACATGCTGACCCGCGAAGCGTTCAACGCGCTTTTAAAAACGCTGGAAGAGCCGCCCGGCCACGTTATCTTCATTTTTGCTACAACGGAAAATCACAAGGTGCCGCCCACAATTCTTTCACGCTGCCAGTGCTATGACTTCCGCCGTATTTCGCTGAGCGAAATCGCAGCCAATTTAGGCCGCCTGGCGGCCGCCGAAGCCATTACCGTAAGCCCCGCGGCGCTGTCCTGGATTGCCGAAGCAGGCGACGGCAGCATGCGCGACGCCCAAAGTATATTCGATCAGGTCATTTCCTACGCCGGCTTGACTGTTTCGGACGACGACGTGGAAGACATCCTGGGGCTTGCCGACCGCAAATATCTATATCGCCTGTCCGAAGCAATTATGGCGCGCAATGCCGGTGCCTGCTTGATGATTCTGGAGGAAGCCTATCTGGCGGGCATTGATATGAAGCACTTCTACTCGATGCTTTTGAAGCATTTCCGCAATCTGCTTCTGGTCAAAATCGCCGCGGACGGTATTTCATCTTTTGACATCGCACCGGAACAGGCGGAAAAACTTAAAAACCAGACACAAAATGTTTCCCGCGAAACGTTGCAGCGTTATCTGGATATCCTGCTCAACGAAGCCGATAGCCTGCGCCGCAGCCAGGAAGTGCGGATGAAAATCGAAACTGTCCTCGTCAGGATGGCCTACTTGGAATCGGTTCTTCCGGTGGGTGAAATACTGGCAACACTCGAATCACTGGAACAAAGGCTTCAGAAAGGCCTGTCGCTCTCTCGAGGCAGATTTGAAACTGAACCGGTTGCAGCAAAACAGCCCCTCGAAAAGCCGCAGGCGGACAGTGCGCAAAAATCAATCGATCAGCCGCAGCAAAAACAAAATCCCGACCCAACGGAGGTCCGTCAGGCCGCAAAACCTTCGCCGGGCGAAGATCTGAAAAAATTTATCAAAAGGGAAAACGCTCCTCTGGGGGCAAAAATCGAGGCGGCTGAAATTATCGGATTGGAAAACGGCTGTTTGACACTGGGTATTCCAAGTGGTTATCTTTTCCTGGAAAACATCATGGAAAAACAGCAAAAAGAAGAACTGGAAAGAATCGCGGGCATTTATTATTCTCAAAAAGTTTCCCTGGCAATTAAAACCATTGAGGCGACAAAAACGAACAACAGCGGGCGCAGCGCCAAAGCAAACAACTTAAATGATATCAAACGCGAAGCCATGAACTCTCCGCTTCTCCAGAAAATAATCGCTGAGTTTGAAGGCGCGGAACTGATCGACATTAAACCAATTACTGATAAAAAACAGGGAGGCTAATTACGTGCATAACATCGGCAATATCATGAAACAGGCCAAAAAAATGCAGGAAAAAATCGGCCGGCTCCAGGCGGAGCTGGAAACAAAAACCATCGAAGCGCAGTCCGGCGGCGGCATGGTTCGCGTAATCGTCAACGGAAAGTTCGAAGTCGTTTCATTAAAGATTGAAAAAGACGTGGTGAATCCCGAAGATATCGAAATGCTGCAGGATTTGATTACGGCCGCAGTGAATGAGGGTATCCGTAAATCACAGGAAATGGCTTCCTCTGAAATGGCAAAGATTACGGGCGGCCTGGGAATTCCCGGTATGGGCATGTAAGGCAGCCCATGAAATCTTACGCACAACCTATTAAACGTTTGATAGCCGAACTGGCTAAGCTTCCGGGAATCGGTGAAAAAACGGCGGCTCGGCTGGCTAATTACATATTGCGCGCCACTCCCGATGACGTGGAGAAACTGGCGGAAAGCCTGGTCGAAGTTAAACGAAAAATCCGCCTCTGCCGGATCTGTCTCAATCCGACGGAAGAGGATATCTGTCATATCTGTAGTAATTCGGCACGCGATCAGCACGTGATCTGCGTAGTCGAAGAGCCGGACGCTTTGGCCGCCATTGAAGAAAGCGGCGTTTTTCACGGAACATACCACGTTTTGCATGGCGCGCTGGCGCCCCTCGATGGTATCGGACCGGAAAATCTGCGTCTGGGCGAACTTCAAAAACGCGTCAGCGAAGGCCATTTTCAGGAATTGATTCTGGCCACCAATCCCAATGTGCACGGCGAAGCCACGGCGCTTCTGATTACCCGGATGTTCAAAGATACAAACATTCGGATCACGCGCATTGCCATGGGCGTGCCGATGGGTGGCGATTTAAAGTATGTGGATAAGATGACCCTGTCGAAGTCATTGGAGTTCAGACGAGGCATGTAGCATGACGCCTGAAAACAGTTATATGCCGTGTTGCGCTTCGCCTTTCATCGCTTCGACCTGCACAAAAAGAGGCCTTTTTTTTCAAGATTCGCTTAGCTTGTCTCTGACTGTTTTGAGACGTCATGCGCGTAGGTAAATATGAATATGGAAAACAGAAAAAGAATGCGGCGCATTAATGCAAAGCGCATTACAGCAACCGTTAAAAAACTATTTATTGAAGCCAATAAAGCTTTGGGCGAGGATATGGTTTCCGCCCTTCACGGCGCATTGCAGCAGGAGGAATCGCCCATCGGCAATCAGGTGCTGGAGAAAATTATCCAGAATGCCGATATTGCCTGCCGCACAGCGATGCCGATTTGTCAGGATACCGGTCTGGCCGTTTTGTTTATCGAGGTGGGTCAGGATGTGCGAATTGTCGGGGGTGATTTAAGAGCAGCCCTTGAAGAAGGTGTGAGACAGGCTTATGAGGACGGATATCTTCGCAAGTCCCTGTGTGATCCGCTCACTCGAACCAATACGGGAGACAACACACCCGCCGTCATCCATATGGATATTGTGCCCGGCGATCAAGTAAGAATCATTGCCATGCCCAAAGGCGGCGGCAGCGAAAATTGTAGCGCTGCAAAAATGCTGATTCCCGCGGCGGGAATTGAAGGCATCAAGGAATTCGTTCTGGAAACGGTAGAGAATGCCGGCGCTAATCCCTGCCCGCCCATAATTGTCGGTGTGGGAATCGGCGGATCGCTGGAGCAAGCTTGCATTCTCGCAAAAAAAGCCCTTTTAAGATCGGTCGGCAAAACGAATCCATCTGATGACCGCCTGGCGCAAATGGAGAAGGAACTCTATACTCGCATTAATGAATTGGGTATAGGCCCTGCTGGCCTTGGCGGCAAGATGACAACCCTGGCCGTCCACGCGGAAATGATGCCGTGCCACATTGCATCGCTGCCAGTGGCCGTCAATATCCAGTGCCACGTGGCGAGGTATAAAGAGACGACCTTGTAAAATATTTTAACTTGATAATATAAAAACAAGAAGGCATCCTATGGTAAAATTTATTCCAGTTAGGTATTCAGATAAAGACTATCCCCCTAATACTAATATTCATCCTAAGGTGCAGGAAGTTACCGCCAACTTTTTTAATTTTTTAAAACATAAAAGCGAACTTCAAAAAAAACTTCAAAAAAAACTTTCCCCTGATTTATTATCATTGCACACTGACCCTCGTTATAATGGGAGGAAGAACATATTTATTGGATCTGAGTTGCCCGATGAATTTCCAAATATATCAAATAGAGTATCAAATTCTCCTGAGCATTGTATGTCAGACCTTTGGTATGATAAAAATTGGAGTATAGAATTTGCTCGTTTTATTGTAAAATTTACAGAAGGAATAGAAAGGCGAAAAATAAAAGTAATCGAGATACATTCTCCAATTAAAACTTATTGTGACCGTTTGGATAAATTCATTGAGATATATAAGGCTTTTGAAGAAGTTATAGTGAAAGAATTTCCTACAACTATCATAAATATTGAAAACCGGTGCAATAATCGCCATAAGGCAAAAGGCGGCCTGTTTTTATTATCAAATACCGATGATATAAAAAAATTGTGTGATTTGATTTCAAGGCACAAATCTAAACTGAAAATTGTCATAGACATTCCCCAGTTACTTTCAGAGCATCAGAGATTATCAGGACGACTTAATAATCCATTGCTTTCAAAAAAAGAAATTGAAAAAGTATTGTCATCTATAAGGAATATTGCAGGATTAATAAGCGGTACTCACATATGGGGATATGATATTAACCAGAAAAGGGGTGCACATAAAGCTGATTTTGATACTTACTTTGGTAATAATCCAGAATTGAAAAAATGTTTTATAAATGAGATTTGCAATTTATTTGATGACGACCAAAAAAGATATTTTGTTCCTGAAGTTGATGACTCCTCTAAAATTGGATCTATTGTCACTGATTTAATAGAAGAATCCAAGATTGATAAAAAACCCCGTATTCAGTTTGTCGATC
>Ga0116171_10006192_pt1 | contig 10377 bp, 8 predicted proteins | sample AD_JPNHW2_MetaG_FD_89798 | JGI IMG/M metagenome (GOLD analysis project Ga0116171, IMG submission 89798) | Active sludge microbial communities of municipal wastewater-treating anaerobic digesters from Japan - AD_JPNHW2_MetaG | ecosystem: Engineered > Bioreactor > Anaerobic > Digestate | place...
ATTTACAATTCCCTGAACCTTGTGCGTAGCCGTCGTTCCGCTCTTGCTGCTTTTGCGATTGGAGCTTCGAGGTTACCCTGGGTCGAGAATCAAACACTGGAATGGAGTGACGAGCCTTCTCTCTCCGTGGTCATGAATCCCATGCTGAAGAACCTCACGCTGTTCTTCATTCCCTTCTTCAAGCCCATAAGGATAGAGACGAAGTCACGTCTGACGACAGAAGATAAAGCTATGCTCATCAGGAGCAATACATGCTTTTCACTGCTGGGTATCAAGATCAGTAACTATAACGCAGGGATACGTTTGAGCCGTGAAGAAGGCATCATGGAGCTTTCTCTCGAACAAAACAACAAGACCCTTATCACTGCTATAAGAGATAACAACCTCACCGAGGAACAAAAACATGAATAAGATCGTTCTAACCTTGATCGTCCTGCTTCTGAGCATAGTACTGCTTGCTGAGGAACGCACGATCAACGATTCCTACAACTTTGAAGCACGCTCAGATTTCCAGAATGCCCTGAGCGTGATGAATGAACTGAGCGCGAAAGATCCAACCGATGCTTTTTATAGGATCAGAACAGCCTGGTTGCAGTATCTTCTGGGTTCGTATACTGAGGCGATCCAGTCCTACCAGCAGTCGATTAAGCTGCTCGATTGCCTTGATGCCTACACGGGTATTATCAACTGCCAGCTTGCCCTGGGAAACTACAGTGAAGCCATCAGGGTCGCAGACTCACAACTGACAATCCACAAGCAGAATCCGACTTTGCTCTCGAAGGCTGCCTATGCGGCTTATCTTAAGAAAGACTATACGCTGGCTGCTTCCTATTATCAGCGCGCGATAGATCTTTATCCCTGGGATATGGAGACTCGAGGCTACCTGATCAACAACCTCTACCTTGCCGGACAGACCAATGAAGCTAAACGCCAGTATCAGGCACTGAAGAAGTACTCGCCTATGTCTCCGATCATCTCCACCTACAAAGGCATCCTGGATTAAAGCCACGTGAAGCCTTCGTTGGTACTGATCCTCCTTTTACTGATCCCCTTGGCGGTATATTGCCAGATGAACCAGTATAAGGATATGATCGACCGAGCGAAGGTTGCGCTTGCCTATGATCCGCTGAACGATGCCCAGAGGCTTGATCTTGCCTATTTCCAAATGCTCACCGGACAGTATGAGCAGGCTCTGCCAAACTACAGACTGATAATTAGCAGGGACAGCACGAACGCCAATGCCGCCGCCGGTATACTCTGGGCGCTGAACAGCCAGGGCAAGTATTCACAGACTCTCAGAGAGGCGAAGCATTTCATCAAAACGAATCCACACTCCGGTCTGCTTTATTATCACCAAGCTAACGCATTGCTTAACAGAGGCCAGAGCCTCTCTGCCAGGACGAGATACGTCAGAGCGTTGAATCTGCTGAGCAATGAAACACTCAGGCAACTGCCTGCCGAAAGCCTGATCTGGTGCTACCAGACTCTGAACGATTATCCCCGTAGCCGGCAGTACCTGGAACTCCTCGACCCCCAAAGCCTCATTAACCCCAAGGAAGTCATCCGTAGAAAGCTTTACAAGACAGATCTTATCTTCAGCGTCCAAGCCGGTGTCAAGGATACGACAAGCGTGTTTTTCGAGACCGAAGCGATCGCCAGACACCGTTCCATGTCTTATAAACTCAAACTTGAGGAACTCCTGGTCAATGACGCTCATTACCGCTGGAGCGTGCTCGTATCAGCAAAGACACAGACCAGGCACTTTGATACATCAATCACAGCTCTGATGCTGAAAAGTGAAGATACCCGCGCCAGCGAAGGCTATGAACTATCACTTGAAGTAAAGCCACGCATCTATATATCAAGTATGCTTATCCGTCCCGTCGTCTCTGAACACTTGGCAAGCTATACCCGGTTCAATGCATATCAGACAGATCTCGGTCTCGAGCTTGGTATTGGCAAGGCAACAATGAACTATCAGGCTGCCTATCTTTATCAGGATAACGACTCGATCGGTGCCGATACCTACAAATGGATTCAAAGCATGGATATATACTACCGCATTAGTCGCATTATCGCCTGCGGACTACATGCGGGCAAAGGTGACATGGCATGGTACACCAATACCCTGGGAAGCGTGACGGACGACTTTGAACCTTCAGATGGTTATTATGGTGCCTCTTTCTCAACCGGGCTGAGCAAACATTTTAGAGCTGTTCTCTACTACCAGTACGGAACAAGGAACGAAGAAACCAGCCATCTGGCATATCTCAGGTTATCCTATGCGTCATAGACTATATTTAGCAGTTCTCGTCGGACTGCTCCTGATCACCGCGGCGTGCAATCTCAGGGAAAATTCCCTCCTGCCGCCCAATCTCGACCCCAAAGAGTATATTATGGAAAGCACTATCAGAGTGTATTCCGATCATTTGATCAAGTCTGAGAACGACGACAGCTATCTCTATATCCCCAAAGAGAGCATCGCCGACAGTAGTCTCTGGTACAATGACACCGTGAGCTTGCGTAAGGTGGATGATCTGACGGAGCGGGACAGTCTGGCATTCGTAGAGGGAACGACTCTCATCTCAGGCAGTTACTCCATAAGCATATTGCGCGAGGGGCAGGAGATCCTCCTGGATTCGATCCCGAATTTTGCCACATTATACACTGATCTTAGGCAGAGCCAAGAGCTGATCGACGCCGAGTATGTCCAAAGCGGATGGCGATTGTCGTCAAGTCAGATCGATGTCTATCCCTATGGTTCATCCCGCTGTTTCTTCGATATAGATGGAAACGGGGATGTCGCGCTGATGAACTTCCATGAAGGCGGAGTTCTCTCCATCGATCCCACCGGCAAGGATGTTCAGGGATTGATCAAGACGGATTCCGACTATGTGTACGCTTGGTTCCCAAGTGTATTTATAACCGATAACCTGCGTCTTGAGCTCCAGGATTCCCTGACGCAGACTGAGATCAACTCAGTGCAGCGGATATTCCCCGGTTTTGCGCTAAATACAAAGATCCTGAGCCTATCCACGAATTCGACCGGCACCGGTACGCCGATCATTCGCTACAGGATGCCTGCAAACAAGCACTTTAACCAGCAATGGTTAAGACTGGCAGGGACGGACGTCACGACCTGGCAATCCGGTAATGACACCTGGTTGCTGGATGGAGAAGAGCTCGTCACCTGGCTTGGAACTCCCGGCAAGTATTTCCTTATCACGCCTATCAGCGGACAGACCAAACTGGATATCCCCCTGGATGGCACTTTTAACCAGTTGTTCTTGCAGGACCTCTGGCTTGATCTGAATGATACCGCCCTGAACGGATACAGCTTGTCTCTAGATCTGAGCCCGGATACTAAAGAATTGATCCAGGATTATTTCAGCGGTTATCCCTTCGCCCTTCAGCGTGGGTTTGAAGCCTTCGGTCTGGAGTTCAAGGACAACGGCTCGATCGTTGAAAAGCTACCCGGAGATGCTTGGATCGAGTATGGATTCGCAACCACGCAAGCAAATCCGGCAGCTTCCAGACTCTTCCTGAGCTACAGAACCACTACCACTGACCATCTCTATTTCAAGACCTACGCAAAGGAATACGACAGTTCTCATTTCACTCAGTCGAATGGATACGTCTATGCGGGTTATGCTTCCTCGGGAACGTATCTTTACGGCGTGGCTGGAGAAGCTTCATCAACCGTGAATATCCCCTGCCTCAGACCCACAGCCGAGATTCAGACCACACGGACTCAAGTTTCCTGGGAAGACGAGAGCTTACCCTGCACTAGCTTGAGTTTCGAATATGGAGCTCAGCTTCCCGCGGGACATCCCTGGCTGAGCGGTTCTCCCTTCACGGTCAACAACTCAAAGTCGCTTCTAAAACTAAGTGCCAATAGCAGAAAAGGACGTGGTGACGAGCTTCCTTTGGAGCTGTTTATCTCGACCGTCGCACCCGCTGCGCTCAAGGAAGTGCTGAATATTTCCCTGTTAGATGGCTATCCTAAGTTCATTCGTTACAAAGCCTCAACAGCCTTTGCGCATAACACTTTTATGATGTCCGGATCCCGCCTGCAGATCTCTCCCGCTTATGCCGGATACCTGATCAACGGTTCGAACCTCAGCACCCCGACGACCTCTTATCAACTTGCGCTCTTCAACCGGTTCGTCTTTGACAACAACGCTTTGGAAGTGTACCTTGATTCTTCGCAGAACATGCCGGTGGGAACGACCATGCAGATCACGCCCAAGACAAGCATGACAGACAGCTATGGCGTCCTCGCCTCGCAGTATCAGCTGACTCCACTGAGTCCGGGCTACGACCTGAAGATATTAAATAATCTTGATTTCTATACCCAATTCTCACCCTATATCAGGATCAGGCAGAACACTCGTACCGAAAACCTGCTCTTTTCCATATCGGAAGGTGAGTTTTATCGTATTTACACTTATAATCAGGCGGATACCGCTGATGGCTGGCATTTTAATATAGCTGACGGACATGTCGCTTTCTATCTCGTCGCTGATGCTGAATATGCCCTTGCCCATGACGATTCGCCCCATACGATCCTGGATACGATCGTGAACGTCAGCGGAAGGGATTTCCATAGCTCTCTGTATCAGGCTCAATTCGTCCTGCCCTCAGAATTCATAGGGAATCAGATCCCGATCGGAACGCGTATCGCGCTTAATTCTCAGCCAACCGTCCCTCAGGGAATTACCCCGATCGCGGCCTACCAGCTTTTCCTGCGCAACTCCCAGCAGACTATGCTGACTCCGGGATTCTACAACATTGTCGGAGCCACCAGGCTCCCATATATCTATCTGCCGATCACTGATTACAGCCCGGGGCAAACAGTCAGGCTCTACTATCGGAACTTGCAGGGAGTTACCACCGAGTTCACCAGGGTGACGAGCTTCAGCGAAGCCCCGACCGGTGAATTTATCATGGTTGGCAATTGCGCGGTCTGTTTCGTCAACAATCCCGGATTATTCTACGCGACAGAATAGTGCTGAATTGTTCCGGGAAAGGCTATAGACAGGTTTTTTTACGCCTCTTCCCTACCAATGGTCTTCAGGATATCTTCTCTCTATCATCCCGGTATCATGTCCTGTCATGACAGGACATGATACCGGGATGATATCCTGATGATCAGCCGCAGACATCCGGATAGCCGGGATCAGGCAGAACAGGCATAATCAAGGCAAAAAGAACTTGTAACTTTGAACTTGACGAATATCTGGATACGGCACGGAATGACTTTACGAAGATTTACTGATCTATTAAGGAGTATATATGTTACCCGGTGGAAAAAACATGAAAGACCTGATGAAACAGGCACAACGGATGCAGCAGGAAATGATGAAGTCTCAGGAAGAGCTGGAAAGCAGAGTCTTTGAAGCGAGTTCTGGCGGCGGGATGGTCAAAGTCGAGATGAATGGAAAGTATGAATTGCTTTCGATCAAGCTCGATCCCGAAGCGGTCGATCCTGAAGATGTGGAAATGCTCGAGGATCTTATCGTAGCAGCGATGCAGGAAGTTCAGGCAAAGGTCTCCGAAGCTTCCAGCGATACCATGGGAAAACTCACCGGCGGAATGAAGATCCCCGGTCTCTTCTAGGATAATGCTGATTTCTCTCAGTCTGGAAAAACTCGTTCAGGCATTCAGCCGGTTCCCGGGAATCGGGAAGAAAACGGCTCAGAGACTGGCTTGGTTTCTGGTCAGTCAGGACAAGAAATTCGCCCTGGAGCTTGCCGATACGATCCGCGCGACCGTTGAGAGCTTCAAGCTATGCGGACATTGCAATATGCTTTCCGAGACTGATCCCTGCCATTTCTGTGATTCTCCGGAGCGCAATGATGAGGTTCTCTGTATCATTGAGAATAGTCCAGACGTTCAGATCATCGAAAATATGAACGATTTTAGGGGCAGATATTTCGTGCTGGGGCATCTACTCTCGCCCCTGGATGGTTACGGACCCGAGCAGATACATTGCCAAATGCTGCTGGAGCGTATCGACGAGATCAAACCTCAGGAAGTCATTCTCGCACTCAAACCCTCAGCCGAGGGAGAAGCAACGATACATTACATCTCCGAGATCCTCTCCGGAAGCGGGATCAAGCTAACCAGGCTCTCGACCGGATTACCCTTTGGGGGTGACCTTGAATACAGCAGCACAGTCACTTTAGCAAACGCCTGGAAGCGAAGGTATTCGGTCTGAATATGTTTACAGGTATCATCGAGGCAGTTTCTGAGATCCGATCCATACAACAACATGCTGATCATAAGACGGTCACTATCCACAGGCCCAATCAGTTTGAGGATATCAGGATCGGGGCGTCAATCGCCTGCGATGGTATCTGCCTGACCGTGATAGACTTCGACACGAAAGTGTTTGCGGTTCAGATCATGAATGAGACCGTGAAGAAAAGCACTGCGGGTTCCTGGAAGACCGGCGAATCGCTGAATCTGGAACGGGCGTTAAAACTCGGAGACAGACTTGACGGTCACTGGGTTCAGGGACATGTAGACACGGCATCATCACTCTTGGAGACAAGCAAGATCAAGGATGCGGTATATCTGAAAATTGCTCTTGATAGTCAATATAACGGGCTGGTCGTGCCTCAGGGCTCAATCGCTCTGAACGGAGTCAGCCTCACGATAGCTGAGCTTGGATCGGGATGGCTGCAAGTGGCATTGATCGGTCATACTTTGGAAAATACTAATCTATCCCGGAAAAAAATCGGAGAAAAGCTAAACCTGGAATTTGATATTCTGGGGAAGTATCTCCTGCGTCAGAATCATGCGTCGGGAATCAGCAAGGAGTGGCTTTATGAACAAGGTTTCTAAGGTTCTGACCTGTTTGTCGGTTTGCCTGTTTATGCTCTTCAGCTTCGGCTGTGGCAGTAAAAAGAGTCCAACCGGAGGAAAGATCGATATAGTCAAACCCGAATTGAATGCGACTTTACCGACGGAGTTTTCCGATATCAGCGGCGGAAAGATCGAGCTGACATTTTCCAAGGAACTGGATAAAGCCTCGGTGACCAGGGGGCTCTATATCTATCCTCTCATCGACAATAAAACGATCAGCGTCGAAGGCAACAGGGTCGTTATCCGTATTCGGGAAAAGCTGCTGAAGGATACGAATTATTACGTGACACTTACTCCCAGGATCAAAGACCTCCGGGATAACCCTCTGGCAAAAAACCAAACGCTTGTTTTCGCCAGCGGCGAGCTGCAGACAGGCAGAATTGCAGGGATGATCACCTACGAAGAGCCTACGGATAAGGGTAAACCGATTCAGTTTACTCTCTACAGTGCCGATCAGGTCATGGTCAGGAGTGCCGAATTCTCCTCTGAGACCTACGCTGTGGAGAACCTCAATCAAGGAAAGTACTCGTGGAATGCTTATATTGATAAAAACATAAATGGACACTTTGATCAGGATACCGATCCTGTTGCCAATGGTAGTATTGATCTGAGACAAATGGCATCTGTGGATATTACCCTGGCATATACGGATACGACTGCGGTCAAGATCAGTTCAGTCATGCCAGTTTCTTCGACAGAGATAAGGATCAAGTTCAGTGAAAGAGTAGCTTCAATAGGCTCTGTCGTTGTGTTTAACAAGAGTGGAGTGAATCTTCCGATCAAGGCGGCTTGCATCGAAGAAAAAGAGTTCACGCTTATCACCACTCCTGCCGGTAACGAAGTCTATACAGCTGAGTTCAGGGACGTTAAGGACATGAAATCAAACCTCAGCAAAGTACTGAGGGTCGATCTCCAGGGTTCAGTCATCCCCGATCGGAAAGCTCCCCTGATCCTGAGTAGCAATCCCAGGACCGGAACTTCCGTGAACAGCGACTCCCCGGTTCTGAGCGTCGGGTTCGACGAAGTGATGGATCCTGAATCGATGGTATATAGTCTGACCTCCGCGGATGGCAAGATCACGGTGCCACTAAAGATTGACATGAGCGGGGGAAAAATCGCCAGATTCACACCAGAGCTAAAACTACAAAAGAATAAAGAATATACGCTCACGCTCGGGAGAGATAGCGCGGACGGAGCTGGCAATAAACTTGCCGAAGATCATAAGATCGATTTTATGGTACTATTGGGTAATTAACTAGCTTTTTCAGGGAGGTTTCAATGTGCAGATTGCGGCTTACTATCATGGCTTTGATCATGATCATAGGCTCTTGGGCTTATGCCGCGGATATCATCGTCGAGGACACGAACTATTTTACGATCAATGGAATCTCGTTTCGTCTCAACCTCGTTGGGGAGAAAAGAGTCGGTGACTATGCGCAGAGTCCGCTGAACTTCACAGTCAGCCAACAAACATATCGGGATAGTACTGTGATTCTTTACAGCGCCACTGAAGCCGATATCCGGCTGACGATCGACCCCGTGGAACGATATAGTGTCCCGGCATGGAAATTCAATGTAGGAGCGGAGTTTAAAGCTGAGACCTATCTCCACCAGTTGTACTTCGAAATGGAATTTGCCAGTCCCTATTCGATGGTGTATTACAAGGGTGTGGACGCGATCGAGGCACAAGATACAACTTTGAATAGCAATCTCGTTCCTTATACTGATAAGGTTATTGAACATAGATTGTATGACAAGAGCTTTTGGATCGCGGCTTCGAACTTTGCTGAATGTAGAGGCGTCGAGGGACTGACCAATACCACGATCAATCTCTATGATAACAAGCTACATTTCTTCAGGCAGTTCAGACCCTCGACGAACATGGCTGATCTACCCCGTGATACTATGTACAAAAACGCGGGAAGTTCCGAATCGTGGTCGTTCCTGGTATTCACGGACAAGCCCCTTTTAGCGAAGATCAGCCGCTGGCCCGCGGATAAACTCGCAGCTTTAGCAATTTCCAACGATGCAGATGGAGAATGGCCGACACGTCTGTCCGCAATCTATTTTGGCAGCGATAATCCCGCAAATCCCAAATATATGCGGGAAGGCTTGATCGCTAATAACATCAAGGTCTCAAACACGGTATTCGGCACAAATCAAGCGATGATGAGTGCTATCTGGGACACTCTGTACAACCACGGGAACAGTATCGGATATCATACTTTTACCGGTTATCAGGACTCACTTGGAGTAAATGAACAGGCATTGCTTCACGATCTGGTTCCCTATAACATCAGGCTGTGGATCGACCATTCCATCTCATACAATCCGGAGGATTTCGGCTGGAATGGCTTGAATCCAGATTCACCGCAATATATCGGAGACGTGATCAATCAATCCAATATCGTTTATGCCTGGATGGCGGATACGCCACCCAATAATCCCTTTGACTGCTTTGAAGAGCCCTGGCGACTTCCTCACAGGCTATATGAATTGACCGCTCTGGAGCATCCAGTTTGGTTTTTTGGCAGAACAAGGATGAATGCTTGGGAGAACCTCAACGGTGACATTCAGATCGATTTCAAGAATACTATGACTCCGGATAACCTGGACAGGCTGTTGCAGAATCACGGCTTGCACATCTCATATACGCACTTCTGCTTCTCCAATGTTTCCTACCTGAATTCTTACTATATCATCAATCCGACCGGGGATCACGAGATCAGACCGGAAGTCGAAGATATGCTGGAGATGCTGGACTATTACCAGACTTACCGCGGTTTGTGGATCGAGACCGTCGAGAATATCTTTGATCGGATGCTAGCCACGGAAGAGCTCCGTGTGACTGGGATAAGTCCTGCACAAACTGCCGGAACATATGAAGTCAGGATCATCAATGATTCGGAATATCCACTTGATAACGTGAGGATGATGATTGCCGGGGAAGACATTATTTCTCCAAGAATTGCCGCAGGTGAAACCCTCGAGATCCCTGTAGATCTCCGGCCCGATCCGGTCGTGGAAGTCGTAAAGCCTTTCACGGTTCGCTATGCCAGTGAGAACTTCTATCTTACTGCCAAGGAAGGTTTCGTTCCACAGAAAGGAACGATAAGCCTATATAACTTCCGTGGTCAGCTATGCCACACTTACAGAGATGTGATGATCCAGCACAAGACCATGTTACCGGTCTCCGGCTTAAACTCCGGAATCTACTTCCTTAAAGTCGCTCCAGGTGCGGGTGAGACACAGATACTCAAAACGGTCGTAGTTAATTAACCATACAATTCAAGTAAGTTAAACGGGAATTATACATAAAGAAACGGAGACACCTATGTGTCTCCGTTTCTTTATTACAGAGTTGTTAAATAAGTATAATAATAAAATAAGGCGTTAGCGATGGCGGCGACCTACTCTTCCACGCAGTTGCCCACGCAGTACCATCGGCGCAGATGAGCTTAACTTCTGTGTTCGGGATGGGAACAGGTGTTGCCTCACTGCCATAAC
>Ga0116171_10006193_pt1 | contig 10377 bp, 7 predicted proteins | sample AD_JPNHW2_MetaG_FD_89798 | JGI IMG/M metagenome (GOLD analysis project Ga0116171, IMG submission 89798) | Active sludge microbial communities of municipal wastewater-treating anaerobic digesters from Japan - AD_JPNHW2_MetaG | ecosystem: Engineered > Bioreactor > Anaerobic > Digestate | place...
CTGCAAAATGGTGGCCCCGGTATTGGAAGAGCTCTCAAAAGAATACGAGGGCAAAATAGATGTTTATAAAATCGACACCGAACAGGAGCAGGAACTGGCCGGAGCTTTTGGCATACAGAGCATCCCATCCATCCTGTTCGTCCCCATGGAAGGTCAACCGCAAATGACCATGGGCGCTATGCCAAAACAATCATTTGTTCAGGTTATTAACGAGGTGTTGCTCAACAAAAAACAGAATTAATTTCAGGCGGAAAGACCATGGAAGAAAACAAAAAAAGCAAAGTTCCCTTCACGGAACGTTTTCTCACAAAGGTAAAAGAATGGCGGGGAACACTTTCAGGAATCGTGGTTGGTGGTATTGGCGGTTATCTGTATTACCGGTTGGTAGGCTGCTCATCGGGGGCCTGCCCCATTACCTCCAACCCCTGGATGAGCATTTTTTGGGGCATTGCCCTTGGATACCTGTTGGGAGAATCATTTAACAAGAACAAAAAGAAAACACAAAATCATGAACAGCCCTAATATATTTATCGAACATTTAAGTAGCTTTAACCTAACAACTACTGTTGAAAAAATTATTACAGCCGCGTCGGCAAGAGCCTGGCAGAATCCCGCCATACACAACCTGCAGCAATCGCTGGCTAAGGCAGGCAAAACCGTCAGGCCTATACAGATTATTGAGATCTGCAAACCGGAATTCTCCGTGAAAATACTCGAAAAAAACGACGAAAGGATAGCCTCCGTGATGATGCCTTGCCGCATCGCAGTATATGAGAAGGAAGATGAAAAAACCTATGTCTCTCTGCTCAACATGGAAACCATGGCGGCCGGCCTGCCTCCGGCGATAATAGAAGCCGTGGGCGATGCCACACAAGAATCGCTTGAAATTGTAAAATCAGCCATAGGAGAATAAAAACTTACCGATGTTAATTACTTATTTTTCTTAACCAAAAAAATTTATAAAGAAAGGAAGATATCACATGTCCCTGTCAGTAAACAAAATAAAATGCCCGCAAAACCACCGTTGTCCGCTCATAACCATGTGTCCGGCTGATGCCATAACACAAACAGATACCGGCTTGCCGATAATAGACAACTCGAAGTGTATCAATTGCAGCCGGTGTGTACGCTTTTGCCCTTCCGGCGCTATAGAAACAAAATAAAAGCTCCACCCAGGCAAGAACCCGTAAATTGATTTTTAACAAACAGGCACTGTATGAAAATTCATAATGTGATGCGCTATTGTTTGTTAAGTATATTTGTATAATTTTTTTGCTAATGAATGATTTTGATCTGAAAGCGAAAGGGTGGGATGACAATCCTGTACACATGGAACGATCGGTTGCAATAGCCGAAAAAATTCTAGAGCACTTGTCTGTAATACCCGGGATGAGGGCAATGGAATATGGTGCAGGCACCGGCATTTTAAGTTTTTTGTTAAAGGATTATTTTGAAGAAATCGTATTGCTTGACAGTTCGCAGGAAATGATAAAAGTAACCGATGACAAAATATCCGCCGCGGGCGCCGTCAACCTGAAGACACGTTTTTTTGACCTCGAAAAAAGAGACCTCACCTGTGAAACGTTCGATGTGATTTTCACACAAATGGTATTGCATCACATTGATGATGTTGCACTAATCCTAAAGCGTTTTTCGGCCTTACTGAAAAACGGAGGAATCCTTACCATTGCTGATTTGTATACTGAAGACGGAACTTTTCACGGGGAAGATTTTAAAGGGCATAAAGGATTTGATGTGGCACAGCTTGCCCAATGGCTTACCATGTTTGGCTTTGACGAAATCAATTACCAGCGGTGTTACACCATCAAACGGCCTGACACAAATAGCGTGAAAGAATATCCGGTATTTTTATTAATGGGAAAAAAACGTGATGTATAGCCCTCATTACATGAAAAAGGAATGGATTTTTTGAAAATTCAGGCCAATGTGATAACAAAAAAAATGACGACAAATTAATGAATGAACTGTTGTATATTTTCTTATCCGGGATTAACCTGCAAGGGATATTATTGTATTTCGTCCGGATAATTGAAAAACTGATGATCATTTATTTCACATTGTATTTTCTTATTGACATTTTTTTATTTATTTATTCACTTCTATTACACCACCGGAACAAAGTCAGAAAAATTGCTCTTACCAATTATGATAGCCATTCGGTTTCCATTATTGTTCCTGCCTATAATGAAGATGTGTCACTGGCATCGTGCATAAAGATGCTATCAAAGATAGATTATGACGATTTTGAAATAATTGTTGTCAATGATGGTTCAAAGGACAACACGCTGCAAACGATGTTGGAGTCATTTAGTTTTACGGAGATCGGCCATGACTTATCAGGCCACATAAAAACCAGAGCGGTCAAAAAAATTTACCGTGATGCCAGTGCTAAAATTTTGCTCATTGACAAGGAAAACGGAGGCAAGGCCGACTCGGTTAATGCGGGACTAAACCTATCCTCAAAAAAATACATTTGCACCATAGATGCGGATTCCATCCTCGACGAACAAGCGCTAAAAATGGTACTTCAGCCCATGATAGAAAACCCCAATGTATTTGTGACAGGAGGTTTTTTGGCTGCATCCAACGGATTGGTAATTTCTGAAGGCAAAATATCCACCAGAAAAATGCCCCGCAACATCTGGGTATTGTGGCAAATTGTTGAATACATGAAATCCTTTATGATTGCACGGCTCAGTTTGAGTAAAATGAATATGCTGTTGATCATGTCGGGTGCATTTTCGTTATACCGCAAAGAAGACCTGCTCAAGATCGGCGGTTTACTAACCGAATTCAACGATCATCCATACATTGTTAAAACCGCCGGATTGCAAAGCAAGACCGTTTGTGAAGACATGGAGGTGGTAATCAGGTTATGGCGGTATTACCGTGAGAATAAAATAAAAGGCAAGGTAACATTTCTTCCTTATCCTGTGTGCTGGACAGAAGTCCCTGATAACCACAGAAACCTTTTTAAACAAAGGGCACGATGGCACCAGGGGCTGGGAGAATCGCTGAAACTTCACCGGAAGATTATGTTCGAGCCCAAATACGGAGCGACTGGTTTGCTGGCCCTGCCCTATTATTTTATTTTTGAATTTCTGGCGCCGTTCATGAAAATATTCAGTCTGGTATTTCTGATAGTGCTCTCCCTGGTAAAAGATATTGATGCTCAATGGATACTATTGCTGCTTATCAGCGTACTACTGATCACAACAATTATTATGAGCGTAATTACCGTTGTATTAGAGACAAAAAGCAAAAACCATCTCAGCATCGACAGAAAGACATTGCGATATAATACCTTTGGGGATTGGCTGTTGCTTCTTGCCACCAGTATAATAGGCAGCGTATCTTATGAATTTTTTAAGATGTTCGCACAATTAAGAGGAATCGCTTACATCATGCAGAAAAAAAGCAACTGGAATAAATTTGAAAGAAAAGGAATTATAACATTTGAAAACTAAACATGCCATATAACAAATTAAAAATTCTGATAACTTTTTTGTTTTCCTGCAATTTATTTTCATTGTATGGGCAGGAAACAACAGATACCACCTCGGTTCGTTACCTTATAAACAAAGGGCAAGAGGCATATTATAATGGAAATCTTGAAATCTCAAATCAATATTATCAAAAAGTACTATTGCTTGACACAAATAATTATGATGCAAAATTCAGCCTTGCGAATAATTATTACCGGCTAAAACAATATGATAAGTCACTTGAAATCTATCAGGGATTATTAATTCAAACTCCTGAAAATACTGACATCCTAAATGGTATGGCGCGATGTTATACCAAACAGGAATCCTACCAAAAAGCTGCCGTTTGTTTAAAGCAATCGTTATCGATACACGATCAGGATGCTGATGTTTTCGCCGATCTGGCATTCATTTATATCGTCAATGACCAATTGGACTCGGCAACGATTGCCTATGGCAAAATGCTGGGAATAGACAGCACCCTGGCCGAAGCATGGGCAGGAATTGGGAAAATGTATTACTGGCAGGACAAGCCCGCCTCCGCCATAAAATACTATAAAAAGGCGTTATTGCTTGACCCCGGAAATCAGGATTATAAAACGAAATATGCGAATGTAAAAAGTGAATTAGCCGCTTCGGTAAACGCAACACTAATGTACATTACCGAAGAAGAACCTTCATCAATTGAGGACACACCGGCATACAAAATCTCTGCCTTGGTACAGAAGTATGGTTTTACCAAACGTCTTACCGACCACTTTTCTCTCACCGTCAGCACGCTCTGGGATTATTCGCAACGCGACAACCTATATCTTACTGATGTCCACAGGTGGTTTGACAATACGATGATAAATCCTGTATTTATTCTTAAATCTCATCGAATCAGTGTTTATGCCGGTGCCAGCATCAATGACGCCAGAATAACTTCGTTCGGCGGAACCTGGAGTTTTGCTTATGCATTCAAAAAATTTAAAATCAGAAATTACCTGACCACCTCCTACGATTATTTTTATTACTGGAATAAAGTGGGGCATAATTTTGCCGAAAACACCCTTGTATTGTCTTACAGGGGCATTAGCCTGGGTGGCAGGTACCGATATAGCATCATCAGAGACAATAGTGTCTTTATGAACGAATCCCGTGATACTATTGAAAAAAGGAACAACACCAACACCCGGTATAAAATTGAACTCAAGTATGAAATGAAGGAATTTCTGAATAATCCCAACATCACCTTCGGCATTAACCTTTATAACATGGACTATAAATATGTTTCTCCATTATATTATTCTCCTTCCAACAGAACGATACTGGGCGCCATGATATCAGAATACTATAGCTATAAAGGTTTCTACAATTATTTTGAATTCATGTATGGACGGGACAATTATAACACCAATCAGTACAACGGCACATTAGAATTAGGATACGATTGGAAAAAAACCAGTTTTTCGTTGGGTGGAAGCTATTTTTATAATAAGTATTATCAAAGCATGAACATCCGGTTTTCGGTTAAACAATCATTCTGATGAAAGCAAAGTATCTGATTATACTATTTCTGGTCATGCTGCTTGGATTTGTTGTGTATACAATGCTGAGAATAGAAGATGCCAAAACGAAAAAGGAATCATTGATAACGGATGAAGAAACTGAACTTCCCGTAGAATTGTTATCAAAAGAAGAGTTGGTAAAGCTGCGAAACAAGGTGAATTATTATGCCATGGCCGACGGAGACTACTTCAAAATAAGACAACCCAGAGTCGTGGACGGAACTCATAAAAGTGTCTGGAAAGACATATATTTAAAAGGTGTAAACATTGGAACTGCCATGCCGGGTTATTTCCCGGTTGAATTTTCACTGACATTTGATGATTACTATCAGTGGTTTCGGATGATAGGCAAAATGAACTCGAATGTAATCCGTATATATACCATTCTGCCCCCCGAATTTTATGATGCTTTAGCCTATTACAATCTGAATAATCAGAACCGTTGCCTTTATATCCTGCAGGGAATATGGACTGAAGAGCCCCGGGACAGAAACTACCTGAATACCGATTTTATCAAGTCGTATCAGAAAGAAATCAGAAAAGCCGTGGATGTTATTAATGGGAAAGCATATCTCAAACCCAAACCCGGACATGCCAGTGGAGTATATTCTTCCGATGTTTCCAAATATGTTATAGGCTATCTGCTGGGACGGGAATGGGAGCCAAAGTCGGTTATGTATACCAATGCTGTAAATTCTTCGGTAACGAAATACCCGGGAATTTTTATTTCAATTAATGAAGGTTCTGCCATGGAAGTGTTTTTGGCAAAAATGATGGATTATTTAGTTCACTATGAAACACAAACTTTCCTCAAACAGCACCCGGTTTCTTTCGTAAACTGGTTACCTCTTGATCCGATGTATCATAATTACGAATTTATCGACAATGAAAAAATCAGAGAATATGACAACGATCTGGTAAGCATTGATTTTACAAAATTCCAATCTTCAGAGTTATTTGTGCCCGATATTTTCGCCTCCTATCACGTGTACCCGTATTATCCCGACTATATCTACATGGAAGAAAAATACCGCAATACAATAAACAACAAGGGGAACAATGATAATTTTCTTGGATATTTAAAAGACCTCAAAAGCCGTAATGCCGGCATCCCCTTACTTATCGCAGAATACGGCCTGCCATCAAGCAGGGGCAACAGCCATTACAGCACACAGGGCTTTCACCAGGGCGGCCACAGTGAGTTGGAGCAAGCGCACTTATCCTCCATCCTGACCACAGATATTCATGAGTCGGCTTGTGCCGGAGGCCTCTATTTTGAATGGACTGATGAGTGGTACAAGCATAATTGGCTTGTAATGGATTTTCAACAGCCTGCCGAAAGAAGAAAGTTGTGGCACAACATGGAAAACCCGGAACAAAATTACGGGATTCTTGCCGTGGAATCACGAACAAAGACTGTTGACGGGAACCTGAATGACTGGAAAAAAATTCCCGCGGGAAACAAAGAATTTATTGTTGCCGATGCTGATGCCGCCTATTTTTATCTTGCAATGCACCTACCCGCTTTCGACCTGAACCAAAACAACCTCCTGATAGCTTTTGACACCTACGACAAAAAAAAGGGCGATCATAAATTGCCCGGAATTGATAAGGAGTCAAGCTATGGAATAGAATTTCTGTTGAAAATTGAATCCATCAGTAATGCAAAAATATTAGTGGACGATTATTATTCTCTATATACCGATGTAGTGAAAAACATCATTCCTGTTTACGCTTCAAAATACAACAACAACGGCGTTTATGTAGAACAATTGCTGCTTGCAAACAGGGGAAAAGAAACCCTTATGGGCGATAAAGTTGATTCTGTATGTTTTAATCAAGGGACATTGAATCATGGCAACAGCGGCGACCCCAGACATTCCAACGCCGACTGGTATTGGAATAACAAAACAAAAACTCTTGAAATCCGTTTGCCCTGGCTGTTGCTTAATGTCAGCGATCCTTCCTCGCGGTCGGTGCTTGACGATGTGCCGGGGACAGAAACTATTGAGAGTTCGGTTACACCGGGCTTTAAAATTTTTTATTACGTAACCAACAAAAAAGGAAACACAACTGCCAAAACCAACATCACCAAGCCCTACAAATATACCTGGGCAACCTGGGAACAGCCATCATATACAACACGGTTAAAGCCCATTTACGACACACTAAAGACACTTTTTGCCCATTTGGAAGCGTCTCCGGACACAACACGAAAGGCCCAAAAACCTGCCGCCACATTTTCCATCTGCAATTATTATAATAATCGAGCCGGAGCCGTCTCTATTACCTTTGATGATGCCGACTTCAGCCAATACGAATATGCGCTGCCAACATTAGGGAAATACAATTTGAAGGGGAACTTTGGACTGGTAGATTCCTGGCTGCACGAAACGCCCTCGTTGATAGCAGAAGAAGGTAGCTTTGCTATAAAAAGACTTGGTATAAAACAGGTACATGATATCATTTATGAAGGTCACGAAATTTCTTTTCATGGCAACGAACACAAGAAATATGCAGGCCTGTCAACAGCCCAGATAATAAAAGATTTTCAAGAAAGTAAAAAAAGTCTTGAAGCCAAATTAGGTATTACCATTTCGGTTATACATTACCCGTATTCAAATTCGCCTGAAATAATTGTCAATGCAGCAAAAAATGCAGGATTTCTATTCGGCAGAACCGGCGATGCTATACCCGGGAAAAATACCAATGCTGACTTTATGAAACTCGCCAGCATAGTATTCCTGAACTCAGATAATCCTTCAATTACAAGGCTGGATTCGATATTGGCCAACAATAAAAATTCTTGGACAGTATTGCTTTACCATCATATTTTCCCAAAAATTTCAAAGGAGTATAAACTATACGAGGCGCATAATGTTACCAATACATATACTGTTACCCCAGCCGATTTTGTAAAACAAATCCGGTTGGTAAGGAATTCCGGGTACTGGATTGCCCCTATTTCGGCTATCGGTAAATATAGTAAACAAAGAAACAGCGCCGTTATAAAAACCACGGCACACGAAAACGCCATTTTTCTTCGTGTTGATTGCCCGTTGAATCCTGAAATATATAACCACCCTCTTACCATCAGGGTAGAAACAAAGTATAAAAAATTCAAGATCACCAATTGCGCTGCCGATGGAACATATAATACCAGAAGCAATGTTTTGTTTTTCAACATTTATCCAAATCAGGATGTAACCATTGAAATATTAGACTGATGAAAATACCACGCTATTTTTTCTTTATTTTTATTTTTTTTAGCCTGTTGTTATCCTGCAACAGCCACAAAAATATGCCGGACACGCCATCCGATACCGGGCAGGGTTATATGCTGCCACGGGTATTAATTGTTACCACCGGGTCAAATTTAGGGAACGGAGTGCTGGCTGAAGGCGTTAATATTGCCATGCAGACTTTCAACAGGCTTGGAGCCTTTGTTACTCTAAAATCCAGAGACATTTTGCTTGATCCGGAGGAACTGAGTCTTTATAACATCATGATACTGCCCACCGCTGCCGGTTACCATGATGCCGACCGCAAGTATTCTTTAACCTTTATGTCGGATGATGAACTCAAAGCCATTGTGAATTGGGTGAAAAAAGGCGGTGTGCTTGTGGCGGGAGACAACATTGGCAGAAACCTCCCCGACGCTACTGACAGAACCAGCTTATATGGCATCATAACCCCTGGCAACTGGGCGTTAGGAGAGTGTTTCGGAGTATCCCTTATTGAAAAAGATATCAAAGGATATCGTTTGGACGGAGCCATCACCAAAGAATTGCAAGGTAATTTCATTGCTGAGTTTACCGAGGATGTTTGGTCGTTAGTGATAGATACTATGTATTCGGACAGCCTGAAAGTACTGGCCAGTTGGCTCAGCGCTGAAGATACCATTCCCGCACTGATTCAGAACCGGTGCGAAAAAGGTATTAGTTTTTTGCTTCCAACCTCCTACCTCTTACATCCATCGAATGCGGGAGGATACTGGAGTGCAGAACAAATACGCGAATTTTATCATTATGTCCTCACCTCATTTTACAAAATAAACAACAGTTCTTTGCGCTTAAACATATGGCCCGACGCGCACCGTTATGCATTCTGCGCTACCCTGAATTCATCCGGAAAAATAAGTGAATACAAACGCCTGATGGATTTTTTTGAAAAAGAAAAAATCGCCCCGACAATTTTTGTCAATGAGCAACCCGACAGTATTATAAGTGAATTCTTAAAACAATATCCTTTGCAGTCAAATGGTTTTGGTAAACTCAATAACCAAACCGCACCCTATTACGAAATCAGCAAAAACATCATTGCTAACGAATTGTTCTGGAAAAAATCTTTCACAGGCTTCCGGTTCCCATTCACAAAAAGCAGTTTCCTGGGTTTCGAATGCCTGTCGGGCCGCAAATATAAGTTTGATTCGAGCATAGGCGTTGATAACCTTGAAAATTTTTATGGCTGCACGTTCCCATATGAAATCTGCATCTCGGGAAACGGCCTGTACAAGCATACAGGCATGTTAGAAATATCTCCCATACTGAATGATGATTACTTTTTCTTTGAACAGATACTCAACGGAACCTATTCTGAAGACAAGTTAACGAAGGATGCCAAACTATATCAGAAGTATTTACTCAACACCTGGGAATATGCCATAAAGCCTTACAATGGCCTGATGGTGTACCTGGGACACCCAATTTATGTAGGGCATAGCGACTCAACCATGACACCTCTGATTCAACTGGTAAAAAAAGTAAAATCAGAAAATACCTGGATTACTACTATTGAAGCTGTCACGGCTTACTGGGAAAAGCTTGGCAAAACAAGACTTTTTGTAAATGAAAACAACGAATCTGCGATTATTACAGTCATAATTCCGGACAACGATACCATAAATAACATTTCTATAGAGACCTTCAAAAAACCATTATCGGTCGAAGCAAAGACAGGTAAAGCCTCCATTGTGAAAAAAGACAACAGCAGTTTTATTATTTTTGATGCTATAAAAGACCAACAAATAACAATACGATATAAATAAATCCGCTTTCCGGTAATTGCTGCTCAACAAAAATCAATACCGTTTGGCAACAACCGCTCGCGCCCAAGGGTTATAATTACACTTTGTATATGTAGGGCCTGCTGAAAAACGCGCAACACACACATTTTTAATACAGTATGCTGTCATTTAAGCATTTAAATGCAGGTTTTTTATCGAAATTTATTGAATAACCGTACCTTTTAATATTATATGAAACAAACAAATACATTTTCTGTAATTTGGTTGTACTAATTTTATGTTTTATGTCACATGA
>Ga0116171_10006194_pt1 | contig 10376 bp, 10 predicted proteins | sample AD_JPNHW2_MetaG_FD_89798 | JGI IMG/M metagenome (GOLD analysis project Ga0116171, IMG submission 89798) | Active sludge microbial communities of municipal wastewater-treating anaerobic digesters from Japan - AD_JPNHW2_MetaG | ecosystem: Engineered > Bioreactor > Anaerobic > Digestate | place...
AAAAAACCAGGAGCGGATCATCAATTTGGCTTTAAGCAGAGGAATTTATATCTGGGATATAAAATGGCAGGGCAATCAACTGCGCCTGCGCATCAGAAGCAGTGCCCTGCAAGCCTTTCAGGCGATTGCCGCCGAAAATGATTTCGAACTGGAGATTGTAGGGAAAAGAGGACTGCCCTTTTTGAAAACCAAAGTGCAGCGGCGGATAGGATTTCTAGGCGGAGCCGCATTTTTTGTTTTAGCTTTATATGTTATGTCGTTATTCGTCTGGTTTATTGAGGTTGACGGCAATAAAACGGTGGATACCAAACAAATACTGCAAAGCGCGGCACGTAATGGCTTGTCTCAGGGCAGCGGCAAGTGGAAATTCAGCTGCAATGATATTGAAAATGCCATGTTGCGCGAATTGCCCCGCTTGACCTATGTACAATGCGAAATTCAGGGGGCCAAAGTTCATATCAAGGTAGTAGAGAAAATTTTACCTGATGAAGAAGTTCTCGGGCCTTGCCATATTGTTGCGGACCGGGACGGAGTTGTGGAAGAAATTCTGGTCCTGGAGGGGCAGTCGATTGTAAAGCCGGGGCAGGTGGTTGGTCGGGGAGATATCCTGATTTCCGGCATAGTGTATCCACCTGTACCTGAAACAATTGATACCAGCCAATCGCTTGCGCACGAGGAACCTTCAATTGTGAGGGCGAGGGGCACGGTCAAGGCACGTACCTGGTACGAGGGCTACGGAGAATGTCCGCGGCGGATCGAAAAGAAAATAATGACCGGCGAAACAGCACTGAAAATCAGTTTTAAAACTCCCTGGAAGGAGGTATGTATAAGAAAAGCGAAGCTCTCTAAAAATAGCTTTTATAAATTGGCCAGAAAACAAATGATGGTAAATACCCCGCCCGGTAAGTGGGGAATATATATTAACAAATATTATGAACAGAAAAAACAAGTGCGGTCATTTACTGAAACCCAGGCAATTGAAATTGCCCGCGAAAACGGTTTTGACAACCTGCGCAGGAAAATTCGCCCGGGCGTGCGGATCAGCGATTCTTATATCCAGGTACTGTCATCGCCCAGTGATGCCATCGTGCGCATTAAAATTGCGATTGAAAGCATACAAGATATATCAAGGGTTCAGCCGATTGAATAAGAAATTAGTACCTTGCCTGTGCATATGCTATAATTGTAGCCAAATGATATTTTGACAGCAGGAGGATTCTTATTTGTCAATCAGGGAAGCGAAGATTACCATTCAGGACAACCAGCAGGCGGCAATTTTTTTTGGAACCGGAGATGTCAATTTTAAACATTTGCAGGAAATCAGCCGAGCAGAAATCATTGCGCGAGGTTCAGAGCTAACGATTCGCGGAGAAGAAGCCGCAGTTGACCATACGGTGAAATTGATTCATGGCTTGATCGACATTGTGGAAAATGAACAGGCCTTAAATATTAACGATATTATTTATGTGGACAGCCTCTTGCAGAAAGGTGATGCACCTCGTCACCAGGATATCGTTTCAGCCACCATTTTGAGCACTGCCCGGGGTAAATCGGTCAAAGCCAGAACGATAGGACAGAAGAAATATATACAAGCCATCCTGGAAGACGATATCGTTTTCTCAATCGGACCGGCTGGGACCGGCAAAACATATTTGTCTGTGGTAATGGCGGTGCGGGCTTTGCGCAACAAGGAAGTGGAACGCATCATACTGGTCAGACCCGCAGTCGAAGCGGGTGAGAAGCTGGGCTTTCTGCCGGGTGACTTGATCGAAAAAGTCAATCCCTATCTGCGCCCTCTCTATGACAGCCTTTTTGATATACTCGGGGTGGACGTTACCCAGCGTTACCTGGAGAAAAACATTATCGAAGTAGCACCTCTGGCCTATATGCGAGGCCGTACTTTAAATAATGCCTTTATCATTCTTGACGAAGCCCAGAATACGACGCCCCAGCAGATGAAAATGTTTTTGACCCGACTGGGGTTTGGTTCAAAAATGGTCATCACTGGAGACATAACCCAGGTCGATTTGCCTGCGGATGAACAATCAGGTTTGATTGTAATCCAGAAGGTACTGCATGCAATTGATGGCATTTCATTCGAATATCTGGGTAAAGAAGATGTGGTACGTCATCCTTTGGTACAGAAAATTATCAATGCGTATGAATTGCTTGAATAAATAAACCTAATGAACGATATCGTTGCCGGTAAACCTTAAGCGTTGGCGGCAGTTGAAAAAAGCGCTGCCCGGACCGATGTTCCGGGATAATTAAGGAGCGTTCGTTGCATGAAGTTGAGCAATATCCTGAATTATTTTTTTGCTGATAAATTATCGATAATATGGAAAAACCAAAGAATAAGAAAAGCATTGGCGCTGGCCGTTTTTTTCAGCGTCACGTTTTTGACTCTTTTCAGCAGTTTTGTTCCTCAACAGGTCAGTTTGCGTACCGATGAGGTATCCAAAAATGATATTGTATCAGAAATTAATGCCGTAGTGGTGGACGAGAAACAAACTGCGGAATTGAGACAACAGGCTGCATCAAGAGTACAAAAGATTTATCAGGAAGATAACTATGCTTTGGTCAATGCCCGCGATGAAGTCAGCGGTATCTATGCCAGCATCAAAGAAGTCCTCGAAAATAAAGAATCCAACCGTAAAGACAGCCTGCAGAAAATTCTTAAGGCCGCCAATAATCTCAACCACCCTCTCAACGTTGATTACAAGGATCTAACCCAGTATCTTCTTAATGCAACGCTCGATGATCTGGAGCAGATGGAAACGGCTACTCAAAGCATGGTCGATCAGGCTATGGAAAAGCCGATCACTGATGAAGCCCTGGAAGGGACCTACAATGAAATAACGCTGCAGATCAACCAACTTGGCTTTGCTTCTGAAGCAGAGGATATTATACGCCTGATCGTCATAAAAACAGTCCGCGCCAATATGATTTATGATCAGGAAACGACCGAAAGAGCAATGAATGATGCCCGCAACATGGTAAAACCGGTGCAGAAGAATATTAAAGCCGGAGAGATAATCGTCCGCGAAGGGGAACGGGTCTCTGCGGAGCAGATATCAGTGTTGGAACAACTGGGCATACAAAGGAGCAAAAGTTATTCGCTTACCCTCATCGGAACGATTCTTTTCATCCTGTTGCTTTTTTTCCTTCTGCTGGAGTATACGAAGTATAATCACCGCAAGGTATATAATGATGAAAAGTTGCTGTTGTTGCTCGGTTTGATTTTTGTCCTGATCATCCTGTTATCCCGCCTTGTGACCATTGTGGAAATACCCAACCGGCCTAACATAAATGCCATGACCGGTTATCTGGCGCCGGTGGCAGCGGGTTCGATGCTGATTGCAATTTTAATTGACGGCAAACTGGCCTATTTTATGACGGTCATTATGGCTGTATTTGTGGGGATGATGTTTGGCGGCAACCAGCTGGCCTATACAACTGTTGCGATGATTAGCGGGACCATTGGGGTTTTCAGAGTATCCAGCCTCAGTCAGACTTCTGATCTGGCTCGCTCCGGGCTCTATCTGGCCGGGGCAAATATAATTTCAATTATTACCATGGCCTTGATCATTGGCAAATTTAACCTTAATCTGGCGATACTGGCCATTATTATTGGGACAGTCAGCGGCCTTTTGTCAGCTATCCTGATGATTGGCGTTCTCCCCTACCTGGAATCGGCGTTTTCAATCACCAGTATGATAAGATTGCTGGAATTATCGAATCCAAATCAATATCTCCTGAAACGGCTGTTGCTTGAGGCGCCGGGAACTTATCATCACAGTCTGATGGTGGGGAATCTGGCTGAGGCAGCCGCCGAAGCAGTGGGTGCAAATTCCCTGCTGGTAAGAGTTGGAGCATATTACCATGATATCGGTAAAATAAAAAGGCCTGAGTATTTTGTTGAAAATCAGCAGGGCATCATTGACCCACATGCCAAAATTGCACCGGCGTTAAGTGCTCTGATCATTACCTCTCATGTCAAGGAAGGATTGGAATTGGCAAGAGACAAGCACTTGCCACAATCCATCATCGAATTTATCACCGGCCATCATGGTACCAGTCTGACCAAATACTTTTACAGCCGGGCGTTGGAGGAAGACGGAGGGGAACATATCAATGAAGAGAATTTCCGTTATGAAGGACCCAAGCCACAGAGCAAGGAAGTGGCTCTGGTCATGCTGGCTGATGCGGCGGAGGCAGCAGTTCGATCAATTTCTGACCCAACCAACGAAAAAATAAGAGACATGGTGCGTAAAATTATTCGGGACAAGCTGAATGACGGGCAGCTTGAAGAATGTGATCTTACCTTCCGGGATCTTGATATTATTGCGGCTACATTTGTCCGGGTTTTGGAGGGAATATATCATAGACGTATTGAGTATCCAGATATTATTGCTGAGGAATTGACAAGAAGGAGGGTTTAAAATGGACACCATGATAATTAACCAGCAGGACAAGATCAATTATAACCGGGATGTGCAGCAGATCATACTGAAAGTCGTCAAAACCATTGCCAAATTAGGCGGCATCCCAAAAAATACGGAACTCAGCATCCTTCTGGTAGACAACAGTTATATAAAAGACCTTAATTATGTCTATCGGCATGTCAATTCTGCTACAGACGTTTTGTCGTTTGCCATGAACGAATTATCAGAGGGTGAGCCAGCGTTTACTTTCACCAACGAAATAAATGTATTGGGTGATATCGTCATATCACTGGAAAAGGCAGATGAACAAAGCAAAGAGTATGGCCACAGTTTTGAACGTGAATTGGGGTTCCTGGTAGCGCACGGACTTTTACATCTCCTGGGTTACGATCATGATACCGAAGCCGAGGAAACAGTGATGCGCGAGTTGGAGAAAAAGATATTGCAAGCAGCCAAACTAGAGAGGTAGAATCAATAGATGGGCAAAGGCACTTTGCGGGACAGCTTTACATATGCAATCAGAGGAATTTTGGTTGCTATCGCCAGCGGCAGAAACATGAAAATCCATATTGTTGCCGCGATCATGGCAATCCTCACAGGTTGGTGGTTGGGAATAAATCGCCTGGAATGGGCTATTATAACGATAAGCATTTTTATTGTTCTGGCTGCGGAAACTATTAATACCGCGATAGAGAAAACCGTGGATCTGGTGACCCGGGAGTACCATCCTTTGGCCAAACAGGCTAAGAATCTGGCGGCTGGAGCAGTTTTGCTGGCCGCTGTAAGTGCAGTAATAATTGGTATATTAATTTTTGGATCCTATTTATTTTAGCGGCAAAGGAGTAAAGCATGGACGCTGCTCAACTGATACATGAAGCCAGAAAAGCGCAGCAAAAGGCATATGTTCCTTACTCGAATTTTCAGGTGGGGGCAGCGTTGCTGGCTGCGGACGGACAGGTTTACCCGGGTGCCAATATTGAAAATGCTTCTTACGGACTGACTGTCTGTGCAGAACGCAACGCAGTTTTTAAAGCCGTTTATGATGGTGAACGGGAATTTTCAGCCATCGCAGTGTGTTCCAGCGGCTCCGGATACGTTTATCCCTGTGGAGCCTGTTTGCAGGTCCTGGCAGAGTTCTCCCCGCAGATCAAAGTCATTGTAAGTAATGAGAACGACGAATATCGAGAGTTTGAATTAAAAGATCTGCTGCCTCAGATATTCTCATTATAGATTTTTAGGCAAAATAAGCTAAATTAAAGGAGTAAATGATTGTGAAATCAGGTTTTGTAAGCATCGTAGGCAGACCGAATGTAGGCAAGTCTACTCTGCTTAATACTATAATCGGTGAAAAAATAGCCATCGTTTCCGACAAACCTCAAACCACCAGGACCAGGATCCAGGGTGTCCATACCTGCGATGATGGTCAGATCGTTTTTGTAGATACGCCCGGGATCCATAAACCAAAACATCTGCTTGGAGAGTATATGGTGAAGGTTTCAACCCGCAGCCTGGATGAGGTGGATTTGATTTATTACATGACTGACGTCACCCGACCCTACGGCGGTGGTGAACAGTATATAATCGATCAATTGAAGTCAGCCCGGGTGCCGATATTTCTGCTGGTCAACAAAATAGATCTGGTGGAGGAAGAAAGAGTAAAAGTTTTCACCCAGGACTTTCTGAATGAAATCAGTTTCAGTGAATGTATCCCGATCTCGGCATATAAGAAAATTAATGTCGACCTGCTGCTGCAGAAGACATTTCAATATTTGCCGGAAGGACCGCTGTATTATCCGGCTGATGATCTGACCGATCAGCCCGTTTCTTTTATCGTGTCGGAACTGATCCGGGAAAAAGCGCTGCTGCTTACCCGCGATGAAGTGCCGCATTCCCTGGCTGTCAGCATAGAAGAATTCAAGCATCAGGGTAACGAGAAAATATATGTGCGGGCTGTGATCCATACCGAACGAGATTCCCAGAAGGGCATAATCATCGGCAAAAACGGGCAGATGTTAAAAAAAATTGGTGAACAGGCGCGTTTGGAAATAGAGAAGATGCTGGATGCTTCCGTTTATTTGGATCTGTGGGTCAAGGTGCAAAAGAACTGGCGTGACAATGAAAAAAATCTGAATCAGCTGGGTTACAGAATATAGTTGTCAGATCAATGATTTACTGCTGATTAAAAATTCGGGGGAATGACATGAATCTTGCATCATACCTGGATAGTACCAACTTAAAACCGGAAGCCACGAAAAATGATATTGCTGCATTGTGTGAAGAAGCCGCCAGATTTAAAATGGCGGCTGTTTGCATCCATGCTTTCCGTCTGCCGCAGGCCGGGAGAATTTTACAGGGAACCGGCGTCAAGCTATGCACGGTAATTGGCTTTCCTCTGGGAGCAGAGGGCAGGGACAGCAAGGTATTCTCTGCTGCCCGTGCGCTGGATGCCGGGGCCGAGGAGCTGGACATGGTCATCAACCTGGGAGCTTTAAAAGAGGGTGATTATGTGCAGGTAGAAGAGGAAGTAAACAGTATCCTGAAGCTTAAAAACGATCATCCCTTTATCCTGAAAGTAATTGTGGAAACCGCTCTGTTAAACCGTACTGAGTTGATCGACCTGACCCGTATGCTGGGTGACTGCGGAGTTGATTTTATTAAAACCTCCACCGGTTTTTCCAGCCGGGGGGCATCTCTGGAGGATGTCCAGATAATAAGCGCCCATCGTCCGGCCGGACTGAAAATCAAAGCTGCCGGCGGGATAAGGGAGCTTGATTTTGCTTTACAACTGATCGCTGCCGGGGCAGATCGCCTGGGCAGCAGCAACGCAGGCAGACTATTGGAGGAGTATGAAGTCCGGGGAGGCAGATAAGGGAGTCATCAGGGGTGAAAAAGTTATTCTTGGCCGGTCTGGTCATTTCTCTGGTCTGCTTTATAACAATGGTGGTTAATCATACGGAAATGGTTGTCCATACTGCTGCTTATGAGAGTATGGTGCAGATTTATGGACGTTCACACCTGTTCAGCCGGGACAGTAAAATTCTGTACAGCCCGGGACTGCGCAGACTGCCGGCAGACACAGCCAGCCTTACTATTTATACCAATTTGCCTGGTATGGAGAAGAGTTACAGCCAGCAGATGGAGGATTTTATGCGTTCCGATGCGCAAATGATCGTTGAATGCTCGGGACTGGACAGATGGCACACCAGCCGGGAAGGTTCAGCCTGTCTGCCTGCACTGCGCAATCGTGCCTATCGGACGGTTATTTTTGACGGCGGACACCATCTGCCGACGCTCGGGCTGGCGCCGGATATCATTATTGTGCCGGCCTTTAAAGGCTATGCAGTGCACGGGTATATGCAGGACGGGATGCGGGTGGACAAAATACTTGAAATCCTGTCAGCCAATCATATTCCCACAGCAATGGCAACGGTTCCCCGCTGGCATTTGGTGAAAACTGAAACATCCCTGCAGAACATCAGCCGGGAGGTTTTGGACCGGCTTGATTATACCGCTGAAGAACCGCAGCCTTTTACCGCCAGTTGCCGTCCCCACATCAGCAAATACGGCGGGGCCATATTTATTTATGCCAATGAAGATTATATAAAACAGCCTGCTCTGGTCACCAAATACTGCCGCCAGCTGGGCCTGGAAGACGTATACGCTGCTTACATTGCCTTTGATTATAATGACATAAAACCGGCTCAGGCTGGGACCTACGCCCAAAAGCTTGAACAGGAATTGGGGGTAAAGACGGAAATCGTCAACGAACCGGTTAAAGTGAGCAGCCTGCTGTTTAAAGTGCCGGATCTTTGAACCGGAATTGGGAGCGGTACAGAGAGAGGACCATTTTTCTTTTGTTGCGGGAGGAGACCAGATTGAATTATAACAGCCGGGGATTTATCTTAAGACAGAGGGATTACCGGGACAGTGACAAACTGCTGAGCATTTTTACCGAACAGAAGGGTAAAATAACGGCGGTAGCCAAAGGCATCAAAAAACCCAAGAGCAGTTTGCGGGCCTGTGCCCAGCCATTTTGTCATGCTTATTTTCATCTTAATCAGGGACGGGAAATGGATCTGCTGACCCAGGGCAGATTGATTGACTTTTATGCCAATTCCCGCTCCGATCTGGAACGGTCTCTATACTGCATCTATTTGATGGAACTGCTCGACAAGAGCTTGATGGAGAATACCCCTTTGCCCGGTTTGTACCATGCGCTGCTGGAGGTTCTTACCGCCATTAATGAACAAGGGCTGAACCCTCTTTTCATCAGATATTTTGAAGTCCGACTGCTGGCCAGTCTGGGCTATAAACCGGTGTTGTCCCAGTGTATAAGCTGCAACCGAAAAGCGGCTGCAGGATTTGGCTTCAGCCTGTCTGAAGGTGGCTTGGTCTGCCCGGCCTGCCAGGGGGAAGCCAATGATGCTATCAATGTCAGCGGGGAAACGCTGGGTATTTTGCGTCTGCTGAGTGAAGGTTCTTTTCAAACCCTTCCCCGGGTCAAAGCCAGCCCGGGCGGACTGAAGGAAATTGAATATCTGCTGGAAAAATATCTTGAATACCATTTGGACCGCAGGTTTAAATTAAAAAATACGATTCGGCTGCTAAAAAAAACGATTCATTTTGAAAATTGACAAGCACCCCACAGCTTGTTAAACTAGTATAAATTTCATAATACAAACGATGAAAAAGAGTAGTAGGAAATGTAAGTCGCTTTATAGAGAGCCGGGCAGCTGGAAACCGGTAAGGGCTTTTTCCCAAGGCGCTTTGGAGTTTCAGGAGGAAAACCGAATGGGTGAGTAAAACCTGGCAATGAAGGTGGGCTGCGTGCCAATCAGGGTGGAACCGCGGGTATATCCCGTCCCTGTTGGATACGGGCTTTTTTTATTTCTGAAAAATTGTCCCGTTAAAACAAAGAAAGATTATCCCGATTTAAAGGCAAAATAAGAGGAGGTAAAAGCAGTGAATTTCCAGGAAATTATTTTGAATTTACAAAATTATTGGAGCAAACAGGGCTGCATCATTCAGCAGCCATACGATTTGGAAAAAGGTGCAGGTACCATGAATCCAGCTACTTTTCTACGTTCTCTGGGACCGGAACCTTGGAATGTGGCTTATGTGGAGCCTTCCCGCCGGCCTACCGACGGACGTTACGGGGAAAATCCCAACCGACTGCAACATTATTACCAGTTCCAGGTCATACTCAAACCGTCTCCGGACAATGTGATCGAATTATATATGGAAAGCTTGCGCCAGTTGGGCATTGATCCTGACAAACATGATATCCGTCTGGTGGAGGACAACTGGGAGTCACCCACCCTGGGAGCCTGGGGACTGGGCTGGGAAATCTGGCTGGATGGCATGGAAATCACCCAATTTACCTATTTCCAGCAATGCGGTGGTTTTGATTGCCATCCGGTCTGCGCCGAAATAACCTATGGACTGGAACGGATCGCTACCTATATACAGAACAAGGAAAGCGTTTACGATATTGAATGGGTGGACGGCATTACCTATGCAGACGTTCATCACCAATCCGAAGTGGATTATTCCCATTATAATTTCCATGGTGCAGATGTGGAAGCGCTGACCACCATGTTCAACATTTGCGAAGAAGAAGCACGCCGGGTGGCTGACCTTCATCTGGCCCAGCCGGCCTACGACTATGTACTGAAGTGTTCCCATCTGTTTAACCTGCTTGATGCCCGCGGCGCGATCAGCGTCACGGAGAGAACGGGATATATCGGCCGGGTACGTAACATTGCCCGTACTGTGGCCAAAGAATATCTGGAGCAGCGCAAGCGCCTCGGATACCCGTTGTTAAAAGATGAAAACCTGCGTCAGCAACTGCTGCAGGAAGTGGAGGTAGAAGGATAATGAAAAGAGATCTTTTATTGGAAATCGGAGTCGAAGAAATGCCTTCTGCTTTTA
>Ga0116171_10006195_pt1 | contig 10374 bp, 6 predicted proteins | sample AD_JPNHW2_MetaG_FD_89798 | JGI IMG/M metagenome (GOLD analysis project Ga0116171, IMG submission 89798) | Active sludge microbial communities of municipal wastewater-treating anaerobic digesters from Japan - AD_JPNHW2_MetaG | ecosystem: Engineered > Bioreactor > Anaerobic > Digestate | place...
AACCCTCACTGTAACCAATACGGCTGGCAGCAATATCGCGATTCAGACGGTAACGGTTGAAGCAGCACCGGACGCACCAGTTGCCGGATTCTCGGGAACCCCGACATCCGGTACCGTCCCGCTCACCGTCCAATTCACGGATGCATCGACAAATTCCCCGACGAGCTGGGCATGGTATTTCGGAGATGAGAATTACACAACCTCCTCTTGGATGCAGATGAATGCGAGTGCATGGTCCGGAAGATTCTCCCTGAGCGGCGTGGCTTTGCCGGATGGCAGCATTGTTGTTATGGGGGGGAATACCGGCAGTGCTAACCAACGGGATGTCTGGCGATCCACGGACCAAGGAGTGACGTGGACGCAACAGACAGCAAGTGCCGGGTGGTCGGCACGACAGGCCCAATCTAGTGTAGTCCTCCCGGATGGCAGCATCGTGCTGATGGGAGGTTATGATGGAACGTATAGGAATGATGTCTGGCGATCCACGGACCAGGGAGTGACGTGGACACAACAGACAGCAAGTGCCGGGTGGTCGGCACGATATGCTTTCAGTAGCGTGGCTTTGCCGGATGGCAGCATTGTTGTAATGGGCGGAATTTCCAGCGGAACGAATAAGAATGATGTCTGGCGATCCACGGACCAGGGAGTGACGTGGACACAACAGACAGCAAGTGCCGGGTGGTCGGCACGGAAAGGTCAAAGCACCGCAGTCCTCCCGGATGGCAGCATCGTGCTGATGGGAGGCCATGATGGCGCGTATAAGAATGATGTCTGGCGATCCACGGACCAGGGAGTGACGTGGACAAAGCAGACCGCGAGTGCCGGGTGGTTGGCAAGATACCTCCATAATGGCGTTGCACTGCCGGATGGCAGCATCATTATGATGGGCGGGACTAATGGCAGCAACTTCCGGGATGTCTGGCGATCCACGGACCAGGGAGTGACGTGGACACAACAGACAGCAAGTGCCGGGTGGTCGGCACGATCCGATTTCTCCAGCGTCATCTTGCCAGATGGTAATATTATCACGATGGGGGGTTATGGCAGTAGTGGTCAGAAGGACGTCTGGCGATTAGCAACTGCCGGGTCATCGACACAAAATCCTGAACACCTCTATTCAGCAGCAGGCACTTACAGCGTCTCCCTGATCGCAGCGAATGCCGGTGGTAGTAATATCCTGACGCAGACCGATTACATCACTGTCACCGCACCGGTTATCGCACCAGTGGCAGCGTTCAGCTCAGACGTCCAGACCGGCACTGCCCCGATGACCGTCACCTTCACCGACCAGTCCACTAATACGCCGACCTCATGGCTCTGGGACTTCGGTGACGGCGACAGCACGAATGCGACCGAGCAGAACCCGGTACACACCTACGCGGCAGCCGGCACCTACACAGTCAACCTGACGGCGACTAATGCCGGTGGCAGCAATACTGCGACAAAGACAGATTATATCGTGGTGACAGCGGCAAACACCCCGCCGATCGCCAACGCCCAGTCACTTTCCACGGATAAGAACGTGGCAAAGGATATTATCCTGACCGGCTCCGATGCCGAAGGCGCAACCCTCACGTTTGCCGTCGGCACTGCCCCGGCACACGGGATCCTCGGAATTATCTCCGCATCCGGCGTAGTAACCTACACCCCGACAACCGACTACGTGGGAACCGACTCGTTCACGTTCACCGTGAATGACGGAACTGTGGACTCGGCGCCGGCAACGGTGGATATCACGGTAAGCGAGACTGCGGTTGTACCGGTCGCTGACTTCTCCGCGACACCGCTGACCGGAACTTTCCCGCTCGAAGTGACGTTCACCGATGCCTCGACAGGGACCGGGTCGCTGACATATGCCTGGGACTTTGAAAATGATGGCACTGTTGACAGCGTCCTCCAGAATCCGACCCATACCTACTCTGACCGGGGTACCTACACCGTCAGCCTGACGGTCACCGGCCCCGGCGGATCGAATACCGCGACCAAGACCGGGCTGATCACTGTTACCGGTGCCAAGACCTGGACGGTCGGTGCGAACGGGTGCGACTTCACGACGGTTGATGGTGCCATCGGCAGTGCATCGGTGATTAGTGGGGATACGATCTTCATATATAATGGGACCTATCAGTTCAGCGGGCTCACAAAATCGATTACAATGACCGGTGAGAGCAGGGACCTCGTCACATTCGAACTCGGCGGCGGCTGGAAGACCATCACAGGAAGTGGAACGATCTTCCAAGGGATTAGATTCACGAACGGGGGCTTGACCTTCTCTGGTGCCGCGCCAAGTGCAGCGAATATGATCCTGCGGGACTGTATTTTCGAGTACATGAAAAATCCGGGCACAGCCGCGGGTTCATTAAATTTGTACGGGTCGAACATAACATTGTCAGGAAATATTTTCAGAAATAACAATGTCTACAACCTAGTCTATTGTGCCTCGCCCGGCGGGCATACGATAGAGAACAACACCTTCACCAACACGACACATACGGCGACATTAAAAGGAGTGGTCCGGTTTGGCACGGGCACGGGCCACACGGTCAGGAACAATACGTTCATAGAGAATAACATGCCCTGTCTCCTTATCCAGAGTACATCCACTGCGAACAGGGTATACCTCAATAATTTCATTGTCCCCGCGGGAATCATACCGGTTGCAAAACAGGGGATGTACGAACCTTCCTCCTACCCATGGGTCTCTGCAAGCCCGATACCCTACACGTATAACGGCGTTGCGTATTCCAAGGTACTCGGGAATTATTACAACACATACATGGGGACTGATGAAAACGGAGATGGTATCGGAGATACCCCATATTCTCATCTTACATCGCAGGTCGACACAGCACCCCTGATGGACCGGACGCAGTTCTACTTCGGCGCGACACACACCGTAGCCTCGATCGCGGTCTCGCCGCTGACTGCAACCCCGGCAATCGGCGGGACGCAGCAGTTCACCGCAACAACAACCGATACGGATGGCCTGAACGTGCCCGGGCTCACCTATATCTGGACTTCGAACGACCCGAATGTTGGTACAATCGACCAGACCGGCCTCTTCACCGCGACGGGATTGGGGACGACAACGATCACCGCGAGCTATGGCGCGATCAGTAACACCGCCTTTGTGACGGTCGAGGCGCCAAACACCCCACCGGTCGCAAACGCCCAGACCGTTTCAACGGACAAGAACGTGGCAAAGGATATCGCCCTGACCGGCTCCGATGCCGAGGGCGCGACCCTCACGTTTGCCATCGGCACGGTCCCGGCACACGGGATCCTGGGGACTATCTCGGCATCCGGCGTAGTAACCTACACCCCGGCAACCGATTATGTCGGTACCGATTCGTTCACGTTCACGGTGAATGACGGTACTGTGGACTCGGCGCCGGCAACGATTGACATCACGGTCAGTGAACCGGCAGTCGCACCGGTCGCAGCGTTCAGTGCGACACCGACGTATCTCAGTGTGGCGTTCACGGACGCATCGACTGGCACAGCCCCGCTGACATATGCGTGGGACTTCGGGGACAGTTCAACGTCAACCGAGACAAGCCCGACGCATGTCTACGCGGCAGCCGGGACGTACACGGTGAAACTCACCGTCACGAACGCGGCCGGCTCGGATGATGTGACGAAGACAGTCACGGTCGAAGCAGCGCCGGTAACACCGGTCGCAGCGTTCAGTGCGACACCGACATATCTCAGTGTGGCGTTCACGGACGCATCGACTGGCACAGCCCCGCTGACATATGCGTGGGACTTCGGGGACGGAGCAACATCGACCGAACAGAACCCGACGCATGTCTATGCAGCGGTCGGAACGTATGAAGTCAAGCTGACGGTTACGAATACAGCCGGCTCGGATGATGTGACGAAGAGTGTCACGGTCAGCGAAGAGGGACCGAGCCCGGTACCGGAGTTCCCGGTTGCAGCAATCCCGGCTGCAATGATCGTCGGTATGCTCGGTGTGGTTTTCTTCATCCGCAGGACAAACGAGAACTAACTTTTTTTTACTGTAGACCTTGCCTGAACACGTAAGAATTCCAAGAACATTTCTGCGTCCGGAATTGTGTTCCTAAATGTAATCGGGTTAACCCTGCGGATGTTGCGACAACCCGCCCGATCCCATCAGTGCCTGCGGACATGATCATCAGGAGCGCGTTTTGATTTGCAAGGTTGCGGCCGTCGTCGTTTGTATGTGAAGCGATGTGCCTCAATACCTGTCCGACCCGGGTCTTCACCCGTCTGGTACTTGCTACAGCAGCCCGTCCCCCAATACTGATATATCCATCACCGTAAGCAACACCGTCGATTGCGTAAGCAAGACGAAGTTAGATTCATCCTGTCAATCATAAGGATGAAACAAGATATAATTTGAGAATATTTTTTGAGTAAAGTCATATTTCAGCGATGAATTTTACGCTCTATCGGAAGCCCCCCTTTGCGCCAGCGCTGCCCCCATTGGGGGTGGGGGCGCATGCGATTATCTCTTGTATTACCGGGATGCCTTATCCGGGTTAACATAACGCTAATGTAACTGGGGGGCCACGGTGGCGGGGCGAAGCCCTTTGAGCGTCAGCATTTTTATCCATCTGCAGGAATATTTTCCCGATCTGAATTCTGGAACGATATTCTGACCCTATCTGATCCTATTTTCTTTCGTAATTTCATCCGAAGACTGGTAGTTAAAATGGTACTATACCCTATTTTAAATTCTGGCTATTGGGTTACCCTACCTTTTTCTCCGTAAGGTTCCGGTACATCTCCTCTCCGACCCACTCTTTTACGTACTTGCACCACTGCACGCGGGAGGCGATGTCGTTCCAGATGACGAACCCGTATTTGCTGCAGGTGACCTTGACATCGTTGGAGAAGATCTCAACCTCCTCGCCGCACTTTAGGCATTTTTTAATCGTGAGCGTGGGGTTTTTCAGGTTCGCGGTCCCGGGGCAGCGGTCAAATATGGATCGGATCTTCCGGATCCTCCGAAGAATCCTCGTTGCTCTTCTTCAGCAGGGTTGGCACGGCAAACCGGTATTCCTTAAGTAGCGCCTCCCGGTACTCCGCCAGCTTTTTTGTGGGAATGAAGTTGAACCGGCGGACGCGTTTTACGATCTCGTCCGTGATTCTCTCGTCATCGACAAGCCCCGTGTTCGCGACATCAAGGAGGATCCAGTCCAACCGGTCGATCCCGTTCTCCTTCCCGTCAATCAGGATCTTCCGGATCCTAATCCGGTCCGGGAGAACCCCCCGCAGACCGTGCAGTAGTACCAGTCCTTCTCGTCTCCGCCCATCGTATCATTCCCGGATCATGGTGAGTGTCATCTTGAACCGCTCTTTTACAAAAACCGCGTGCGGTATGTTCCAAGGCAGGATGATCATCTCCCCGCGGTCTTCACCGTGAGATTCTCTCCCGCGATGGTGATTCCGGCAGCGCCGTTCCGTGACCGTAAGGATCGCGTTAAATGGCGCCGAGTGCTCGGAGAGCCCCTCGCTGGCATCGAATGCAAACAGGGTGATGGTGCCGGTCTTTTTGAAGACGATCATCCTGCTTGCCACCGTCCCTTCCTGGTACTGGACAAGGTTGTTTGTTGTCAGTACCCTTCCCGTGAGATCTTCGCGTTTTTTGTCGGCAATGCTCTGCTCATCTTTCCGGGACTTTTCTATGGTAACTCCTTCCGGATGATATATACACGGGATGATATGGGTATCGTCCGTTACAGAACCCGCCAGAATCCCATGGGCATTCTGCCGGGTGATCCTGCGGGGGCCATAGGAAAACATTTATAAAATATCCTCAACGGCTGCTTAAAAAACCAAAAAAGACGGGGGATATTATAACGCGGGTGCTCCCAGATGACAACAGGTACCATCCATAATGGGACAAAATTGGAAGTATAAGAGGATTTACTGATAGGAACGGGAATGCAATCGGGAAGAAAATGGGAAAAATGGCCGGAGCCGGTGCCTTCAGGCAGCCTTTTGCGGGATGGTCTGGACCGGCTTCTTATACCAGACCAGTGCCTCATCCTCGAACCCGAAGGCGTTCATGAACCGGACCTGAAATTCTTTCGGAACGGCTGAGGTATCGGTGTTCTTCGGAACGAGAATTTCATATTTTGGCTTTGCGGCCTGGAAGACAGAACTTTTCACGGTCGACTGCTTGAGCGCGTTGATCATGGTCTCCGGCACTTTCAGGCCGAATGATACCCCGATGAAAACGGTCTCTTTCCTGCCGTTTGCGATCCTTTCGAGGACATCCACCTGGTCATACCCGGAAAGGAGGTTTGATGTAGCAACATTCCAGCCAGCGCTGCCGGAATAAACATTCCCGATCTCGCGGGAGATGTACGTGTGCATGATATCGGATGACGAACCCATGGTTGATCTGAAAGTTGTTTGAATTAAAAATTAAAAAACTGTTGGTTTTGATCTTGTTCCCATGAAATGCGGCTTTGCCGGAACAAATCTTAATGCTGCAGGAGGTGATCTTCCCTGAACCCGGGCATCCTCTAAAGAGGGATTGTTAACTAATTAATTTTGACAAAATATTTTTATTAACGTAATGTCGATAGTACTATGCCCTTTAGGGGCGTCGTGAAACCGGATTTCAGAACGTGGCGTCATGTTCACACACCCACGCCATTGAAAGGCAAAGTACCTGCCGTCTGGCAGACCCTCATAATGTGGATACCTCGAACGTTGAAGCACATCGACAGGGATGCAGGAAAATACACATTTGTGAACGGTGATGGTGGGGCAAAGATATCCTGTCAGCCTCTTCATCACGCCACGTTGCTACACCTGTTCTTCCCGTTATGATGCATTGTTTTTATCATATGTATCCGGTCTGGCAGGCAGGGGCAAGCGTCCGTCCGGAAGACTGGATCTTTGAAAAGAAGGGAATTTCCTGGTGAACGGCGTTGCTGTAGTGAGCGTACTGGCAGGATCCCTTACTGGTGCTATTATACTGCAATAGAACGGCCTATCTCCCTTGTACTGATATCGGGATCCAAGGTACGGATCTTTCGTTCAGTGATCCCGGAAGAAAATCCTATCCTGGTATTGGTTTTTATTGAACCGGTATTCCTGCATGAGCCTGACAATTTTTTATCATAAACAATTCACAAAAGTAAAATGAAAAAGATTATAATATCTCGCGATCAATGACATTATTGTCCTCTTGGACATACGCACCAACCGGACGACGCACACATGCACACTGTTATCACGCCGGGAACAATCTGCCAGGTATGATACACGGGAGAAGAGGCGATCAGGGACTTTTTCTCCGGATTCAGAAGAGGTTGCAGGGAACCACGCAACCTCCCCTCTATTTTCTTCCGGGATTATACGCGGGATCTGTCACAAATCCCGTGGTGGCAAAAAAACCGGGGAAACGTCAACGGGCGCAGCTGGAAGGATCGTAAAAAATTTCATAGTGATTTTACCAATTGTTCCGCGTTGTAGGATATTCCGATAAAAAAAGATCAGTGTTTCTTCTTCTGGTCTTCTGGTACCGGGGTAAGATAGACGGTCTTTGCATTGACATCCTTTGCAATCTGCTCGATCTCCATCTTCCGAAAATGTTTGGCCTCGATCTGAATCTGACCGTCAGTTACTGCCACGATCCGGAACCTTGGCTCTTCGACATTCTCTCCGACTTTCTTGCGTTCACGGACATAGATTTTCATGATGCTGCCTCCCCGACAATACGCGCCTGCCCTCACGGGGGTATCAGCTGCGCTTATGTCTGGTATACCAATTGGTTTACATCATATTATACCTTTTCTTTGTGATACAGGTTTTAATGAAATCCACGAAACGGTTCGAACTGGAAAGCGGGCTGATAGGCGAGACGCTTGTCCGGAAAAAGTGTCACCGGATGCGGCTTGCCGGATCGCAGATCCGTATCACGCCGGAACTGAACGTGATCAAGATCGGGGGGCATGCGGCAATCGACTACGGGAAGAAGGTCATGCACCCGCTCCTCCACGAGATCGGGAAGCTTTCGAAGAAGAACCAGATCCTCCTTGTCACCGGGGGCGGCGGAAGGGTCCGGCACATCATGGATGTCGGGATCGATCTCGGGATGCCCACCGGGGTTCTTGCAGAACTCTCATCAAAGATCTCCGAGCAGAACGCGATCATGGTCTCCATCCTCCTTTCGGAATACAACGGGGTCAGGATTCATACAGGGGATCTCCTTGAACTGCCAAGCCTTCTCAAGCTGAAAATGCTCCCTGTCATGCACGGGACGCCGCCATACGGGCTCTACGAGCACCCGGCAAGAAAGAGCGCCATACCCCCGCACCGGACCGATACCGGCGCATTCCTGATTGCCGAGGTGATGGGGGCAAAGAACTGCATCATAGGAAAGAACGTCAACGGGCTCTACCGGGAAGACCCGAATAAGAATCCTGATGCGGAGTTCATCCCGAAGATATCGGCGTCGGAACTGCTGGAGATGAAGCTGGAGGACATGGTGATCGAACCCATGATCGTCGAGCTCCTCCGCGACGCCGTCCATATCCGCGAGGTGAAGATCGTCAACTGCCATGTCCCGGGCAATATCGGAAAAGCCATCAAAGGAAAAAATGCCGGGACGATCATCACCGCAGGGTAAGGGGCCGGAAGTCTCCCGGAAACGACTGCAATGACAGGCAGCGAGGCACTTCCCGGGCTCCGGTTCACGCTCTCCGAGCTTGCCGGATCGCTCGGGGACTTCGGGACGATCCTCCCCCTCATCCTTGCTGTCGCCCTTGTTACGGATGTCAACCCCCGGTACATCCTCCTCTTCTTTGGGATCTGGTTCATCCTCACCGGGCTGTACTACCGGCTCCCCATCCCGCTCGAACCGATGAAAGCGGTGGCAGTCATCGTCATCTCGGGGAGCATCGGCAGCGGGGAGATCGCCGCCTCCGGGATCATCCTCGGCATCCTCTTCCTTGTCCTCGGGTACGGCCCGCTCTTCGATGTCATCGAACGGTACGTCCCGGAGAGCGTCGTGCGGGGCATCCAGCTCGGTCTTGCCCTGCTGCTCCTGAAGGCTTCCTTGGATTTCGTCTTCAAGGACCCGGTTTTCTTTGTTGCCGGTATCGTAATCATCCTCGGGTTCTTCATCGCCTCGCGGGTCCGCCCGGTGCCCGATCTCTCTTCCCTGGTCGTCATCGGTGTCGGCGTTATCGGCGGGATTGCCGTCTACGGGATCCCGCCTGTAAGCCTCATCCCGGCGCCACAGCTTGTCATCCCGGCTCCCGCAGATTTTGTCTCAGGCCTGTATGCCCTTGTCATCCCCCAGTCGGTACTCACGATTGCAAATGCCATCCTTGCCACGTCTCTCTTAACGAAGGATCTTTTCAAAAAGGAGATCCCGCCCCGGCGGTTTTCGACAACGATCGGGCTGATGAACCTGACCTCCGCCCCGTTCGGCGGGTTCCCCATGTGCCATGGCGCGGGCGGGCTTGCCGGCCAGTACCGGTACGGGGCAAGGACCGGCGGGGCAAATGTCTTTGCAGGGATAATCTTCCTTGTGCTCGCGCTCTTCTTCTCCTCCCCCGAAGTCCTCTCCATAGTTGCCGTCGGGGTCATGGGAGCACTCCTCGTCTTTGTCGCAATCGAGATGGGAAAACACAGCATAAGGACGGATTCCCTCCCGGTAACCCTGCTGATCGGGGCACTTGCGCTCTTCTTCTCCATGACCATTGCATTTCTCGCAGGGCTTGCAGCAGCATATACCGTTTCAGCATGGAAAAAACGTCCGGCACAGAGGGACGAAGAAAAACCGTAATGACGACGGTGTCACACCGGCATATGTTCCATGCGCGCCAACGATTTTTCACCAGGTTTCCATCATTTTCTGCAGTATACTGATCGCTTAAGTTATCGATCGATCATTAATTTGGTTTCATGTTCAAAATTTTCATTTACATGCATGGATGACTGCATTTCCTCCAAAACCGGTCATTTTTGAAAAAATTCAGGTATTTTTATATGCTTTTGGACACAGATGACCCATTGTTCGAGGTAAGACTATGGATGTGAAATACGTACCCACTACGTGTCCGTATTGTGGTACAGGTTGCGGCTTCAACCTTGTTGTCAAGGACAAGAAGGTTGTCGGCGTTGCACCCTGGCACCGGAATCCGGTTAACGAGGGCAAGCTCTGCCCGAAGGGCAACTATGCCTGGGAGTTTGTCAACGCTCCCGACCGCCTGACGAAACCGCTCATCAAGAAGGATGGTAAGTTTGTCGAGGCGAGCTGGGACGAGGCGTACAAGCTGATCGCCGAGAAGTTCAAGAAGTACCAGGGCGAACAGAGCGCCTGTCTCGCATCGGCCCGTGTCTCGAATGAAGAGAACTACCTGA
>Ga0116171_10006196_pt1 | contig 10374 bp, 6 predicted proteins | sample AD_JPNHW2_MetaG_FD_89798 | JGI IMG/M metagenome (GOLD analysis project Ga0116171, IMG submission 89798) | Active sludge microbial communities of municipal wastewater-treating anaerobic digesters from Japan - AD_JPNHW2_MetaG | ecosystem: Engineered > Bioreactor > Anaerobic > Digestate | place...
ACAAAAGTTCAGATGGGATTATTGACCGCAAAAATTTTGAAGATGAAAATAGGATTAAAAAAATAATAACTTTGCAAATACAAAATGAACTTTTACCATACACACTTTTTGGGACATTACCCTTTTAATCTCTTTTTACAAAAAAAAGCCGGCAATAAATAATTATTACCGGCTTTTTAAGTATCTAACCTTAATTAATTTATTTATCAAATATAATCAAATTCTTTGTCTTATCAACAGTGTAAGTTCCCCATTCATCTTGAATGTATGTTTCACCGATTACAAAAGTAGATGGAAGGCCTTTCTTTACAATTACTTTTACATTTTCGGCATAATCATCGCCAATTCTTATTTCTTTAAGATAAAGAACAGAGTTTTCAATAATAGAACCATCTTCCTGCTTGATAGCTTTATCCTTGAGTTCAAAATCTGCATAGGTAATAATCATATCTTTCAAAAATTGAGTAGCTGCCGTATAACTCATCATAATATCTGAAGAATTAGGTGCAATTTCAAAGTCAAAAGTTTTAGAATTTGCAATACATGATCCTTTTACAACATCATTCGTAATCGTAACAGGAATGGTCCTTTGTAAGACAAGTGCAATAGGTTTAACAACTTTTCCAATGCTGTCGCCTTTAGGAACAAAATCAGTACGCAGTACAATAAATTCTGTACGACGGTTGAGTGCATTGGCAGCAGCTTGTTCGTCAGTCGGCAGGGTTTTGATATAAGCTTCCGTCAACTCAGTCCCTTTTAGGAAAGTATAGCTTTTACCAGCCCATTTTATAGTAATATCTTTTTCTATTTTTCTTGGTCTGTATTCCCCATATCCCTTAGGAACAAGTCTTTCCGCGTCAATACCTTTCTTAGTAACTAAGAAGTCAACACAAGTTTGGGCACGTTTTTGGGAAAGTTCTTCGTTGCTTTCGTCAGTCCATTGGTAGTCGGTATGAGAACGAAGTTCTACAACGAGTGTTGGATTTTTGATCATTATATTATATAAGTACAGAAGTGAGTCTTCATATTGCGGTTTTAAGTCCCATTTAGCAAGATCGTAGAGTATTTCAGGCAACACGATAGGTTCTTTGGGTATAGGAGTCAGCACAAAATCCTGTTTAAGGTCTGTATTTTCGGTTAAACCGACTGTAGTTTGAGTTGCAGTATTGTTTTCTTCCCAGTATTTAGGTTTTGTAACTCTCATATTGTAAGTGGTATTGCCTAAAATTTTGGTTTTATCAAAATAATAGTACCCTTTAATATCTGTCAAAGTCTTGTATGAGCTTCCGTCAGAACCAATAATTTCAACTTCTGCACCATCAATATATTGCAGTGTAGCGGCATCTTTAACAAACCCTGCAATTGAATAAACAAGTGGTCTGAGAACAAAGTAATAAATATCATCACCTCCTCTTCCACCGGGACGATTTGAAGAGAAAAATCCTTTTGCAAGATAGGGTGATTTTGATTTGGGATCAAGGGATGGAGTCTCATCGTAAATCATTCCGATTTCATCCCAACAGGAATTAATCGGCACCATCATATTTTCTGCTTGTTGGAATTGATTATTCTTAAGAACTGAAACGAAAATGTCAAGTCCGCCCATTCCCACATGACCATCAGAGGAAAAATACAACAAAGAATCATCTCTCATAGCAGGAAATACTTCTTGTCCTGGAGTATTCACATTAGGTCCTAAATTAGTAATATTAGAAAATTTGGCCGATTTTTTTGCTCTTGTAGCTTTATATATATCATAGCCACCATACCCGCCCGGAATATTTGAGGCAAAATATATTGTAAGTTCATCTTCCATAATGTAAGGATGTACATAATTGAAAGAATCAGGTCCTAATTCAACAAGTTCCGGTTCTCCCCATGATTTTCCTTTTTTAGAAGTAACATAAATATAACATCCCTGAACTTTCTTTTTATCCTGAGGACATTTTGTAATATAGAGAGCACTTCCTTTTTTATTGGCACTAGCTTCCCCTTCGTTAACCGATGAATTTAATATTTCAGATTCATCAAGAGGAAGAATTGGTGACCATTCACCAGGCCACTCAGTATTTTTACTTTTTGGTTTGTCTGATTTGTATATATCTGAAAAAGCAATTCCGGTCCATTGGTCTGTTCCTTTTCCGATAGATCCTTCACGATTGGAAGTAAATATCAATTGGTTTAATTTTTCTGGATTGCCCCATCTTGGAGCCCATTCATCTTGTTTAGTGTTGAATTTTTTGAAGTTTTCCACTTCAATACGAGTGGGATTCTCCTGCCACATTTTCGCTTTTTGACAACCTTCTATCCGAATGTCCACTCGGCTATCTTCTGGAGCTCTTTTTTTGTAATTATTATAATATTTGAGAGCCATATCATATTCACCTCTAAGGTTGTAAATGCTTCCAAGGTGAAAGAGAATCATTGGGTTATCCTTCTGATAATTCTTTTTCTCTAATCTAATATACTGTTGTTCAGCTTTTTTCAAATCTCCCATTATACGATAACATTCAGCAATCTGAAAAGTAACTCGTCTGACTTCGATTTGATTTTTGCTAATTTTCTTGATACCTTTTTTATATCCATCCAAAGCTTTTTCATACTGGCAATTTTTAAAAGAATAGTCTGCATCTCTTAAAGTTTGCGCTTTTATAGTAGAAAAACCTATAAATAAAACAGATAGAAAAACAAGTAATAGCCTGTAAATTCTCATAATGTTAAATATTTTGTCTATAAAATTCAAGGTTGCTAAATTAGAAAAAATTTCTAATTTAACAACCTTAATATTTTATTTATTTCTTCAGTTCAATTTTGGCTCTTTTCATCTTAGATCCGGCCAATTTGAGTAAATCATAAGCAAGAGGAGTGGAAACAAAAATTGCAGAGTATGTTCCGATGATAATCCCGGCACCCATAGCGAAAATAAATCCACGGATTACTTCTCCACCGAAAATAAACATGGCAAGTAGAGTAACAATAGTGGTCCCTGAAGTATTGATAGTACGTCCAAGTGTACTGTTCACGGAAGAGTTGAAATTTGTGTAGTTATCACGTTTAGGATAGAGTGCCAGATTTTCACGGATACGATCATAAATAACCACAACATTATTAATTGAATATCCAATAACAGTTAATATTGCTGCAATAAAAGACTGGTCAATTTCCATGGAGAAAGGCATGATTTTATAGAAAAGAGAAAATAATCCAATGGTAATCAAAGCATCATGCACTAATGAGAAGACCCCTCCAACTCCAAATTGCCAATTTTTAAAACGAATGGCAATATAAACAAATATTAAGACAAGCGAAACAAGTACTGCAAGAAAGGCATTGAAAACCAATTCACGTGCAATAGTAGGTTGTACTTTTTGCGTACTTTGAATCCCTCGCGGGTCGTTTTGCTGAATAAAATCATTTTGAGAAATATTTGATTTTAGATAAAACCCTTTCAATGCATTATATAGTTTTATCTCACATTCTTTATCAACAGCTGGATCGGTTTCATTAATTTTGTAGTTAGTAGTAATTCTTACCTGATCATTTCCACCAAAGGTCTTAACTTCAGGACTTCCGCCAAATTCATTAACGATAGCTGCTCTGACATCATTAGTTCTAATTTCCTGGTCAAATCTAACAACATAATTTCTACCACCGGTAAAGTCAATTCCGGGTTTTAATCCAAGAGTGAATAATGAAATAATGGAAATAACCATTAATGCGCCTGAAAAAACGTAAAAGATCTTTTTAGTTTTGATAAAATCAAATTTAGTATTGATAAATGCATTAATGGTAGCTTTAGTTCCGAATGGAATATTTTTCCCTTTTGCAATTCTATTTTCAAAAATAATTCTTGAAATAAAAATGGCAGTAAACATTGACGAAAGAATACCAATGATAAGAGATGTTGCAAATCCTTGGATAGGACCTGAACCAAATATATAAAGGGCGATAGCAGTGATAAGTGTTGTTACCTGTCCGTCAATAATAGCAGAATAAGCATTTTTATATCCTTCATCAAGGGCAATTCTCAATCCTTTTCCTGCACGAATTTCTTCACGAATACGCTCATAGATAATTACATTCGCATCTACCGCCATACCCATTGTAAGAACGATACCCGCAATACCCGGCAATGTCAATACAGCACCAAGCGAAGCAAGAATACCAATAATAAAAAAAACGTTGGTAAATAATGCTAAGTCGGCAACAAAACCTGCACGACTGTAATAAATAATCATATAAATCAGAACCAACACAAAAGCTAATAAGAAAGATAACAGACCGGCATTGATAGATTCTTTACCAAGAGTAGGTCCAACAACTTCAGATTGAACAATATTTACTCCGGCTTCTAGGTTTCCGGAGTTCAGAACTGTTGCAAGGTCCTTTGCTTCATCAATAGTGAAATTTCCAGAAATTTCACTATTTCCGTTAGGAATTTCAGTATTAATTCTTGGATAGGAATAAACCTGTTCGTCAAGAACAATCGCAATAAAAGTAGTCTTTGATTTGTTATCAACAGCTGCACGGGTGATTTTACGCCATTCATCAGAAGCCTGGTCTTCCATTGACATTGTTACAACAACTCTATTGTTTTGGTCAACATCCTGTCGGGCAGAACGCACTACTCTGGCGCCACCTATTGTTTCAGAACTCAATTTAGGTCCTATGCGGTCATTATTCTTTTTGAGAGGCACCAATGGATAAGCATTGCCAAAATCTTTATTTGGAGTACCCCAGTAGAAAACAACATTGTTATTTCCCAGTAATCTAGAAAGTTCCGGTAATAAAGCAATAACTTCTTTCATCTCAGCTTCTTTAAAAAAGGCAATTGCCACGCCGTCACTACCTGATGAGGCTTTACTAAGTATAGGTCCTACTCCGCTCTTTTGTGCCGTTTCATCATTTTTTGTCAAAGAATCAATAGCAAGTGTAGCGGAATCTACAGATAAAGAATCTGCCGATAAAGAATCTGTCGGAGCTACTTCACCGCTTTCTGCAGCTTTTCTAGCTTTTAGTTGCTCTCCTAATTGCAAGTCAGCAAGTCTGAATGCTTCCTGAATTGTTCCACCGTTTACAGGATCATTATATACTTCCCAAAATTCAAGCTTTGCAGTACTTTTTAACAGATCGGTAACACGTTCCGGTTCCTTGATACCAGGAAGTTCTACCAGAATACGACCACCTTGTAAGCGTTGTATATTTGGAGATGCAACGCCAAAACGGTCTATACGAGTACGCAAAATTTTAAAAGTACGGTCGATGATATCATTGGATTCTGTTTGGATAAAAGTGATAATTTCTTTGTCAGAAGCATTTTTTATTCCTGATCGCTCCCCAAAATAAGTACGTAAAAGAGCATTATTTAAACCTAAAGTAACTTTTTCCTGATTAAATTGCTTCACAAAAATATCAATAAAATCTCCGTTAGTTTCTTTATAGGTAACTATTGCTTTTTCAAAACTATTTTTGAAAAGCTGGTCATCAGTATTAATAGCCAAGCTCTTCAGAACATCAGGAATGGATATTTCAAGTGTAACATTCATACCTCCCTTTAAGTCAAGACCTAAATTCAACTCTTTATACTTACACTCTTTATAAGTCATACCCAAAAACACCGAAGAATCTTTCATCTTGGACAGAAAATGGGTTTCTCTTTCAGAATAAATGGAATCCCTAATCTGTTTTTCAAGCATCAGATCACCCTTAGACAACTTTATAATATCTTTCCCGACAACAGGATCATCTATAACTTCCTGTGCAAATTCCTTGGCATCTTTTTCTACAGACCAGGTAATGAAAGAAAATGATAAGCAATACACGCAAACTAATGCAATGAGTATTGTAAAAAAAAGAATCAAACCTTTGTTACGCATTTTTTATCTATTTGATTATTAATAATTTATTTTTCTTAAAGAGTTTTATTTTTTGAGCCCGCAAATATACAAAAATATTTCTATGATTTTTTTTATTTATTATAAAGTATATAAACTATTATATTATGGTTTTCTTAATTCAAAATTTCTTCCTAAATATACTTTCTTAACATACTCATCACCGGCAAGTTCTTCTGAAGTACCTGATTTCAAAATTCTTCCTTCATAAAGAAGATAGGATCGATCTGTAATTGAAAGTGTTTCATGCACATTATGGTCGGTAATAAGAATTCCTATATTTTTATTTTTTAAGGTAGCCACAATATTTTGAATATCTTCAACAGCAATAGGATCAACTCCTGCAAACGGTTCATCCAATAAAATAAACTTTGGATTAGAGGCCAGACAACGAGCAATTTCTGTCCTGCGGCGTTCGCCACCGGAAAGATTATTTCCCATATTTTTCCTAACTTTCTGAATGTTAAATTCAGCAATTAAGCTTTCCAGCTTTTCTTTCTGTTCTGTTTTGCTCAATTCGGTAAATTCAAGTACTGCCCTAATATTATCTTCAACACTCAAATTACGAAATACAGAAGCTTCTTGGGGCAAATAGGCAATCCCCATCTTCGCTCTTTGATACATAGGTAACTTAGTAATATTTTCTTCATTAAGAAAAATTTCTCCTGAAAATGGTTTTATTAATCCCACAATCATATAAAATGAAGTAGTCTTTCCTGCCCCATTAGGACCAAGTAAGCCCACAATTTCTCCTTGTTCAACATTAAAAGAGGCATTATCAACCACTACACGGTTTTTATACTTTTTAACAAGCCCTTCTGTTCTGATACTTAATTTCATATTACTTCTTTTTCTGCTTCATTTTTAATCTTTTCAGCCATCAAATCAACGAAGTTTTGCATAGGTTTATTGAGCATTGCCGATAAAAAAACGGGGACATCTACTGTAGCCTCCACTAAAATATCACTTTGTTCCTCTTTTCCATTGATATTTATCACAATGATTACTTGAATATTTTTGTCATTTTCAGCCTGATAGATAATTTTAGAAAATTCATGTTTTTCAAGGATGGAAAGAGTCATGGTCAACAACCCTTGAATAGTAAATTTACACCACTCCTCCGTGGATTCAAAATGCTGAATCTGTTCCGGTAAAAATCTTCCAAAGTTGTTAAAATTGTCTAATAAAGTAAAAATTTTTTGCTCAGAGGCCTGAATATGAACTTTTCTGCTGCTTACTTTCATGCTTTTTTCTTTAAGTTGCAAAAATACATTTTTTGTTGATAAATAATCGAGATATTTGTATTGGTTTTTTATTAAATTTGCAGTTGTTATAGTTTTTTCCTTCCCATTTTAATTTGCGGAAGAGTTTTTTGAGTTAATAACTTAATATCCAATTTTTTATGAAAAAGATTTGGACAATTGTTTTATTTATAAGTATTTTATATACCGGCTTTTCTCAGCAATTCGAGAATATTGCATTGGATAATAAAGTTTATGTTAGTGGGATTGAAAGTGTTAAATTATGCCTTGAAGGTTATGATTTCGGTCAGCCAATTATTAAGTTGAACGGAGAGGATAAATTAAAGCTTGTATTTGATGATTTGGAAACAGAAAGCCGTTATTTAAAATATACGCTGATTCATTGTACTCACGACTGGAAAATCTCTGATCTTAATCAATTAGAATATTTGGATGGCTTTATGGAGGATGAAATAACAGATTATTCTTATTCATTTAATACAATTCAACATTATATTCATTATGAACTACTATTTCCAAACGACCGTATGAATATTACTAAATCAGGTAATTATATTTTGTTTGTTTATGATGATAACTATGACAATCCTATTATGACCCGGAGACTTATGATTATGGAGTCTTCTCCTGCTTCTGTTAACGGAATTGTAAGCGATGCCACTGATGTAAATAATATGTTTACAAAACAGGAGGTCGATTTCGTTGTCTATGCAGGCAATTATCTCATCAGAAATCCCGGTCTATACCTAAATGCAACTATTATGCAGAATGGACGTTGGGATAATGCTATCATCGGTCTTAAATACCGCTCTGGGAAACCGGGTGAATACAGTTTCGATTATGACAATAATGAAAATGTGCTTACCGGAGGTGCTGAATTCAGAACTTTTGACATTAAAAGTTTACGGTATAACGGAAACAGAATAGTATCGGTCAGATTTCTAAATCATACCAACAATGCCTATATTGTGGAAGATTTGGCAAGACCTTTCGGGGCCTATGAGACAAATACTACTCTTAAAGGAAGATGCTATTATAAAAATGAAGATTTTCCTGGAGAAAATACCGAAGATTATGTAATCACTCATTTTGCCCTCCGCTCTGATTTTCCCATAAAAGATGGAGATGTGTACGTCTATGGAGAACTTACTGACTGGCAAATCAACCCTAAGGCAAAACTTGTTTATAACCCAACGTCAAACTATTGGGAAGCATCACTCTTTCTTAAACAGGGCTATTATAATTACCAATATGTATTTGTGAAAAACGGAACTAATGTTATTGATGAAACCTATATCGAAGGAAGTCACTGGGAAACCAAAAACGATTATACTGTTTTAATCTATCTGCGTGATGAAGGGACTGTTTATGATAAATTAATCGCAGTTAATTATTTAACTATTTCAAAATGAAAAAATTATATTCCATTGGAGTTGATATCGGCGGTACCAATACTGACATCGGATTGGTTGACAGTGAGGGACTTTGTTTGGAGATGCTGAGAATAAAGACAGCTTTATTTACGGATGTAAATTTATATGTTGATGCGTTGATAAATAATATACGACTCTTAATTACGAAGAATGATATCCCGGAAATAACCGGAATCGGCATTGGTGTTCCTAATGGAAATTATTACACCGGCTGTGTTGAGAATGCGGTTAATCTTAATTTTAAAGGGAAAATAGATTTGAGAAAATTAATCCAAAAATCTATTCCTGTTGAAGTAATAGTGACAAATGATGCAAATGCAGCTGCTTACGGTGAAATGATTTACGGTGGAGCAAAAAAAATGAAAAATTTTATCATGTTTACTATTGGAACGGGGGTTGGAAGCGGTATAGTTGTGGACGGAAAATTAGTCTACGGTCATGACGGAAACGCCGGAGAAATAGGCCATACTATTATTTTTCCGGAAGGAAGACCTTGTAATTGTGGAAGAAAAGGTTGCCTTGAACAATATACTTCAGCTAGAGGTATTCGCAAAACTTGCATAGAAATGATGAAAAACATTGAAGATCATACAGGACTGGAAGATGTGATTAGTCATGATTATGGTTTTAAAGCTATTACAAAAGCTGCTATGAATGGGAACCAGCTGGCAAATCAAGTACTTGCAAAAACCGGAGAAATTCTGGGACTTGCTTTGGCAAACTCAGTTGCCTATACTTCTCCTGAAGCTATTTTCCTGATGGGAGGTCCTTTAAAGGCTGGAAATATTTTGCTGGACCCAATCAGAAAATCTTTTGATGAAAATTTGCTTTCGATTTATAAAGGAAAAACTCAAATATTGGTTTCTAAATTAAAAGAGAACGAAGCGGCTATTCTTGGTGCTGCTGCACTGACGAATAGGGTGTAGCATTTAAAGTTGAAAAATTTCCTTTTATGAATTTATAATACCCACACACTGCAATCATTGCAGCATTATCTGTCGTCAAATCTATGGAAGGTAAGTAAAGATTCCGCTTTTCATTTTCGGCCAACAGTTGCATTGCTTCTCTCAAGGCTGAATTTGCTGATACTCCTCCTGCCAACACAATATCTCGGCAAGAATAATTTTTAAGAACTGCTGCCATTTTATTGGTTAGAGATTTAATTATTGCATATTGAATGGATGCAGCCAAATCAGCAAGATTCTCCTGAATAAAGTTAGGATTTGTTTTAAGATTGTCTCTGATAAAATATAAAAATGATGTTTTTAATCCGCTGAAACTAAAATTGTAATCAGGAAGATTTGCAATGGAAAAGTGAAATTTTTTAGAATTTCCTTCTTTTGCCAATTTATCGATAATAGGGCCTCCCGGATAGGAAAGTCCTAAAATCTTTGCTGCTTTGTCAAAAGCTTCGCCGGCAGCATCATCAATGGTACCACCTAGATATTGCATTTCAAAATAGTCGTTTACTTTTAATAGTTGGGTATGCCCTCCTGATACTGTCAAACAAAGAAACGGAAATTCAGGAATCTTTTTATTTTCTCCGGGTTTGCTCAGAAAATTTGCCAAAACATGTGCCTGCAAGTGATCAACTTCAATGATTGGAATCCCCAAACTGTAAGCCATAGCTTTAGCAAAAGAACTTCCTACCAATAAAGAACCTAATAATCCGGGGCCATTTGTATATGCAATAACAGATAATTGATTTTTGTTTATTTTTGCATGTTTAAGTGCAGTATCAATTACCGGGATGATATTCTGCTGATGGGCACGAGATGCCAATTC
>Ga0116171_10006197_pt1 | contig 10373 bp, 21 predicted proteins | sample AD_JPNHW2_MetaG_FD_89798 | JGI IMG/M metagenome (GOLD analysis project Ga0116171, IMG submission 89798) | Active sludge microbial communities of municipal wastewater-treating anaerobic digesters from Japan - AD_JPNHW2_MetaG | ecosystem: Engineered > Bioreactor > Anaerobic > Digestate | place...
TTTGCATCCCACACACTGGATGCCACTACCATCTGCACCGAAGAAGGAGGAAACGAGATGACCGTTAAGGCGTTCCACTGCTTCTCGTCTGACGATTGGGACGGTGACCACCTACTCGTTTTCGCGGAAACTCCAGGTAAAGCTAAATTACTTGCATTACACAATGGAACTTGTGACTACGATGGATTCCTAGCTATCAAATGCCGTCGGGCACCTGCATGGGACGGTGCGACGAAAACCCCACAGGTGGCGGTTGACAACGTGGACGGCTACCCAAACTTTTATGGTGATGAGGAGGAACCAGAATGAAAACCCATCACCTAAAAACTTGGCCCGAGTATTTCGAGGCCACTTTTGTAAGAGATAAGCTGTTCGAGATACGCAAGAACGACCGTGACTACCATGTTGGTGACAGGCTTGTTTTATGTGAATATGACCAAGCAAGAGATGAATACACAGGGAGAGAGCTACTTATCTATGTTGACTACGTTCTTGACCTTCACGACGTGACACCGCTTGAAGGATACGTTGCGCTGGGGTTTGAAAACGACGACGGATATAGTGAATGTGCTCAGTTTTCGGAGCAATACCCGCAAAGCGAGGTCACGCCATAGCCCCATGACTCTCGCGTTCCCGCTTGAGGCCCTTCTGCGAGTCAAGGTGGTTGCCTCAATCACCGGCGATTCGGATTCCGTCCTCCAGGAAGCCATCTTGGCAGGAGAATTGCAGGCTGTCAAACGCGGGAGATTGCTCTATACTAGTCTCGAATGGCACAGGAAATGGATAGAAAATGAGGGCGAATGACGAAGCTCTTGACCAGGGTTGCACATGCCCAGTAATGGACAACGGACATGGACGTGGGTATTACACCGATCCAGATGGTGTAATACAGTTCGTTATCAGTTGCGACTGCCCGATTCATGGGCTAAAGGAGGAGTTGGAAAAGGAATGAGAGAACTGTGGGCATTTATCTTTGGCTTGGGCTTTGGCACGATGATTAGCTTTATCTTGTTGCCAGTGATTTTCGATTGGTATTGCAAACGGTGTCACGACGAGGATGAAATGAGATGACTATTAAACAAGAAAACATTACAAAGTATTTAATTGGAACCCTGCCTAACGGTAGTCCATTGTATGCTGAATACAATACCGAATATATAATGAAAAATAGTAGTCCACAGTTTGAGCCCTATTGGGTAGTTGTGTTAGATGCTTCTAATAAGTATTGGTTATTCCAGATGGAATTGGTGCAAAATATGTGGATTCCTATAGATAAGTTTGGGAATTTAGAGTATGCCGTACAAGCTGGCATTGCATACCTCAAGGCCAACTGCGGGCAGGATATGGTCTACCCAGACGGAGAGGAATGGTATCTCGACGATACAAAGGATGCAATATGAGTTTACCAACAGGTGTAGACCAAGAATGTGTGGCTCTCTGCAGTGCTATTAACATGCTTCCAGGTCTCACGATAGTTGAGTCGTGTTGTGGCCATGGGGAGAGGCCATTTAAGATTTGGGTGAATGCTGCTAATGTCTCTAACCTAGCACCTCTCTGCTACTTCCTAGACTCTTGCCATAGTGGATTACTTGGCTGGAAGGTTATTGTCCAGTCGGACTGTTCGATGGCAAGACCAACCTTTAAGGTTGAAGGGCCTGTCTCTGCATTTGAAGATGCAGCTGCTATTGCAAAGCTTATTACTGATTGGGTTAGAGAGGAAGAGGTATTAGCTTCTACTGGTTGTTCCTCAGAACATTCACAGGTTACTGTTGATTATATTGGGATTTCAGCTTACAATGAGAAGGTGCTAGTTGGTTATGAACCACCTTTTCCAGGTAATGAAGGTTACTGGTACGTTGCTGGTGATTCACTGGTTAGAGCATACTTGTGTAGGAATATTATGGATGATGATCTTCTAGCTAAAGAAGATAGGTTTGCCACTTTAGAGGAGGCTAGGGAAGCTGGGGTTAGGTACATTAAGGGGACTGGGGGTTCTGTTTACTAATGGCAATAGAAAAGTTAGTTGCTTTAATACGGGCTGGTCTTGATGAATATACTGTCTCGGTTAGAGAACAGTTTTTAGCTGATGCTTGTATACACATGCTAGAGGTTACTCTTCAAAGTGATGAAGGCTTTAATGCTGCTGTCTTTGATGACAGAGATGTAGATGAAGGTCTAGCTATAGTTGTTAGAAGTGAAAAAGCTAAGAAGAGATTGACCTTTTGTATCACAATTGATGGGTTAGAGGTAAGAGTTACGGGGGATTCGGCTGCTAGCCAGTACTACCCCTTCCCTATCTGTAAACTGATTTCAATGTTAGCTGTTAGCTAGAGGAGTTTCCTATGAAGGTTTATTGTGTTACAACAGGAAGTTACTCTTCCTACTGTGTTGAAGCTATCTTCTCAACTATGAAGAAGGCTAAGGCTTATAAAGAGATCTTTAATTGTGATGGTATCTATTCAACTGAGTTGGACCCCAATGGTGTAGATCTATACAATCAAGGACTACGTGTCTTTCTTGTTATTATGGATAGAGACGGTAAGACTGAGCTTGTAAATCAAGTTGAGCTGCACGGGTCAATTACAGAAAGCCCAATACCATGGAAACGATCCAAGATTCCTGTTTATAAAAAACAAGGTCTCAAGGATGCTGTAAGAGGATGTGTCTGGGCTAAAGATATGCAACATGCTGTCAAGATTGTGAATGAGCTAAGGGTCCAGTTTATTGCGGGGAATAAACTATGAGGTTAGAGGATATACGAATAGGGTGTGCCATCTGTGGGAAGTGCAATAGATGGGTGGCCAGTTTGCATTCATTGTTACCACGAGTACAACCCACACAAGTGGTTAAAGTTCTTCCCAGGAGCTGCACTTTGTCTAAAGTGGGGTCTTAATCCTTCATGTAAAGGGAAGAGGACATATAATAGAGTTAGTTGGGGGAATACTAAATGGCCTTTCTAGATGAAGTAAAGACTATTCTAGGGCTAGAAGAAGCTACTGAAGAAAGTGTTCTGGCTGAGTTAAGACTACTAAAAGCTAGAGTTGTTTTCTTGACCAAGGTAACTGAGCAGGCTATTGAGGCTTATTGTATTACCGATCCAGGTGATCCTATAAGAATTGGAAGGGGGTCTGAGTTAGCTTTGTATTTGGGGGAATATGTTAATGTTCACTAATTCTTTTTTGGAGAAGTTGAAGCCTTGTCCATTCTGTGGAAGTAAAGGTTATAAGATTGAGCAGGAGCTGGCTGAGACTGATTATCATGACAAGGCTAGTGTTAAAGAGTACTCATTCAAGATTGATTGTAATGTATGTGGCCTTTCCTATAAAACAATTTCAATGCCTTTTGAGGTGGATGCTTTAGATCAGTTCTTAGAGGAGTGGAACATGAGAACTACTGTTACCTCAAAAATTGTTAAAGCTTCCCTTGGAGGAGAAGAGTGAGATTTAAGTGGTATAGGGTTGTCTGGAATATTCTTTGGGTAATTCCAGCATTTGTGTTTGGCTTCTTTTTTGCTATCTGTATTGCAATGAACAAATTAAGTATTAAGGAGGGTATTGAATGGTTTCAAGAGGAGCTTCTCTAACAAGATCCAACTCGGGTAAGACTTACTTTCTTAATATTGGGCCAGAGGACTTTGATACAGTCTTCAAGTATAGAACTCTTAAGTTGAGTTATGAATATAAGTTTAAGAAGAGAGATAGAGTAGTCCTTAGGGAGTATAATCCTTTTCTTGATAATTATACTGATAGAGAGATTGCAGCAATCATTGAGGGTTTACCTGAGGGGATGGTTAATCTCCAGCTCGATCTAATTGCTAGGACTGAGACTAAAGGGCACATGTGCTCTAAATGCTGGCCTGAGAGTAGGGAGAGAATTTGTGGGGTAGCAATACGTGACAAGGGTTGGGTTAAACATAGTTTAATAAGCGCTAATAGGGGGCTTAGTCTTATTCTTGATCCTGATGGGGAAAATGTTATTAACCTAGACCTAGTAGAGTTAGAAGCACTAATTGCTAGCCTGCAGAAGATCCTGGATTACCATACTGGGGGTAAGTAGGGTTAGATGAAGAAAGCTAGACCAGATTATTATATTAAAACAAACCCGAATTACTTTAGCTATGTAAACCCTCTTATCGTTAGTGACAAACTGAAAGATCATAGTGTCTGTTGTAAAGGTAGAGCAATCTACAATATAATTACAGATAGCTATTCTCAGTTTATACTGTCAATGTGCTATATTTACCCTGTAGAATATGAATATGGGGTTCAGTATAGGTCAGTTTATGACAAGATTAGTTGGATGATGGATAGGGGACATTTATTTGTAGATAAGTATAGTCAGTCCTCTAAGATCTATCCTAATGATGTACATCGTTCTGATAGGTTTAGAGATACGTGTATTCTTTTGGAGGAAAATATTGAGATTTGAAATTACACCAGATCCTAATTTGCTGGATGGTTTGACCCATGCTGGACACAATTTTAGAGATGCTTTGGCTGATATTATTGATAACTCTGTGGATGCTAATGCAACTACCTGTATAGTCCGAGTAGATGCTGACAAAGTAGTCATTGCAGATGATGGCTGTGGGATGGATTCTAAGGGGCTCACCCTTGCTCTGACTTTTGGTAAGAGCACTAAGAATCAAACTAGTAAGGGTAGATTTGGTATTGGTCTTAAGTCTGCTGGTGGTTCAATTGGCAAGAGTATTACTCTCCTTTCATCGAAGGGGAATGATCTGAGAAGGGCTGTTCCCTACTGGGCTGAGTGGCAGTGTGAAGTTGATTTTCCTACAATCAAAGATAAAGCTCTGTATAGTTCGTTCTGTAAAGGGGATGGTACTGTTGTTCTGCTAGAGGGGCTTAGGAAGGATTGGAAAAGTAGACTTGAGAAGAGTAAGGGCAAGACTACTGCTGAACTGGGAAGGATCTTTAGAAGGATTATTAACAATGGCTTTAACCTTGAAGTCAATGGTAAGAAGATTAAGGCTGTAGAACCTCTTACAGGTTACAGGAAAGAGTGGCTCAATCAGACTCATTCTTACCAGTGTCTTAATGCCAAGGATGAATTGGTTACAGGGTCTCTCCAGGTCCGAGTAGTTGAAATGGATCGTAGGAAGGTAGACTCTCCTGAAGACTGTGGTTTCTATATTCTGAGAAACAATAGGGAGATTGCTAGAGGGCAGACTCTTGGCTTTTTTGAGAAGACTCCTGAGTTCTATACCTTTAGGTGTGAAATTAGTTTTGACTCTAGTCTAGATGAGTTGTTCTCTGTAGACTTTAGAAAGTCTGGTCATGAGACTGAGATTGATTGGGAGACAATGGCTCCGACCTATAACTTGATCAAGAAGACTTTGGAAGACTTCTACTTAGATGCATCTGCACAGATTGAGAAGTTACAGGATGAGCAGCTTCAAGAGCTATTCAAAATAGAATGTCAGAACCTGCTTGATTGTCGATTAGATATTCCAACTCTAGGTCTTCCAAGTGGTAAAGTAGGTGGGAAGGGTAATTCTGATGAGAAGAGAGAGACTAAGATCAGGCACTTTCTTGAGCTACAACACCTAGGTGAAAATGCTGAGCCCTGGTGTTCAGTCCTAGTAGGTGATGGCACTGTTAAGATCATTTCTAATGTGGATTCTCAACATCATAAAAAATGTTTGTGTTCCCCTGATAACAAGGTTAAGGCAATGGGAATGCAGTACATGATTATTGATAGTTGGACTACAGAAAAGGCCCTTCTATTGTTAGAGGACGAGCCTGATAAGAAACAGCAGTTGGTAAGGGCTGGGCAATTGTTTAGACGAAACGTTGAGAGGAGATGGAGGAGTAAGAAGCATTAATGGCTAGGAAGAAAGAAGTTGAGAATTTGGATGAATTGGTTGGGAAGGAGCTCGTTGCCCCTACCTTGGATGAAGAAGATCCTTATATTGATGAGGCTATGCCAATAAAAGTAGAAGTCTTTAGGTATGTTAAAGATGCCAAGATTCCTGTTAAGGCTGATGTTGGTAGTTCGGGTTTTGACCTATATGCTGTATTAGACACTCCTATTACAATTACTCAAGGTGATGTTGCCCTTATTCCCACAGGATTAAATCTTTGTATCCCAATGGGTTATGAAGCTCAGATTAGACCTCGGAGTGGGTTGGCTCTGAACAAAGGGCTTACTGTGTTGAATACACCTGGAACTGTTGACAGTTCTTACTGTGGCGAAGGTGAGAAGTTTGAAGTGAAGGTCATCATTATCAACCACAGTAAGAGTGCTCAAACAATCAGTCCTGGTGAAAGGATTGCTCAGATGGTTTTCTGTAAGCTTCCTGATGTTGAATTGGTGGAAGTTGAGGACACTTATGATTGGGCTCCTGTAACACGAACTGGTGGTTTTGGCAGTACGGGTGTTTAATGGTGTGGGTTAAGGTTATTGCTAGGGTTAAGGAAGAGAAAGAGGGTGAGTTTTTCATTAGGATTGGGGGAAAAGTAGATCCCTCCAATCCAGAGTCTTTGAAAGCTGCTGCTGAAAGAGCTGTTAAAAAACAGCTTGTAAAGCTAGGCTCACTTGAAGAAGGTTTTAAGACTTACATGGTCTCTCTTCCTAGCACTGAGATTTACGAATACTATTATGGAGATGATGAACAACCAGACTTGGAAAAGCCAATTGGCTTGCAAGCTGACGAAGGAACAGTCTGATGTTGTTTACTGTGATGATAAACTAATTGCTGTCTCAGCTTGCCCTGGAAGTGGTAAGACTAGAACACTGGTTGCTCGTGCTGTTAGATTATGGAATGAGACACCTCATAAGATTCTAATCTGTACCTTTAGTAGGGCTGCTGTTGATGAGGTTAAGGCCAGGCTTGATTCTGACTATAGTGGAAGAATTGAAGTTAGAACACTACATAGTCTGGCCTATCAAATTGTAAGGGAGAACTGGTCAGAGCTTACAGCTCTTTACGGGAATAGTAAGTGGCCTGCGGAGCCAGTGCTAGTTACAAGAGAGCAAGAGATTGCTCTTCTTCAAGAGGTCTTTCCTGGTACTGATACTTTCAAGATCTTAGATGGCTTTGAGAAACTGAGGAGTTATTGCACTCATCCAAGTTTGATTAGTAAACTCTCCAAGAAAGGGTTAATGTTTGGTAGGTTCAAACAGCTAGATATTGATCTTTGGGCTACTTATGAAAGGGAGAGACATGCTAGGGGACTGATCAACTTTGATGACATGATCTACTTGGCTGGAGTATTAGTGGGAGATCCACTGGTCTCTGGGCAGTTAATGAGAAAGTTTGATCATATTCTACTAGATGAGGCACAGGATACTTCTGAGGCAGAGTGGGCTATTCTGAGGCCTATGATGGCTGGTGCTGAGACAACTCTAGTTGTTGGTGACTACAATCAGGCTATCTTTGGCTTTAGACAGGCTGATGGTTCTGTTCTTAGGGCATTTGACAATATAATGTCTGCTACCTGCTTCAAGCTTACTGAGAGTTTTAGACTTGGTTCTAAAATAGCACAGTTCTCTAATAAGATTGTTAGAGACAAAAGTTACCAGGTTAGCCTGAATGAGAAGCAGGCTAGCTATGCAATTCACAAGTTTGCTACCATTGAGGAAGAGAGGGACTTTGTTCTAAGTCACTTACCTGGTTCAGGTACTTTTGCAATTCTTAGTAGGACTCACTCTTATCTAGAGCAGTTCGAAAGAGAGTTGATTAAGAAAGGTATTCACTTTATTGGAAATAGTTTCTATAGAAGTCCACACATTGTTGAAATGACTAAGGAACTTGTAACTGTTCCAGAGGCATTGTTGGATCAGACTGTAAAAGCTCTCTTCCAAGACAATCAGAAATATGACAAACATGTGAGAGCAGATTTTGAGAGGGCTCGAAACATTATCAAGACTCAGGGCTTTACAAGTTTTAAGACTTGTGTAGACTTTGCTCTGAGTGGGAGTGACAGTGGAATTACAATTGGGACTGGGCACTCATCAAAAGGTGCTGAGTGGGAGACTGTCTTTGTAGTAGGTGCTCATGAAGGACATATCCCACATAGGCACTCTACTGACTTAGCTGAAGAACATAATCTAATGTATGTAATGTGTACTAGGGCTAGTAGGAAACTTTCTATCTCCTATGTAGGTGCAATTAGCAGGTTTTTGAAATGAGACGTACAACTAAAGTTACAAGTAAAGAGTTGACAATTGTCTTGAAGTTTAATGTGAGTGGGGAACATGTAGATTATTCAGGCCATGGTGCCCACGGTAAGAAAGGCAGAGCTTTGCATAGGGCTGATAGGAGGAAGAATAGGAGAGAGTGCCAGAAGTTAAAGAGGGAGCTAGACAATAGAATTGATGGTATTGATTAGTTACATAGCTCTTACCTGTAGCTTTATTGGGCTTGTATTCAATGCTTTTAAGCACATCTTCTGCTGGTGGATTTGGCTGCTAGCTGATGCTCTCTGGTTTCTATATGGTATTGGGACAGGACAGTGGGCACTGTTTATTCTGCACACTGGTTACTTCCTTATGGATATCATAGGTCTCTACCTCTGGGGCAAGGATAAGGACGAACTTAGTTCTTGTTAGGCATTGGCAACATTAGATTTGGGTACGATGACACTGTACCCAGGAGTTAAGAAAAATGATACGACGAAAGAAACCACAAGGTTCTTTGATTAAAAAGACCTATGTTGCATTTGTACTAGATAAGAGTGCTTCTATGCATTCAATTAAGGATGCTACAATCTCTGCCTTTAACGAGCAGATTCAAGAGCATCGGAACCATGCTGCTGAGGGTGGGGAAGTTTACATGTCCCTTATTCAGTTTTCTTCTGAAGTAGAAGAAACTTTCTTCAATGTGCCTATTGAGGAACTAGATGGAAATCTAGATGGTGAGCAATATCAGCCAGCAGGGAATACTGCCTTGCTTGATGCAATGGGCTACACTATCAAGAGACTCCAGAGACTGGATGAAGAGGGTGACGTTGCCTTCCTCGTAATAGTTCTCTCTGATGGAGCTGAGAATTGCAGTAAGAAGTACACTAATCAGAACATTAAACATCTTAGAGCTGAGCTTGAGTCAACTGGAAGGTGGACCTTCCAGTACGTGGGTTGTGATGAGGTTGCTCTGGACAGTGCCCAGAGTATGGGTTGGAAAGCCTGGGTTTTCAAACCAACTGTAGTTGGCGTGAATAATCTTTCTGACCACCTTGTTAGGGCTACAGGTGTTTACTACCAAGCAAGGTCTTTTGGCCGGACATCAGTTGGTAACTTCATGGAGTTAACAGATGATGCTGACAAAACTTAAATGCGGAGTCTCCTAGGGAGAGAGCCTGAGGATTTTCTAACTGAAAGGTAACTATTCTCGGGCGGGGTAGCCAAGGCTACCCCCTCCGCCCCAGTTTATTTATTATGAAACTTAATGGAAACATCGAACTGATTGGTGATAGATGTTTTAATCTTTACAACGGGAGAGAGGTAATTTTTGAGCTGAACTATAGTAAGCTTAGGTACCGTAGTGATAGTATTATTTTAGAACTAATTACACCTCATACTAGGGTTAGACTTGCCGAGAGGAACGGCCTGAAACTTGTTTCGCTCTCTCAACTAGACCCTTTTAAATACACTAGACTACTCCTCTAGTTAGTTAGTCTGAATTGGGGGATAAGTAAATGGCAGAAGTGGATGAAAACATTGTTGTAGAGACTGAAGATGTTGCTGTAAATGCACATTCTGTTACTGTTAACACAGGGTGGACTACTCAAATGGCTAAGTGGAATACGATTGGAACTGTTGCAGGTGCTTTGGTTGGTCTAGCATCTTTACTGGTTTCTGGAGTTGCACTTTGGGTAGCTTTCCATGGTGGTAAATTTTAGCTACATTAGCCGATTGGCTATTCTTTTTTGGGGTAGGTTAACCTACCCCTTTTTTATTTTACTATGGGAAAACAAAAACATCCTTCGGTCTGGGTAGTGGATATAAATGATCAGGCCTTTACTTACTCTAGTCAGGGGGAGGCTTACAAGGCTGTGGCAGAATGGGCTGTAACTCAACCAGATTGTGAGCAGTGGATACTCAACCATGACAGTCACTCTCCAGTATTAGAACTGAGTGTTTCTGAGATGGTAAAGATTCTCTATGACAATGGCTACGAATATAGTAATTTAGATATAGGCATTCAAGAGACCAGGTTAGGAACTGCAATTTGTCTTTAAAAAAATGAAACAAGCTCTTACTTTCGATGATGTACTTTTGGTGCCTCAAAAATGTAGGGTGACCAGCAGGGGAGACTCTTCTATTGATACCTCCACTACCTTAGGTCCCTATGTATTTAAGCTGCCTATTATTAGTGCCAATATGGATACTGTTACAGGTGCCGAGTTGGCAAA
>Ga0116171_10006198_pt1 | contig 10373 bp, 12 predicted proteins | sample AD_JPNHW2_MetaG_FD_89798 | JGI IMG/M metagenome (GOLD analysis project Ga0116171, IMG submission 89798) | Active sludge microbial communities of municipal wastewater-treating anaerobic digesters from Japan - AD_JPNHW2_MetaG | ecosystem: Engineered > Bioreactor > Anaerobic > Digestate | place...
GGCTCGTCGACGCCCTCGCCTCCCGCCCGATCGGAGGAGCGGACCCGCCGCTGGATCGACCGGGAGCGGTACGGCGGAGATGTGAGCGGACGGGAGACAGCGGACAGATTCATATTCATCCAGAACCTCTGCATTTGCACAATCATACCATAATTTGACAGATTTGACTGTCTAATGAAAGTTTAGAACTTGGTTTACTTATTTTAATTATTAATAAATATAACAAAAAACTATATATAAACGCCCAATTGAGATTAATTAAAAATTAAATTAATGATGTTATAAAGTGAACTCAGGAGATCTGCCATTAAGAGGATGCCTGACGGCAATCCTTCTGGCCTTCTTTGCCGCAGCTTTGCTATGCGGTCCCGCAGGAGCTGCCTCAGAGGAAAAGATCGATCAGGCAATTTCGGACGGCCTGGAATGGCTGGTTTCAAAGCAAAGCGAAGATGGCTATTTTGGAGACCAGTACGGCTATGCATTGGCTGCAAAGACGTCATTTGCAGTTCTGAAGCTGGAAGAGTACGCTTTTGAAACCGGATATGCCAGCCCCTTCGATCCAGACTATAAATATTCACAGAATGTAACAGACGGCCTGAACTACATCTTCAGCAGGGCAAACGGCGGCTGGGGATACCACCATGGCGAGATGTGGAGCGACAATTCGAATACAGGATATGCCGTTTTAGGACTGATGTACTCAGAACAAATTCGGCCTGATCATACCGGAGAACGTCACAAACGGCCTGAACAACTGGATCGATTACATCCAGTGCGATGAAAACGGCGGGTCTGGCTATGAGTCGCCATGCAACTGGGTAAATATTTTGAAGACTGGCAACCGGCTCTATGAGATGGCCATTGTGGGAGACACACCCGACTCTGCCAGGGCCATGGTCGCCATAAGCTACATCGAAAACCACTGGAATGACGCCAACTGGGATCCGGGATGGATGGGACCTGGATGGGCCGGTCAATGGCCGGAGTTCCAGACGACCTACACCATGATGAAGGGCTTTGAGTCCATGGGCATTCCTGAGATAAATGTCTCCGGATCCGTCGTCAACTGGTACGATGTCGTCTCAGGAGCCATTGTCAGCTCTCAAAATGCGGACGGAAGCTGGAATTACACTGTATGGGGAGATGAGCTTCTCTCAACTGAGTGGGCACTTTTGACGCTGGAAAGGACGGTGGAAAAGCCGGTTGTCGATGTCAGCGTCGATATCAAGCCCGGGTCCTGCCCCAATCCTCTCAACCTCAAGGACAAAGGTGTGCTGCCTGTAGCCGTTCTTGGAACATCCGAATTCAATGCAACCGACGTAGATCCTCTATCAATCAAGATGAGCCGGGAGGGCGTCGATGGTGCTGCAGTGCCGAGCATCAGGTACAGCTACGAAGATGTGGCCACACCCTTCGAAGGCGAAATGTGCGATTGCCATGATCTCAATGGAGACGGATATATCGATCTGACAATAAAGTTCGATGCCCAGGCGCTTGTAGGAACCCTTGATCTCGGAAAGGTAGCAAGCCAGACTGTGCCGTTCATTCTTACAGGCAATTTCAAAGAAGAGAATGGAGGCTCGTCAATTAAAGGACAGGATTGCATAAGAGTGTCAAAGAAATGATATTCACCCCAGGCAAATCCCTAATCTGCCAGGAGAAATCCTCCTGGTGTAATCTATTTTAAGGGAAAAAGAGTCATGGCACTGTGCGCTATCAATCGGTAGCCATAGTAATCACTGCTGCCCGACAGCGCTATAGCGTCTCCCTGACCCGATGAAGGGAAAACGGGAATTCACAATCTTCTGTATCCGCGACCAACACGGCAGCAAGCCCGCCCTACCAAGTGACCACGAGTTTGAGCGAAAGCTTGTTAAGGACAACAATCATACTATCCAAGTTAATTATGACTGAAAACTCCTTCAGGTATTTGGTGGGCTTGATGTTATTCAGCTTCTGCATTATGCCGATCTTCGCTCAAACTCCGGGCGAGTATTGGTCCCCCTGGATTACCGAGACCACGACAGATTCTGCGACCGTAAATTGGCGCGGGGAAAATGGCGGCACAGGGGCGATAGACTACGCTACATCGGATTATTTTAATGAGCATCACGTCTTCGAAGAGACGATAGAGACTGTGAGTTCAGCGACATATCAGCACGTGCCCCTGGCGGATCTGCAATCGAATACTTCCTATACGTACAGAGTGAGGCCTTCGGGCCGGGGCGAGTCCTTTGATAACCGCACATTTAAAACCATGCCCGCGAGTGGTCCATTCACATTCATCGTCATCAGCGATCCCCAGAAAGGCCAATATTATGAAGAGCAGCAGCGGTTCAAATACGTCGCAGATGCAATCGAAAAGCAAGAGGATATTCAGTTCATTCTCATAGGCGGCGACTACAATGGGCATGACAGCGACTCGCTATGGCGTCAGTTCTTCGAGGTAGCCGATGGTATGCTTTCGAACTGTGCCATCTTTCCTGCTATTGGAAACCATGAGTACCATAATTCCAGTGGTGGTGACAATCCTCCAACTTCTGCAGTTCATTACCACCAGGCCTTCGATATGCCTCTCAACTATTCCTTTGACTGCTCTGGGGTAAGATTTGTAGTTCTCAACACACCGGACCCAAACAATGCCAGTGGCGATGATCCCCACACATCAGCCGCTTTAGCGAAGAGCCAGGAGTCCTGGCTGGCAGGGCAGATTGATGACGGTGCTATGCGGGGAGCATTTACAATTCACCACCATCCGATCTGGGATTATTACAATAGGACCGCAAATCCGGACCTGGAGATATGGGAGGCGCTCTACCATGAATACAACATCAGCGCCAACTTCGCAGGCCACACCCATAACTACCAGAGATATTCGATAAAGGGAATTCCGTATTTCATCATCGGCAACGCCGGCGGCAGATGCAACGACCTGACCGGGAATAGCACACCGGAGGGTTACATCTTCGGCGTGACCAGGACGCTGGGATATCTCAAAGTCGCAGTTGACCCGGCAAACAATACGGCAACAGCTCAGGAGTGGATAGTGGCAACAGTCAAAGAGGACGACTCCGGGGATAAGCCCGATGTCTACAAAACGCCGCAATTGATCGATAGCATCACATTCCCCTTGGGGCATCAGTTCGCCTGAATCTAATCTGGCAGGGCCACAGGCTATATGCAATCGAAAGCCTGTGACCCGGATCTTTTGCATCATGGGCCTGTTCGCTCAGGCGGCAGCAAAAGGCAAGACGGCGGTCTTCAGCGGAAATACATCCGGCTGCCTTGGCGGAGGCCTTGATATGGGATTTGGGAGCCAAGAGACTGCCTGCAATCCTTCTTCTAGGAGATCAGCATAGAGCCAAACGCAATAGCCACGGCAACATATGTCGCATCGGCACCTCTCAGGCGATATCAAGCGGGATCAGGTTTATTCCAGGAAAGTCTTCAATGATGCCAACAAGCTCTTCAGCAAGCGATGGCTCGTCTGTCTGCCTGGCGATGGCAGAAGCGCATTCTGCTAAAACAAGTGCAGGACAATAGATTTCCATAGATTTTGCATGATGCATAAACCTTCTACTCTGAAGATAGTTGGCCTCTTCTGATCTGGCAGAAGCGACAAAGACGCTGGCATCAATTGTGCACTTCAACGTCGCATCTCCGAGAGGACCTCAACCGCGCTTTTCTCTCCTTTCCAGGCACAACTTACCTTTCTTGCCAGATTGTCCAGCCTCGCCTCCCAATCAGCGGCGGTATCTTTCTTTATCTTATGGGGCTTGAGCGAGACCAGCAGTGCCACTGGGCAGCCCTCCGGCCCGATTAATGTGATGGACTCTCCAAGCGAAAGATCCTTGAGCAAGCCCTCTATATTGCATTCTGCATTTTTTATGGGCACAGCTTCCGACATTATCTCCGCCACCTTTTTTTCTATAGAATGCATTTCGCTGCTATGCTTTAAAATTCTTTTGACACCAAAGGCCTCTTCGATCGAAGAGCCCGAGGGCAGTTCTGGGGCTGACGGACCTGCACGCCAGGAAGACGGTGAGAGGCATTCTGGGCAGTGACGACATCACATTTATCACAAAGGATGCAAAAAAAAGTGGCTAAGAATCCTTCAATCCTTCAAAGGGCCTTCCCTGCGGATCTGGCCTTATCAAGGAGATCTTTGCTTTCCCTGGCGGCATTCTTCGAGCCGCCGTCATCCATGCGGATTATCTCTCTGACGTCAAAGCCCAGGAACTTCAGCGTCCCGGCAAACTCATCGGCCGCTTTGGCATATGCCGATAGGTTGGGGTCGCCCTGGCTGGTGATGATTACGGCTTTCTTCCCCGGCTTTATGCGCGACTTGAATTCGGAATCGATGAACGAATACATCCGATCTTCCATGAGCTTGAATTGCCCGGTGAAGAGGTAGAAGTATATGGGAGATCCGAAAACCACCGCATCGGCATCAGCAATCCCGCGAAGGAGCATTGAGACATCATCGTCCAGCCGGCAAGCGTCGTGACTCTTGCAGTAACCGCATCCCTGGCAGCCGGAATACTTCATCTCATTGAGGTTATATTTTGCTGTCTCATATCCTGCTTCTTTGGCTCCTTCCAGGACGGTCTCTACCATTGTATCTACGTTGCCATTCTTTCTTGGGCTTCCCACGATTCCAATTGCTTTCATATCTATCGCTCTCTCACTCTCGTATCTTTGATCTAGCATATCAACTTTTACTGTCTTCATAGCTTGAAGACTTGAGGATTTGGTTTGATATGTTTCAAAAACTTTAAGTATGATAGAATGTCATTTACTGTATAAGTCAAGAAATCTTTTAAGTAAGAAATTTTGGCTTAATAAAAAGAAATCTCCACGATAAAATGAGGTAGATGGCATGGCTTCGAAAGCTTTTCTTGTCGGAATAAACGATTATGTATCGCCGGGCGTAAATGATCTGCAAGGCTGTGTTAACGATGTCAGAGATATGGCCAACACCCTGGTCATCATGGGCTTTGATCCAAAGCAAATGCAAATCTGCACAGATCGGAGGGCCACCAAGATAGCTATCATCAACGGCATCAAGTCGCTCTTGAAAGGTGCCAAGAAGGGCGATAACCTGGTTTTCTACTACTCTGGCCACGGATCGCAAATTCCCGATGTCAGCGGAGACGAATCGGACGGGAAAGATGAAGTCCTCTGTCCGGCAGATGTAGGCGTGGGGGAAGGAAACTTCATCAGCGACGACGATCTGAGGGAGCTTTTCAAGGGAGTGGCAGTAGACGTAAATCTGGAGGTAATCCTGGACTGCTGCCATTCAGGAACCGGAACCAGAACCATCGACGCCTTCATGGGACTGCCGGAGGCCAAGAAGGTGAGGGCGAGATATCTTCCCCCTCCGCTGGATTACTCCTTCCATCTCGATAACATCCCCGATCTCCCCGTAAGGAAGTTGATGAAGCCCAGTGGCTCCTCCAAGGACGTAAAGCTCGCTCCAACATTGAATCACGTCCTCTGGGCGGGCTGCCGTGACAATCAAGTATCTGAGGAGACTGAGATCGGAGGAATGGTGCGCGGCGCATTCACCTTTAACTTCTGTGAGATCCTGCGAAGAACCGGCGGTAAGAGCAGCAGAAAGACGGTGGACAGGCTGCTGACCTCGGCCATATCCAGAGGCGGATTCGCCCAAAGGCCCCAGCTTGAGGCTTCAGCCAAGGAATTGCTGAATAAGACATTTATGTGAGCTTTAAATCTTTAATTTTTTTTATTTATTTTATTCAATTTCGTCAAATATGTAATCATCCCATCTCCTCAACCCAATCAATATCTCAAATTCGGGCGGCGTCAGAATGGCGATCTTATATTTGGCGGCATCGTCCAGTGCTACCCGCGGGCAGGCGGTGCAGACCGCCGCCTCGGCCCCCAGATTGAGCAGCCTGTCCGGCTCGATGTTGTCGAGATAGACCATGAACATCTCCTTTCCCGCGGCTTCTCCCAGGGCTTTGATCCGGCAGGCGAGATTCAGCCTCTTCTGCCCCGGCTTCTTGGAGACCAGCACGGCAAAGCGCCCGGCCTGTCCCGCCCGGCTGATGGCGGCAAACCTTCGGCGCAGCAGAGGATCGGTGTCGATCTCTCCCACCTCCCCGGAGACAGGATCGGCGACAACCACCCTCTTTCCAGTAGCCAATGCTATCCCCAGAGGATGAAACCGCCCCGTGCCGATGAAGAGATATTCTTCAGCATCCACTGCCTTCGCTGAGGCATAAGAGCAGCCCAAAACCTGTCCGGGATACCTGATCCTTCCTCCTGCCGGGCCGGTCCGCCCGGTGATGCCCAGTTCTTTGAGGGCGAAAAGGGCCTGCTCGATTCTGTGCACATGCTGAATGGTGGTGCATACTCCCACGGTTTTGGCCCGGAGAGACCCGGCGGCCTTTCTTGCTATCTCATAGAGGTCGGTCCCCATTGCTGCCTCCAGAAAGATGACGTTTTGCGGGGCACATTCGCCCACCGGGTCAAGCTCGGCATGGCCGATGTGAAGCATGAGGTCCACCTCCCGGGAAAGCAGCATATCCACATCGCATGCTCCAAAGCAGGGGTCTCCGGAGATGATCACCTCTGCGCCAGTCTCCCTTTCCAGCCTGGCGGCAAAGGCCGGCAGTGCCCTCTTCAGCCCTTCCGGTGCCTGCAGCCCCACCCGGAGGGCTCCGCTCTTCTTGATGAGATCGGCGGCCTTCTGCCAGTCGATGTCATATTCGCTTGCTCTGCTGCTTTTATCAAAACCAGCGGTCGAGGGTGCTCTGGCCACGCCTGTATGCCTCCTCCAGCTTTGCGGCGGTCTTCTCCACCCTCTCCCGGTCAAAGTCCCTCTCCTCCACCAGAAAGGAGACTATCTCATCGAAGCGGGGCTTTTTCATCTTGACCTCATAGTCGTCTGTGACAAGGGGATGCAGGAAGATCTCTCTGACCTCCGGGAAATTCTCAATGGTATCCTCCCTGCCCGCCAGCACAGCCTCCAGGTCTCCACTCTCCCGGATGAGCTTGAGGGCCGTCTTGGGTCCGACGCGGGACAGGCCGCTGTTGTAGTCGGTGCCGCACATGATGCCTATCTCTATGAGTTGTTTTCTATTGATTCCGATCTCCTCCAGGCCCCTGTTGAGGTCGATTATCTCCGGCTGGACATCCACGTAGATGTTCTTTTTGGGCAGCTTTCTCTTGCCGGTGATGGCCAGGTTTCTGACAACTCTGGGCGCGCCGAACAGCAGTGAGTCGTAGTCCTGGCTGGCTGCATAATCGACGTCGCCCTTCGCCGCCATGTGGGCTGCCTGGGCTTCGCCTTCGGAGGGAGCCTGGATGACGGGAAGCCCCAGGGCGGAGATGAGCCTCCTGCCGTCCTCCAGTATGGCGGAATTGAGGCGTGAGGCGGCCTGAGCATACTTGAAGCCGTCCTCTCCAGAGGCGCGGGCCTCCTCCCAGGCGGCGGCAGCCTTCTCCCGAACCTCAGTCCTCTGCTCCAGGGTGCCGGACTTGAGGGGCGAGGGCTTGCCGTCGAAGACAAAGGCCACCTTCACTCCCGCGTCCATCAGATTGGCAGTTCTGTAGAGCAGTCCGGACAGGTGGGATGTCACCCTGCCCTGGCTGTCCATGAGAGGCGTGCCGTCCTTCTGGCGGATGATGGCCAGGAACTGATAGAGCGTGTTGAAGGCATCAGCGGCTACCCATTTGCCAGCGAGGTCCTTGATCTCGATCTTCTCTCTTTTGAAGAGCTCTCCCAAATCAACGCCCATGCCAGGTCCCTTGTTGCTCCTCGATGATAAACCCTCCACTATCCTGCATCCTTCACTCTGCCCACCATCCTCCATGCGATATAATGATTTAAATACGAGTTTGCCCAGTTATAGCTTTGGAGTGTCAATTCATGATTGAGATCACTGCTGCGGCAGCCGATGCCATTAAAAAGAGCCTGGTTGAGGGCAAGATAGTGCGCATGTTCCTGGCGGCCATTGATGCCTCGGGAGCATCCTACGGCCTGGGCCTGAGCAATCCTGAGGATGAGGATGTGATCTTTGAGAGCCGGGGCATAAAAGTCCACATGGATCCCAAGGATGCCGAGCTTCTCGGAGAGACTATTATCGATTTTGTGGATGATGGCGAGGAGCGGGGCTTCATAATTCGCGGCCCTGAGGATGAGCCATCCGCATGTAGCGGCTGTGGCAGTGCCGATTCCTGCGAGCACGACCACAGCAGTTGTGATCATGACCACAGTGGATGTCATCACCACGGCTCGGATGAAGATGAGGGCTGCGGCTGCTGCTAGGCGGTCGCACTTTTAAAATCGCTCTTTTTTCCTTTTAATATGGCTCTTCGCTATTTCATGTGGGTGATCTCATCAGATCAGCGGCTCCGGCTGTTTTTCCTGCGGAGCTAGGGGCAGGCCGGCCCGGTGCAGCACCAGCGGCCCCTGGAAGTGCTGCGCCCGGTTAAGAATCAGCCGTTTGCCCATATCGGTCAGGGCGAAGACGGGAATGGCGATGCCTATCTGTAGCAGCGCTTTGTTGCCCACCACTTCCCGCACTGCCTTTGAGGCGCAGGACCAGACCAGGTCGCAATTTTCAGCCAATGCCTCCGCCTGGCAGTCGCTGATGCCTGTGGTGTGGACTGCCAGGATGAGGGCCTGCACCCCCAAGACCTCGCTCCGGCGGCGCAGCTCCTGCCCGGCTCCGTCCCCAGCCTCTGCGCCGGCGACGGTTATGGCGATCTTTCGGTATCCGGCAGATGCCGCCTTCTCCAGGCCGCGCATCTGATCAACTGACGCCTGCCCGTCCAGGAGAAGGCAGCCCCTCTCAGCGAGACCTCTTTGGATCTCAGGGATGGGGTCGGTGCTGACCAGGCCGGTCATGTGCGCTCCGATGGCCTGGAGCACTTCCTGCCTGGAGGCGACGACAGTGCCTGCGCCTTCGCATACCACCACTGCTGCATCCACCAGCCCCTCGCTCATGGCATCGGACAGGATCTCGGAAGCGCCGAAGCTCACCGGCTTATCATCCAGTTCCAGGATTCGCCCCGGGCCATACATGCCCATCTCCTGCATATGAAGGCTCAGCGCGCGGGCCACGCTCTCCTGACTCTCCTCCTCTATGCCGTACAGATCACGGCGCAGGGGGCAGCACCTGATGCCGGGGTCTGACAAGACTTCTATTCTGCCGTCCCTGATGCGAACCCTAGCTTTGGCCATCTCCAGGAGGTGTTCTGTCAATGTAAATCGCTCCAAAAACCTAAAAAATCATTTCGCTATCCCTGTATTCTTCGATTTGCATCGCGGGCACTCCACTCTAAAGCCGAAGCCCTTGAATACATTGTCGCAGTCCCGGCATCTGTAGTCCCTGGCAAAGACCTCTTCCATGCTGCCCAGGTCAATTCCGCAGCCGCAGGTGGCGCACATAACCTGAAATGGATTTTTGAAGGTAAATATTTTCCCTCCCTCAGCGGGGCTTGAATCCAAAGTCAACCTCCGCCCGGTGTCCGCCGGTCAGTTCGACCCTTTGAGCTTCTCCTTTCGGCGCTGTGGCCGACCATCCGCTCTGCTCTACCGCAGCCACGCTGTAGTTTCCGGGGGACAGCCCCGTGAAGCTGTAATAGCCTTCCCCATCCGTGATTGTGGTTGTCGAGTATCCGTCCGGCCCGTTCAGCAGCCGAACCCTCCAGCCCTCCAGCCCCTCCTCATGGCTGCCCAAAAATCCGTTGCCGTTGCTGTCCCAATAGACCCGGCCGGAGATGGAAAGCTCCAGGACCCGGCGGAGAATCGAATTCGTGCCCATCGAGGCTGCCCAGCTTCCCGGTGAAGTATAGTAACTCGTATCGCTTCCCCTGGCGCATTCCCGCCGGTCCACGGAAATTGAAACCGTCCGGTTCTCCCCAGGAGTTTCATCCGGCGAGGTATACTCCATCACATATGTTCCGGTGAGCATCCCTTCAATCCTGTCCAGTATGACCGAGAACTCTGCGGAGTTGATGTCTATCCAGATGCCCTGGGCATCGTCGGCTAATTCTCTCATGTCCAAATATTCGCTTGGTCCCTCAAACTGGGGAGAGACGAGTATGAGAATGTCTCCGGACTCCTTCAGGCCCTCTTTGATATCCTCTTTTGTGAACCTGGAGTTTGAGCTGCCGTCATCCTTGAAATGGGCATGGGCATCGGTTATGACCAGTATGATCCTCTGGGCGTCCTCTCTGCCCCCCATGGCCAGCACTTCGGCTATGGCATCCAGGGAGGCCTCCGGCTCGTCGTCTCCTCCCTTGGGCTGCAGGGAATTGACCTTTCTCTCAAACAGTTCGGCGTCACCCGTCCACTCCGTCTTGACGGTCACGCTGTCCTTGAACGATACCAGAGAGTA
>Ga0116171_10006199_pt1 | contig 10371 bp, 6 predicted proteins | sample AD_JPNHW2_MetaG_FD_89798 | JGI IMG/M metagenome (GOLD analysis project Ga0116171, IMG submission 89798) | Active sludge microbial communities of municipal wastewater-treating anaerobic digesters from Japan - AD_JPNHW2_MetaG | ecosystem: Engineered > Bioreactor > Anaerobic > Digestate | place...
ACCGGCTGTCATGTTGGCCGGGACGGTTGCCGCAAGCGAGGTAAGGGAGTAACTTGTCAGGGAAAGCGTTGTGTTTGCATACCCGGCCCGGGACAGGTTGATGGTCGTCAGACTGCCGGGTGTTGTGTTGAACCAGTTCCCGGCAAGAGTGATCGCGGTCGTGCTGGTATTGAGCCCGTTATCCGGGGTGATCCCGGTTAAGAAAGGCGAGACGTTCACCCAGAGGTATGAAACATTATAGCCGTCGACAGAAACGTTGATCAGGGCGTTTCCCCCGGCCGTGGGTGAGAAAAATTTCGTGGATGTACTATGGCTGGAGGTCAGGTATGTCCGGGGCGTCTGGAGATCCGAAGTTGACGGTCCGAACCCCGATCCTGCCGGCACACCGTATCTGACCGTGAAGATAACGGGTATTGAGTCAGGGAGGATGTTGCCGGGAACTAAGTTATTGTTATTATCGTAGCTGAAATTTACCCCAAGTGTGCTTTGCTGGGCAGTTGTGATGGATGAAGAGGAGGAGGTAAGACCCATTTTCAGGTAAGGGTCGATAATTAATCCATGTCCCCCCTGATCCTGTGTTAACGTGGTGTTAACCGGATTATTCGTGCCCCACCAGTTATCAGTTACATCATAATAATTCGAATTATCGGTTCTTGCATACAAATACGTGTTCTTGTCAGAGGTAATATTTCCAAACCGGCAGAAGTTAATTATCGCCCAATTCCCCGAATCAGTTGATTCATACGCAATTGCACCGCCAGTGCCTGATCCACCGTTGCGAGCAGAACAATTGGTAAAGGATGATGAATTCACCCTAAGAAATGTATTCCCTCCGGAGTAAATGGCGCCGCCAGTACCCGAATGGCAATCAGTGAAATTAGACCCGGTAACGGTCAGGTTTTTTCCCACATTATAAAGATTTATGGCCCCGCCGTTTTTATTATTAGCCGTTGTATCGTTGATAAAATCCGACGAGATAATGGTTGTATTTGCATAAAGGAAGAGAGCCCCGCCCCCATTTAAACCTCCAGCATAATATCCATTCCGGAATGTCAGGGATTTAAAGGTGACATTTTTTATCTCTTTGAAGTTGTCTGGAGGACCCGTAGACTTGTTCCAGAATATACCCGAACTTCCGCCGAGCCCGTCAATCTCCGTATTCTGGGTCGTGCCGTTTACGGGATTTGACTCAAAGACGAGATTGTCTTTCATGATAAGGATATTATTCAGGGCATGATGTCCCGGGTTAAAGACGATCGTATCGTAATCATCCAACGTGCCCGCTGAATCTGCCAAAGTACCATTCATAAATTGTTGGAACGTTGCGTTGTCATATTGACCGGGATTGACATAGTGTGTAATATAACTCCCCGATACCGGCCCGGCCATTGTCAGCAGGAAACTCAGGATGCAGATAATCAGTATGGCATTCGATGGTAACTTGTTGGCAATCACCATAATTTCCCCCGGCAGACTATTATAATGGTGTGTCTTATTCCTCCCCTATTTATAACCCCTCCAAATTTACTTCTGCCACTATGTTCCCCGCTATGCTCCAAAGGAGCAAAATTTTCCGTCATGAATGGTTACCCGGTTCAGGGATTTCTCACCGGAGAATATATACTCCCAGTAATTGTTTCAAATAGTGAAACTATTTCACGAACAAGACCGGGCAGTTCCGGTCCTGCCACTGCAATAGACATTTGCCCCTTCCTTGCATCTGTCACCATGACGGGGGAATGAATCCTTTTCGGGTGAATGCCCGGGTTATCTCGTTTTTGAGTTCTTCTGCCTGCATCTCTTTTGACCGGGTATTCCGGAGCAGCTCTGAAATAACATCCTTTATCTCCCGGTCGGGTGTGCCTGCCATCGTCGTCTCTCCGTCGGGCTTCTGCAGGATGCTGATGATCTTCTTATCTGCCGAGATACGTGTTGAAAGTACCGCAAGCCTGCAGAATGATTCCCGGTCCACCCCGGCTTTTTCTGCCAGGACAAGGGACTCCCTCATCGCCTTTTTTCGGGAGAGGATCTGCCCGATTGCAGCAGATATTTCCTCCTCCCGGAATGGTTTCCTGATATAATCCTCGATACAGATATGGTACTCCCGTGCATCACGGGCGGTCAGCCGGTTACCGGTGAGCATCAGGACCGGGATGGATCTGGTGGCAGGATTTTTCTTGATTTGCCTGAGTGTTTCCCATCCGTCAAGCGGCGCCATCACAATATCAAGCAGGATGACATCGGGCTTCTGCCTTGCAAGGATGGCAAGGCACTCGTTCCCCCCCGGAGCGGTAATACACCGGTACCCGTCATTTGAGAGAGCTGAAGAGACCACATCGAGAATATCCGGTGAATCGTCCACGACAAGTACGGTCTGTTGTGGTAAGGGGAACGACTGTTGTGCCTTCAGGTATTTTGACCGGTAAACGATCACACCTAGAGCAAGAATGGCAGCTGCCAGAAAACCCCCGAGGACCAGCCGGGTATCCGGCAGGTTGCTGGTCCGGGAAGGGACCGTTCCGCGTTCCAGGCAGTCCGGATCTTTTGGGTAATCGAGGCAGAACGTGGCAAACGCGGGACTGACGTCCGATGAAATAAGGAGCGTTCCGGTGCGGGTATCGTACAGGGTAAGCGCCTGCATATCCGGAAGAACCGGCAGGTTAAAGTCAAGCTCTCCTGAAGTTCGGCGTTCTGTATACGGGGCAAGGGAAGTGTCCAAAGAACCGGTCTCGCTCTCCCCGGTTGCAACTCCTGGTTCTGACAGGTAGAATGTCTCCAGCTCAGCACCTTTCCCGTCCGTGATAACCCCTTTGATCGGCCCGGTCAGGATGGCCAGGTTCGGGGGCGTTCCATAGGCGACTTCTTGTGAAATGATCCGGTAATTCCCCTCCCCGTAACTCATCCGGATCTGCAGGTTTTTTTCATAATCCGGGGAGGCAGGTGCCGCTGCTGCCGCCAGTATCCCAAAACCGGCAAGGGCCACGAGACAGACACACAAAAATGCCCGTCTGTCAGCTTTCATGTCGTACCCTCCCCGGAAAGGGTGAGTACATAGGCAATCCGTTTTGTAGATGTAGCGCCAAACGTGCCGTAACCGCCTGTTTTCATAATGTCCGGATCGGGATCAAACCTCCAGAAATCAACGGTGCAGGAGACAGGATCCCCGGGGTCTGAAAGAATTTCACGGCAGTTTACAGGATCGCGGTTGTCCGCGGTTGCACTGGCCGTGCACCCGTTCTTTGAGGACCAGATATTGGGATAGGGATCATTTTCAAAATACGTGGTGTCCCCGCAATACGTATCGGCAAGCCCAAAAAGACCATGACCCATCTCATGGTAGGCAAGGGTCTCCCGGTTTGCCGGGATCTTCATGAGTTTATGCCCGGGGCCGTTATCCACGTAACATCCGACCGGCTGGTCTGAAGTGTTGAGATACCAGCCATCATAGTGCGGGTACAGGATAACGGTAAGATCAGAAAATGTCACGTTGTCCCAGTACTGGCCCGGAACCGTCCCCGCACACCCGGAGAACGCATCGGCGGGATGTGCCGGATCATAGTAATAATAGAAGTTTAACGTGCCCGGGTAGTCCTGCGGGAGGGGCACGGCAGGATCGGTCACTGCCCCGAGTCTATCGAAGGTGTTGCTAATAATCCGGGTTACATCGTCCTTAAACTGCGTTTCATTCCCCGTATAGGCAGTGGTACTGATTTTGGTGTCATCCGATGTCCGGAAATAGGTCGATGAGGGGATAAAAACAATATTGATGGCATGGTTGTTGTTGTTTTTCGGGGTCAGGGGGACCAGCGGACTGTCGGACAGCGATATGGTAAGCAAGGGTTCACCGGGAGTGGTCACGGTTTTTGAGACCGGCCGGTAGCCGGTATCGGTTACCCGGATAGTGTGAGGGCCTTCCTCAATACCGGAAATGACGAGTGTCCCGGTAGAATTCGAGGTAACTCCCATGAACCCGCCGTCCACGTACACATCAGCGCCGTCAAGAGCGCTGCCGGTACGGGCATCGGCAACGATTAAAAGTATCGCCCCCTCATGTGCCTTATCCTCCGGGATAATATCGCGGACAAGGGAGAGACCAAGGATTACAAGAACCGCAAGGGTAAGGAAACAGATCAGGTATTTCCACACCGGGAAGGTGCGGCAGGGGATCGGACTGTCCGGGGTCATGGGAATATCTTCCTGATGAACCGATACTATATGGTACTTTCAGGGGACTCTTTTGTTCTTCAAACCGGGACGTGTCCCGGGAAAACATCGCAGAGGTGAATTTCGCTGGTGCCCGGGGGAGTTCCCAGATATCCCGGGAAGATACCCGGGTGCCTGGACCCGGTATGACACCCCCGGGGCAGCCGTATCCGTCATTCAGGCTCTCCGGTAACCCGCCACATCCCTGCCGGTACCGTGATCTCAAATCGTGCTCCCCTCCCGGGGATACCGGTTTCGCAGATTGAAAGGCCGGTCAGCGACAGTATTTCCCGGCTTAAAAGGAGCCCGAACCCGTTATTAGTGTAAAAACCCCGGTTGAAGATCTTCTCTTTGTTTTCCGCGAGAATTCCTGCACCATTGTCTTCGTACACAATGACCACTGCATCATCAGTGTGACGGAATGAAACCCGGATTGAAGTGAGATCTTTTCCACCATGGCGAAGGGTGTTATCCAGCAGGTTGAAAACAACGTTTCCAAACAGCGGATCGGCAAATACCTCCAGGGAATCCCCGGGAAGATCCAGACGTATATTCTCCGGTTCAAGGCTAGCCCATGCTTCCGAAAAAACATCATAAACAGCGATCCATGTCGCAGATTCATCGCCAAGATGTTCATAGATCCTGGTAAACCCCAGGGATCTTCTGATTGCATCTACGATCCGTTCTTCTTTTTCGATCATCCGGGTAAATTCCGGGTTTGCGGTCTCTTTTTTTGACAGGGACAGGTAGCCCATGATGGCGGTGATCTGATTATTCAGATCATGGCGGACGATCTTTTGCATGAGCTGGAGTTTTTTCTGGATCTCGTGCTGTTTTTTCTGGAGTGTTTTCTGTGCTGTGACATCCCGGGCGATTCCCATAAACAACCGGTGTGATCCCGGGGTACCAGCAACCGGTGAAAAAGTAAGATCGAGAAATACACTTTTTCCCCGGTTTGACAGTTCAAGTTCCCGGGGGCTGTTCTCTCTTTGTGTTGGAGCTGAGATCGGGAACGTAAGGACAGTATCCCGGATAAACGCGGTGAACGCCTCATAGGATGCCGCATCACAGTTTGCTCCCGCAATCCCGAAGAAATCCAGCCCGGCCCTGTTCATATGGATGATCTTTCCCCCGGCATCTGCGACAAACACAATATCAATTGCTGCTTCCATGAGGGTGTCAGGGGACCGGGCAGAATCTTCCCCTGTCAAGGGTAATGAATCCGGAAATCCGGGCGGATCTTCCGTCAGTTTACCGGATTCTATAATTGTTGCGATGATATCCGCAACGATCTGGAGCGAGCTGACCTCATATTCGGTCCAGTCGTGCGCATCATCATAATAGTGGCCCTGGATAAAACCCCAGAACCGATCTTCACAAAAGACGGGGATCATGACAATAGAGGTAACGGACGGGTCCGGGAAAAACGGTCGTTCTTCCGGGGAAAACTGGTCGATCGTTCCAAAGACCGGAAAACCTTTGAGAAGTTGATCTTCCCACCGGGCGACCCCGTTCCAGGAAGAGGAAAGATCCTTGAGACTATGCAAACCAACAGGAGGGACGTGGTTCGGGTGCACGCACCGCAGTTTCTCCGATACCAGGGGCCGGTCCTCAGCACCGGGTATCCTCTGGTAAAGCGATACGATATGAATCCCCATCTCATACCCTACACCTTCGAGAATTTCTGAAAGGGATGATGTCAGGGCATGCGGGTTTTTCGTGCTGTTCCCGGGATTGCCGTTCTTTAAAAACCGCCGGAAAAAATGTCCGCTCATGAGCAGGATGAGTGTCCGGATATCACAGGCTTTCCTGAGATCGGTTTCAAGAACTTTAAGTGGCGTGATATCATAGATCACGCCTTCATAGAGCGGTGACGACGCGGGTGTCCGGTACACTACCTGGGTCTGATCGTGAATCCAGCGGATTTCACCGTCTTTTCGTACGATACGGTATTCCTGTGACCTGTTTTTTAACACTGCCGGGTCGTCATTTTTATCCGGGAGGATCACACTATCACGATCATCGGTGTAAATAATGTCGACCCATGCCCGCCTGCCTTCAATGAAGTCCGCAGCCGGATATCCGGAGATCTTCTCGATTGCCCCATGGAAAAATTCCAGGACCCGGTCCCTGTCGTACCGGTATGCAATCCCCTGGATGTTTTCAACAAAGGTCCTGTAGCGGATCTCACTTTCCCGGATTTGTTTGTCCTTCTGATGTTTGAACAATGCAATCTCTATTGTTGAAAAGAGGGCACGTTCATCGAAGGGTTTGGGAATGTACCCGTAGGGACGGGTGCATTTTGCACTGTCAATGGTTTCGTCTTCGATATTGCTTGTCAGGTAGATAAACGGGATATCACAAGAGGCATAAAGCGCTTCTGCCAGTTCGATACCATTCATTTTCCCCGCCAGAATAATATCGATGAGAACAAGATCCGGCGCTTTTTCCGGGATTGCCACAAGTGCTTCTTCACCCGTGGGGACATTCCCGCAGACGTAATACCCTTGTCCTTCAAGGGTCTCCCGGAGGTCCTCGGCAAAGACCAGTTCGTCCTCAACAATAAAAATTTTCGGAGGAACCGGTTTATGGCTTTCACGAAGATTGTCCGGGATACCTGCATGTGCCCGGGTTACCGGGCCGCCTGTTTCTGAACGACACGCCATAATACCCGTATCCCCCGCTTAAGCTCTTGTTTTTTTCATGGACATGATAGCCAGCACATCTGCTCTCATGCGCAGGGATTCGGTAGAATCCGGGCAGATTTCCAGTGCCCGGCTGAAGGCCCGCAGTGCTTCCTGATGCCGTCCCAGTCTTATGAGAACATTTCCCCGGTTATGCCAGGCCTGGAAGTTTTCAGGGTCATCTTCAAACAGGGATGCATAGATGGATTCGGCTGCCTCGTACTTCCCGAGCAGGACACACAGAGTCGCCCGTTCGAGATTCTGATCGGTTTTAATCATCCCCTTGATATCCTGGATATGCAGGGTCCTTTCCGGGACCTTCGGATCCTCCGGTGACAGGGGGATACGCTCACCATAACCCACACGGGCCGGGCTGGCGCCCGCACCGGAAGGCAGACCGGATATACCGGATTCGCGTTCCGGGGTAAACACAAGGATGGTCCCCTGGATCGATCCATCCATAGCCGGGATCGGCGAGAGAATACAGTCTTTTACCCGGTGCATCTCCCCGTTTTTTGCAACGAGTCGGGTGCCCGAGGGAAATTCCGTGATCAGTCCTTGGGAAAGAATGGGCGGTAAAAACGGGATACAGGGCTGGTTTTTGTCTATATCCTGGAGATGGAGAACCTCATCAAGGGGGATCCGGTATGCCATGTCCTGGGTCCACCCGGTCAGATGCTCGGCACAGGAATTCATCAGGATGATCGTTCCCTCCCGGTCAAGCGTGATAATCCCCCGGTCCAGATTCCTGAACGTCAGATCAAGCCATGCCGATACGGTACGGATCCGGTTGTCGTGCTTGTTTTTTGCAAGCGCAACCTGAAGCGTTGTACGGATCGTCTCTTTTTCCAGCGGTTTTACCAGGTAACCGTAGGGATTTGTTGCCGTTGCCCGGGCAAGCGTTTCCGTGTCGTGAAATGCCGTAAGGAAGACAATCGGGACCTGGAACCGTGACGTGATCTGTGCCGCAGCCTGGATCCCGTCTATTCCCGCCCCAAGACCGATATCCATCAGTACAAGATCCGGGTAGAGTCCGGGAAAGCCCGCAACTGCCTGTTCTCCCGATGAAAAAATGGAACAAACCAAATAGCCGGACTGCTCCAGAATCTCCCGAAGGTCCTCGGCACAGATCGCTTCATCCTCAACAATAAGTATCCTTGGCCGGGCCGTATCCGGGACACCGACATCTCCGCGGCCTGCGGCGTTCCGGGCAGGGTTTCCCGGGAGAGACTCACAAAGAGCGGGATTTGCAGTCATGGCTGGTAACATGAATGACAAATTCCTCTGGGGGAAATATATACACAGAGCCGCAGTTTCAAATAGTGAAACTACCCTTCACAAAGGCGATCGGACGTTTCCTCCCATGCCGTTAATCCGGGCACGAAAGACGGTTCGGGCAACCCGTGACGCATCTCCCTTGCATCCCTAAGAGAAAACAGGTTCCCCTGAATTCAGGATCTCATTTCCCGTGCAAGGGATATGACCATACGCTGGTCATGGAAACTGAAAAGGTGGGCGATGATCTCCACGAGCTGACGGCGACCGTCCTTTCCCGTGAGGATCATCTCGTACCGGACATGCCCGTCGCGCACGAGATTTTGCATATATCCCGGGAAATCCCGCCTGCAGCAGGTGTCATTTAACTGCGCATACTCTGTACCTGCCAGTTCATCGCGGGACATGCCAAGGAGCGACAGCGCGGCAGCGTTCACTTCGACGATCCGGCCGGGAGTCCCTTCGGGTGAAATCCCGTACAGGAAACAGGCATCGCTGATATTCTCAAAGAGGGCGCGAAACTTCTCTTCACTCTCTTTTACCCTCCGGTGAAGTGCGTGGTTGGAAAATGCCATATCGATTGCGCAGAGCAGCTGCTGGTCGTTGAAAGGCTTGACGATATAACCATACGAGATACTCTGGTGGGCCCGTTCCCGTGTCTCCCGGTCAGAATATGCGGTCAGGTAAACGACCGGTACATCCATCTGCGCAGTAATCCGGCCGGCCGCCTCGGTCCCGTCAATTTTCCCTTGCAGCCGGATATCCATAAGGATGAGATCCGGGGGACTCTCAACGGCCCGGCGGATCGCCTCCTCTCCGGTTGCAACCGTACCGGCAACTTCGTAGCCCATACGATTCAGGCGTTCTGCGATCTCCATTGCTATAATCGCATCGTCCTCTGCCACAAGAATCCGAGGTATTGTCATGGGATCTGCCTGATAACTTTTTTCTGAAGTATGACACCACTGATATTTATTGTCATGGTTTCGTTGCCTGAAATAATGTATTTTATTAGGGGAGATTGCCAACCAATTACGTGGCCAGACTGTCGGACAGGGTATGGACTGGAGAACCAGACACGAACATGCATCCGGGCAATGAGTGTCGCGGGAATGTCTACTCCATGCCCCCTGTTCCATGGCCGGAAAGGAGAATATCATGGATCTTAAACCTGACGAACCCTGCCTTTCATCCCCAACAAAGGTTTTTCTTGCGGGTTCACTCTATGATATTTCTTTTTTGGTCTACGATCACGGGGTCAACCGGTTTACCTTCTTTGAGCATTTCATCACCCACGGTCTTGGGGAACAGGCTCAGGTCGTATATGCATATTATTCCACCAATCTTGTCACACCGTTTAAAAAAGAGATACAGGAGCGGAAAATTATCCTGTATGAACTCCACAACGGGGTAAACGGTCTCGCGGCCCTTATTAACGGGCTCTGCCACCGTGAGGGCTGTTCTCCCGGCAGGGTTCATATGGTCGTTGATTTTTCCCGCGAATGTGACCTTCACCCGGTCCTGGACCTCCTCCGTACACTAAAAAGCCTCAATGGCTCTCAGGCATCCGTATCGGGTATCGTCGCATTTGACCTGGATATCCTCAATGACGAATACCTGCGGGAGATATCGGCGATACTTCCCTCCATCATATTCATCTCGGATACAACAAACATAATCGCGTTTCCTGCGGTTTCCCGGGGCCCCGGCATTGCCGGTATCGTTCCGCAGGATATCGTGGATTCCGTAGTCCGGCATTCCCTCGAACAGCTGATCCTCATGAACCTGGAACAACCGGTATCAGGCTTTGATATCCTCAAGGACATCTCTGACCGGTTCCACGTAGAAATCCCGCTGGCCCGCGTCTATTCCTATCTCTATACCCTCGAAAATAAAGGACTGGTCACCACGCAGATCCGGGGGAGGGCCAAGATCTATGTCCCGACCGGGGAAGGGCGCGTGTTTATCGACAGGCGGTTGCATGACCTACGGGCTGCACACGAATATATTCTCGGGTACAGGCACTGACGCACGGGTATTGCCCGGGTGATCGGAAAAATACTCGATTCCAATGCCAGTACTATGCCGAAAAAAAGCATCCTAGAGCCGGACCAGCTCGTAGTCGCGGCTGCCCATCCCGAGTTCTTCCGCGTACCGCAGCTGCCGGGGGCCGTCGGTGTTCGGCCGCATCCCGGAAAACTTGTCCTCC
>Ga0116171_10006200_pt1 | contig 10370 bp, 7 predicted proteins | sample AD_JPNHW2_MetaG_FD_89798 | JGI IMG/M metagenome (GOLD analysis project Ga0116171, IMG submission 89798) | Active sludge microbial communities of municipal wastewater-treating anaerobic digesters from Japan - AD_JPNHW2_MetaG | ecosystem: Engineered > Bioreactor > Anaerobic > Digestate | place...
AAAGGGTGCGTGGGCGGGCACGCTCATGACCATGCCGGTTGCCATGTCGGGATCGACAAAGTCTGCCGGGAGGATCGGGACGGTACCGCAGAGCGGGTGGCTGACCGTCTTGTCCACGAGGTCTTTTCCGGGAACTTCTTCCTTTATCTCGACCGTGTGGTCCTGCAGCACGAGTTTTTCTGCCGCTTCCTTTGAGATGATCCAGGCCTTACCATCAACGAGCGCCCGGACATAGGTGACGTTCGGGTTTGCCCAGAGATTCGTAACCCCGTGGATTGTCTCGGGCCGGAGGGTGGCGGTGGGGATAAACGCGTCGCCGAAACGGAACATGACGAGCGTGAACTTGATCACTTCTGCCTTGTCCCCTTCAAGAAGGTCGTGGTCGCCGACCGGGTTATCGTCGACCGTGCAGTACCGGACCGGGTGCACGCCTTTAATCACGTGACCTGCTTCATACAGGTGCTTCCACTGCCACTCGACGAACTTGCTATAGGTCGGGTCGACGGTGATAAAGCGCCGGCGCCAGTCGATCGAGAGACCGCACGAGGTCATCACGCGCTGGTACTCGGCAGCAAAGTGCTTGACGATCGTCAGCGGGTTCGTGAATTCTTCGAGAACGTTCTGCGGAACCTTGTAGAGGTCGCGGTAGAGGTGTATCGTCTTCGGGTCGTTTCTCGCAATCCTCTTTGAGATACCGACCACCGGTGCGCCCGTGACGTGGAACGCCATCGGGAAGAGCACCTGTTTCTGCCGCATCCGCCAGAATCGTGCGATCACATCGGGGACGATGTAGGTCCGGCCGTGGCCGACGTGCATGGCGCCGCTCGGGTACGGGAACGCGACGGTTATGTAATATTTTTCGCGGTTCGAAGGGTTGGACTCAAACGCGTGGAGCCACCGTTCGTGCGCTTCTTCTTCAAATCTGCCCAGATCAAATTCGGTCAAAATCCCTTCACCTTCTCCTCTTATTATGTGAAAGCAATCCGTAAAAAAACAGGGGTTGTTATACCGGCCTCAGCTTGATGTTCTCGTTGTTCTGGTAGCGCCGGATCATTTCCTGCGCGATGCTCGAGTTCTTCGCAAGGCTGATCTCCCCGGCGTCGTTCACTGTCGCCGTAAAGAGGTACTCCTTGCCGGCAAAGACGTCCACGATCTTCCCGGACTGTTCGGGAGCGACGATAACAAGTTGCTTCTTGTCGGTCTGGATCTTAATCCCGCTCCCGACCGAGAATTCCCCTTCGGATTTCTGCGGTTGCGCCTGCTGCCGGTCGAGATCGGACCGGGGCTTGATATCGATGCCGATCCCGATCTTGTTTACGATAGCCGAGATGTTCTTGCCGCCTTTCCCTATTGCGGCCGGGACATCCTTGTCATCGATGAAGACGACGGCTTTCGTGTCGCTGATCATCTCGACATCGATGGCACCGTCAGTGTACCTTCCGATTTCGCGCTGGATCTCTTTTTCGGTGAGTTTCCAGCCGGGGCGTTCATCAGTCGGGGCCCGAGGGGTCGCATCCGGGATGGCTGAAAGAGAACTGCCAAGCTTGTTGACCGGTGACACCGGCTGGCTGAAGTTCTGGATCTGCGGCACCTGCGGGATCCGTGTGGCAGATGCGGCAGCGGTACTCTCAAGCACCGGCATGACAATGGTCTGGCCGTCATACCGGAAGATATCGAGCACGAGCCTGCTGGTTTCGGAGTCGGTAACGGTGGTCACGGGCCGGATGTGCATCTCGCTTCCCATGCCCTCAGGCACCTTTATGGTAAACCCAACCTCAAAAATCCTCGTGACGACGCCTTTTTCCAGAAATACAATGGTGTTAACGACCTGCGAGAGGACGGAGAAGTCCACCCGGTCGGAGAAGCGCTGGATCGCGTCCTGCACGCTGTTTGCGTGGATGACACCGACCATGCCGAGTCCGGCAAGCCGCATATCAGAAAAGACCTCGAAGTCCTCGTTCTTCCGCAGTTCGTCAAAAATGACAAAGTCAGGACGTACAAGGAGCAGGACGTCAGCGGTGTTGGACATGCTGCCATCAAGCATCGTGTACTGCGTGATCTGGTCGGGCACCTGGAGCTCGCGGGGTGCCTCCATTGTTTTCACGACAAATCCGCTGTCGGAAAGGTACGTCGCGATTCCTTGTGCAAGCGTGGTCTTTCCTGCACCGGGAGAGCCGGCAATGATAAGGCCCCGCTTGTCGGAGACGATCCTCTTTTTGATACCATCCGCTTTCGCGTAGTTGTCGAGCGTTACGTCAACAATGGGGCGCACGGCAGTGATCTCCATGCCGTCCGAGAACGGTCTCCTCGCGATCGCGATGCGCATCGATCCGATCTGGACGACCGTGATACCGCGCTTCTCCATCTCGATAAATCCATCCGGGTCGCGCTTGGCTCGTTCGAGGATCTCCTGTGCGAGGTTACGGAGTTCGTATTCACTGACCGGCTGGTCGCGGATCTTCACGAGTTTCATGTCGTTGATGGTGCCTTTCTTTGCGGCAGGTGAACACCGTTCCTTCAAGTACACGGCAATCGTGTGCTCGTCGAAGAACTGGTCGATCCCGAGTGGGACAAAATCGGTGATCTGCGGTTTTAGGTAGATGACGTCGAGCCCTTTAGCCCGCGCCACTTCGGCCTGCACATTGTCGCTTGTGATAAACCGTGCAGAGTTCTCAATCGCGATGTTCCTGATCATCGCGTCGATCTCTCCACCGCTTGCGAGCTTAACCTGCTCAAGCGAGGGGCGAATGCCGGAGAATTTGAGTTCTATGGTTTTTTCCTCTGCCATTTTGCAGAGCGACTGAAGCTCATTGAGGCCCGAGAACCCGATCTCGCGCCCGTTATTTGCCTGGGCTTCGAGTTCTGCAACGACTGCTTCAGGGACGATTATTGTTGCTCCTTTGTATTCACCGGCCTTTATCATCGAGGTTATGCGCCCGTCAATCAGGACGCTCGTATCTGGTACCAGTATCATAAAATATTCTCTCCCATATAGTATGGTGTTGTATACTATTCGTTCAACGATGAAGAATCGTTGATAGTTAAAGATATGAGGCGTTGGGGTTTATAAGGAGTTCTGCAGGAAATTATGGTACTTTTGGAATAGTTTTGGGATGGGAGAAACAGAGTTTTTGGTGCTGTTTTTAGGGAAATGTTTACCGTCTTCTAAAGGTTTTAGACGTATGCTGATGTTTGCTCCTGCACATATTTTGTATCCTCTGGTGTTTTTGGTGGCTACACACGAAAGGCCACAAAAACACCTGCGGAAAATGGGTCTTACCTGTTTTTTTAGAGGAGCGGGTGGCACCCTGCCCCCCCTGCAATTTATTTTTTCCGGAGGGGACCACCCCCCACCCCAAGTGCCGGGGCACCAGGGGGGTACCCCCTCCCCCTTATGTCCCGGCCGGGCCCATCAACCCGTTTCCGGAAAATCTTACTGTTACGCACCTTCATGCCGATATGTCCACACGAAATACCGGTTGTAATCCTGCAGAAAAGGTGGTTTCGCGGCGCTTGGGGGGGAGGGGGGTGATCCCCCTCCCCCCCCACAATTTATTTTTTCAGAGGGGATCACCCCCCACCCCTGTGCCAAAGCAGGAGGGGGTACCCCCTCTTTAGCCCGAACCGCCTCGCTCAATGTCCCTGACTGCCCCCGGGTTTCTGCGTGCGGGAGAGTGATGCCAGGATCCGGTCCCGACGTAATCTCTCATCGCAGGTCGCCGTGTGTCCGTAACGGGTAACCACGAACTTTTAATGTGTTCGAACAAACCGTACTACATGCATATTCGATCGGGCCCTGCGACACTTTTGGCCGGAATAATCCTGCTGTTTGTTGCGCTCGTATTTGTGGCAGGCTGTACAAATTCGTCCCCTCAAACCCCGCCCACGACACCGGTCTATACTCCAAAGACAACGATTCTTATTGGAAGTTCAAGCGTCAATCCCCAGATACTCGTGGTCGACCGTGGAGTCACTGTCACCTGGCTCAACAACGATATGGGGCGTCATATCATTACCTCTGATGCCGGGACTCCCGAGTCGTTTACCTCCCCCCTGCTTGAAAATAATCACCGGTACCAGTTCACGTTCACCGTACCGGGGACGTATGGCTATCACTGCGCGGATAATGCGGCAATAAAAGGGACGGTTATTGTAAACAAGTGACCTGGTCACGCGCTTCCTTTGAGCCCTGTAAGTGGAGATGCACGGTTATTTGATTTCGATCCTGTCTCCGGTCTCCATATAATAGACGTTCTCGGCGATCTTGCAGGCATGATCGGCGCAGCGCTCGAGGTACCGCGCGATAATGATATAGTACGTGGCCTGCGTGATGGTCTTGGGGTTCTCCATCATATACGTGATCGATTCGCGGAAGATTGAGTGGCGGAGTGCATCGATTGCATCGTCCCGTGCGGAAAAACCGTCGAGAATCCTTTTGTTCTCTTTCTCGTAGGCTGTAATCGCATCGTCGATCATCGCAAGCACGTTCTCTGACATAAGGGGCAGGCTCATCATGTTTGCGATATGGGGCTTCCCGGCGATCTCTTTTACGATCTTTGCCGTGGACTTGCCGTACCGCCCGATCCGTTCCGATGCGGCAATAACCTTGAGAGAACAGACGATCGTCCGCATATCCTTTGCCATCGGCTGGTTCAGGGCGATAAGCTGGTAGCAGGTCTCTTCAAGTGTCACTGTAATCTCCCGGAGCTGCTCTTTGCGGTTCATAACCGTTGTCGCCAGAGCCTCATCCTGGTTGATGAAAGCTCCTTGCGAATCCTGGAGCATCGAGAAGGCAAACCGTGCCATATCCGAGACGCCTTTTTTAAGGTCTTTGAGTTCCGTATGGAATTTGTCAGTCATGTTCCCTCCTCACCCGAACCGGCCCGTGATATAATTCTCGGTCAGGTCTTCTTTGGGGTGTTCGAAAATATTTGTCGTCTTGTCGTACTCGATCAGTTTACCCAGGTACATGAACCCGGTATAGTCACTGACGCGGGCTGCCTGCTGCATGTTATGCGTGACGATAATAACCGTGTACTCCTTTTTGAGCATCTCGATGAGGTTCTCGATCTTTGCGGTTGCAATCGGATCGAGTGCCGAACAGGGTTCGTCCATGAGGATCACTTCGGGACCCACCGCAAGGGTCCGTGCGATGCAGAGCCGCTGCTGCTGGCCACCCGAGAGCCCGAGTGCAGACTCGTCGAGCCGGTCCCGGACTTCTTCCCAGAGTGCCGCGTGTCGCAGGCTCTTTTCCACAATTGCATCCAGTTCTTTACGGTTATTGATCCCATGGACCCGGGGGCCATAGGCAACATTCTCATAGACTGATTTAGGAAACGGGTTTGGCCGCTGGAAAACCATGCCGACACGTTTCCTCAAAGATACCACATCCATACCGTCACAGAGCATGTCTTCCATGTCAAGCAGGAGCTCCCCGGTGATCCTGACGTGGTTGATGAGATCGTTCATCCGGTTGAAACACCTCAACAGGGTGGACTTTCCGCACCCGGACGGTCCGATCAGTGCGGTGGTCTTTTTCTTTTCAATCTCTATGGAAATATCCTGGAGTGCATGTGTCTCATGATACCAGAGATTCAGGTTCCTCGCGGATATGATTGTTGTATCAGACATAAGTTACCCCCGTGTCTTTTTTGCATAGTAATTTCTGATCAGGATCGCGACCGTGTAGAACGCCACGACCAGCATCAGGAGGACCAATGCAGTCCCGTACTTGTTCGTCGATGCGCCCGGCACATTGGTCGAGAGAATATAGAGGTGATAGGGCAATGCCATCACCGGGTCAAAAATTGAGCCTGGCAGGAACCGGGTCGAAAAGACGACCGCGGTAAACATGATGGGTGCAGTTTCTCCGGCCGCCCGTCCGATTGAGAGGATTGCCCCGGTCACGATGCCCGGGATTGCCGGCGGGATGATGACGTTTTTAATGGTCTGCCACTGGGTGGCCCCGAGTGCAAGGCTCCCCTCGCGGAGGGAACGAGGGATATTTTTGAGGGATTCCTCCGTTGTACGGATAACGGTCGGGAGTACCATCAGGGCAAGGGTGATCATACCGGCAAAGAGCGATACCCCGACGTTGAGATACAGCACGAGAAATGCAAATCCAAAGAGACCGAAGACAATGGACGGCGTGCCGTTGAGGAGGTCCACACCGGTCCGAATCAGTTTTGTAATCCGTCCTTCACGGGTATATTCAACAAGGTAGATTGCCGCCCCGACACCGAGAGGCAGGGCGATAAGAATGGCGCCGGTTACCAGATACAGGGTCCCGGCAATCGCCGGGAATATCCCGCCACCCCTTCCAAGGTTGGTGGGGCTCTCTGTCAGGAAATCCCATGACAGGGCCGGCAGCCCTTTGATAATGATGTCCCCGAGGATGATTGCGAGGATCGCAAGAACAATTAATGCCGCCACTGTGACACCGATAAAGGCGATCGTCTCGATATGCTTCCTTGAGAGCCAGCTCCTGCCGTAATGCCAGAGCGCCACAGCAAGAACGACTGCAAGTGCTATCCACCAGAGTGCGGCAGCCAGGAGCAGCAACACGAATATGGCAAGTGCAGCGATCCGGAACCACTGACTGAATTTGTTCTTAAGTAAAGAGAGGAACGGCACTTTGATTCGGGAGGCATGTGCAGGACCTGATGTTCTCCCGTCACGGAGGTATGAAAGTATTGCCACTGCGCTGAGGTTAACGATAAGCGCAATGATGAGCAGCACAACTGCAACACCGAAAAGGGCATGGTAGTGATCGCTTCCGATGGAAACATCGCCCATCTCGATACCGAGCGTTCCGGTGAGGGTTCTGATGGGGGAGAGCACGTTCCAGATCGGATCCGGGACGATGGCAGCATTCCCGGTTACCATCATGACCGCCATGGTCTCGCCGATCGCACGGCCGACGCCAAGGATTATCGCCGCCGCAATACCGGAGAGCGCGGCCGGGACAATCACCCGGCTGATTGTCTGCCACCGTGTAGCCCCGACGGCAAGGGAGCCCTCGCGATATTCGCAGGGAACTGAACTGATGGCATCTTCGGATACGCTGATGATTGTGGGAAGCGCCATTATCCCAAGGAGAATCGACCCGGCAAGCCACGTCTGCCCGGTTGGGATGTCAAACGTGGTTCGGATAAATGTGGTCAGGATAATCAGGCCAAAGAAACCATAGACCACCGAAGGAATCCCGGCCAGCAGCTCGATTGCCGGTTTGACGATACCTTTTATCCGGGGTGAGGCAAGTTCTGATATATAAATCGCACAGCCGATGGAAAGCGGGACGGCGAAGATCATGGCACCCAGGGTAACGAGGATCGTCCCCACAATGAGGGCAAAGATTCCGTAACTTGGGACAACCGCAGATGGCGTCCACGAACTTCCCAGGATAAAATTGAAGATGCCCACAGTCTGAAATATCGGATACCCATCCCGGAGCAGGAAGAGCAGGATAAACGAAACGACGACGACGGCAAAGAGTGCTGTGAGAAAGAAGATAGAGCTGACCGATTTTTCTTTAATCCGGGAAACCTTCGCGGTATACCCAGATGAATTTCCGGTAAACCGGTCGAAGAAGGTCATGGCAGGTCTCCCCCATGTCTGAAAAAGGGTAAAAATGGTGAGGATAAGGGTACCTCATCAGCTCGTCACGGGAACATACCCCTGGTCTGCAACAATCTTCTGGCCGTCTGCATTAAGGATGAAGTTAATGTAATCCCTGGTAAGGCCGGTGGGCTGGCCATTCGTGATCATATAGAGGTCACGGGAGACCGGGTACGTCTTGTCCTTGACCGTACCAACGCTCGGTACAACCGTACTGCCATTTTGCATTAATACCGGGAGTGCCTTGACATCGGACGAGAGGAACCCGATGGATACATACCCGATTGCACCGGGAGTCTGGGCAACGCTTTGCGCTACTGCACCGTTGGAGTTCTGTTCAAGCATCGTCTTTACCGGAGTTGCCTTGCTTAACACGGTCTCATCGAAATACGTGCGGGTACCGGATGAACTGTCACGGCCGATGAGCACGATCTGGTTGTTGGTGTTGGGAACATTTGCGCTGGTAATCTGGGTCCACTTAGTGATCTTACCTGTATATGTCTGATTGACTTGGTCCAGGGAGATATACTGAATCGTGTTTTGTGGATTGACAATAATGGCGATACCATCGTGTGCAACGGTGACAATGTTAAAGTTGGGATACTTTGCCAGTTCGTCTTTGGTCACATCCCGGGAGCTCATACCGATATCGACGGTTTTCGCCCCGATTGCCTGAATGCCGGCACCCGATCCGCCACCGGATATCTGGATGTTTGCTTCAGGATGCAATTTCATGTAAGCATCTGCTGCAGCCTGTGCAATGGGAAGGACTGTTGTCGAACCGGTAACCGTGATAGTCTGCTTCTGTGCTGACGATGTGGACGAGGCAGTGGTTGCAGAGTCTGCACCGGTAGAAGTTGTTCCGTTGCTGGTACAGCCGGCAACGAACATCGATACAATGAGTAATGCCGCGAGGCACACGGTCCCCAATACATACGAACTTCGTTTGGTTTTCATGGTGTTCGATCATGACATTAACCAGAGTTCATATACAGATTTTCGACATAAACTATACGGGTATATATACGAAAAAGTGTTAAATAGAGAAAAGCGTATTCATCATATTACTCTATTCGTGAGGTGGAAAAAAGATGGAAATTCGCCGGGTCCAGATGACCGGGGGGTCATCGTTCGTTGTCACCCTGCCAAAAGACTGGATACAGGAGATGCGGATCAAGAAGAACGATCCCATCGGTCTGATCGTGCAGCCGGACGGGACGCTGCTTGTCACGAAAAACACTACCGAGGAACCGCTCCAGCGGGTAAAGGAGATCGATATCGGGCACATTACCGATCCATCATTCCTCTTCAGGATGCTTATCGGGACCTATATCACCGGTTTTACCACGATCAGGATTACTTCCAAACAGCGGTTTCCCCCGTTTGTCCGCACGGTAGTACGGGATTTTACCCAGATGACCATCGGACAGGAAGTTGTCGAGGAGACGGATACGCTCATCACGATAAAAGACCTGCTCAACCCGGCAGAGATGCCATTTGACAACACCATCAAACGCATGGGTGTGATCGTCAGGAACATGCACGAGGATGCCATTGCCTCGCTCGAAACGCACAACCCTACCCTCGCCACTGATGTGATCAACCGCGACATGGATTCGGATCGCCTCAACTGGTTGATCGCACGCCAGACCAACATGATTATGCAGAACCCGTCCCTGTCCCGGAAGATGGAGGTCTCGGTTGGGATGGCAATGTACTATTATATCATCAGCCGGATCATTGAGCGGATCGGGGATCATGCCGTACGGATAGCCGAGAATTCCCGGCCGATCATGGATGTCAATCTTGACCCGAAGATCGTGACTGCGTTAAAGAAGGCAAGTGTCCTGTCCATGCAGATCTTTGACAAGAGTATTATCTCATTTTTTAATGCAGATATCAGAGAAGCCCACAAGACCATCGAGTCGGTTTCGGCGCTGGAAAATATCTGCGGAGATATCAGTAACATGGCATTCAAACAGGAGACGATGGCGGCAATTTCTCTTGGTTATATCTCCGAGAGCATCCGCAGGGCAGGCGAATATTCCGCAGATATCTCCGAGAACGTGATCAACTACATTGTTGAGGAAGACTGCTCCCTCCACCGTCGGCCCGCCGGGAAATAATCCCCCTGCGCACTCCCGTTTTTTTAACATTTGTGAAAAAAATGCGAACTGCGGACACTCACGGTTTGTGCATTTTCTGTTTTTCATAAAACGTGCAGAATGACCCGCACCGGTTGCATCCATTATTACAGGGCTCGATATGGATGGTGACATTTGCGCGTGGATACTCCACAAGCAGGTCTGATTCGAGGTGATCGGCGAGATCGTGGGACTGGGTGACGGAAACCTCTCCGGGCACGACCAAGTGGAACTCGATGAAGATCTCCGGGCCGGACCGGCGTGTTCGCAGGCCGTGGAATCCGGCGTACTCGCTTGCATGCTCACAGATAATCGCCTTGATCCGGTCTTCGTCGATCTTGGGGATGGAATGGTCGATGAGATCGGCAAACGATCGTTTCAGGAGGTCGTAGGCTGCGTTCAGGATCACAAGGCCAACTGCGATGGCGATGATCGGATCGAGAATAGTAAGGCCGGTGAAATGGATCAGGATCAGCCCGGCAAAAACACCCAGTGACGTATAGATGTCCGTCCGCAGGTGCCATGCATCGCTCTCAAGGGCAATGGACTCGGTCTCTTTTGCCACCTTCATGAGCCTTGTCGAGACATACCAGTTGGCGAGCACCGAGA
>Ga0116171_10006201_pt1 | contig 10368 bp, 8 predicted proteins | sample AD_JPNHW2_MetaG_FD_89798 | JGI IMG/M metagenome (GOLD analysis project Ga0116171, IMG submission 89798) | Active sludge microbial communities of municipal wastewater-treating anaerobic digesters from Japan - AD_JPNHW2_MetaG | ecosystem: Engineered > Bioreactor > Anaerobic > Digestate | place...
CACCGTCACCGTCACCGAGGCGCGCTCCTCCTCCCCCTCCCTTTGCGCCGTGCCTGACGCAGCGGCCCTGCATCTCGACCGCCGGCTCACCCTCGGCGAGAGCAAAGGGAGCGCTCTCGCGGAGGTCCGGGATGCTGCGCAGCGGGCCGGGGTGCCCGACGCCCGGGCCACTGTGCTGCAATACGCCGAACCGGCCTATACCGGCAAAGTCTATCCCACCGAAAAGTACTACCCCACCTGGGCGCTCGCGGAAAACTCGCCCTGGCTGCAGCACGCCGTGGCCGCCTACACCGGCGTTTTTGCCCGGCCGCCGCTGATCGACAAATGGACCTTCAGCACCAACGCCGTCGCCATCGCCGGGATGCATGGCATCCCCTGCCTCGGGCTCGGGCCGGGCAACGAGGTATATGCCCATGCCGCCAACGAGGCCTGCCCGGTCGAGCACCTCAGCGGCGCCGCGGCCTTTTATGCCGCCCTGGTGGCCAAACTGAACGAAAAGGCCGGGTGAGGCGCTTATGGTGCCACATCAGCATACTGTCAAACCGCCTTCACCATGGGCCTTGAAAACGCCGGCGGGCGGAGGAATCGAAATCCTGCCGCTTCGGCCCATCCGGCGGGAGCGCCGGCGATGAGTTCCCTCTTTGAATACCAGTGCTGCGAATGCGGCCGCCGCTATGCCCGCGATCAGGTGACCTATCTCTGTCCGGTCTGTTCCGCGACGTACCGGCCGGGGATGCCGCTCAAGGGGGTGCTGCGCGTCGAATTTGACTATGAGTCGATCCGCCGCGGGCTGAATCCACGCCGGATCGACTATACCCTCTGGAACGCCGTCGAGGAGGACTATTTTCCCCCCTGCGCGGTCGGAAACACCCCCTTCACCCGCATCGACCGTTTCGGCGCTTTGGCCGGGTTCGCCAACCTCTGGGCCAAGAACGACGGCCTCAATCCCAGCGGCTCGCTCAAGGACCGCGCCTCCTTTCTGGTCGCGGCCGAGGCCCGGCGTACCGGCGCCCGCACCCTCGTCGCCGCCTCGACCGGCAACGCCGCCTCCTCCCTGGCCTCCGTCTGCGCCGCGGCGGGCCTGGAATGCATCATCTTCGTCCCGGCCACGGCCCCCCGGGCCAAGCTGGTCCAGATGCTGATCCATGGGGCGAGAGTCCTCCCCATCAACGGCACCTACGATGACGCCTTCCGCCTCTCGCTCGAATACACGGCCAAATACGGGGGATTGAACCGTAACACCGCCTACCATCCCCTCACCATCGAGGGCAAGAAAACGGCGGGTCTGGAGATTTTCCGGCAGAACGTCGGCCGCGCGCCGGAGGTCATCCTCGTGCCGGTGGGCGACGGGGTCATCCTCAGCGGGGTGCATAAGGCCTTTTACGATCTCAAGGCATCGGGGCTGATCGAGAAAGTGCCGCGGCTGGTTGCGGTGCAGGCGGAATCGTCGGATGCCATCCATCGCTTCATCGAAAGCGGGCACTACCGTAATGCCAAAAAGCCGCAGACCATCGCCGATTCGATCTCGGTTGCGGCCCCGAGCAATGCCATCATGGCGCGCCAGGCGGTGCTGGAGTCGGGGGGCTTTTCACTGACGGTTTCCGATGCGGAGATTCTGGCGGGGCAAAAAAAGCTGGCGGAGACGACGGGGATTTTCGCCGAGCCGGCGGCGGCCGTGGTCGCAGCGGGAATGCTCAAGCTGAAGGGGGACGCGCGCATCGATCCCGGGGCGCAGATCGTGCTGCTGATCACCGGGCACGGCCTGAAGGACCCGGGTGCGGCTCTCGGCCGGCTGCAACTCCCGCGGGCCGTGGAGCCGGAACTGGGGGAGATTGAAAAACTGCTGACTGATACTATTCGTTAAGCGATCTATAACCTCTTTAACAGCCTCAGCAGCCCGTCCAGGATGGTCAGAGGATGGGGCGGACAGCCGGGAATGAAGAGGTCGAGCGGCAGAAAGGCGCCGGCGCCGTCGTGCACGGCGGCGTGGCCGCGAAAGAGTCCGCCGCTGATGGCGCAGGCCCCCACCGCCACGGCCAGTTTGGGCGGCGGGGTTGCCTCCCAGGTTTTCAGCAGGGCGAGACGCATGTTCTCGCTCACCGGGCCGGTGACCAGCAGGGCATCCGCGTGGCGCGGCGAGGCGACGATCTGGATGCCGAAACGACCCAGGTCATAGACCGTGGTGCCGAGCACGTTGATATCCACCTCGCAGCCGTTGCAGCCGCCGGCGCTGACCTGACGCAGCTTGAGCGAACGGCCGAAAACTCTGCGCGTCTCCTCCGACAGCGCTTCCGCCAGCCTGATCTCCCCTCCCCGCATCATCAGATCCTCACTCCGCGACACCGCCAGCCGGTAATCCTCCGTAAATTCGATCGCTCCCCGGGGACAGGCCGCACGGCAGGTCCCGCAAAAGATGCAGCGCCCCAGATCGAGCTGGAGCGCGCCCTGCGCGTCGTGGGAGAGGGCCTGCACCGGGCAGACTTCCATGCAGGCGCTGCAGCCGACGGGGCAAGGCTCCGGAGAGAGGCGGGGAGCGCCGCGGAAGCGGTCGGAGACAATGCGCTGTGGCGGCGGGAACTCAATGGTCCGCCGGCCCTGTTTGAAACGCGCAGTGAGAATGCCGGACATAATGCTCCTCGTTACAGATCAAAACCGCAGTAGGAAAGGTTGAAGCTCTTGTTGCACAAGGGAAAATCCGAGATCGCCTGGCCGCGCAGGCAGAGGGCCAGCCCCGGCCAGTTGTGGAACGAGGGATCGACGATCTTGTAGCGGGCCAGGCGTCCGCGGGCGTCGGTCAGGGCGGCGTGGCAGATCTCGCCGCGCCAGCCCTCACTGAGGGTGACGACAAAGCGGTTGGCCGTCAGCGGCCGGACCGGCTCGCTGCGGATCTCGCCCCCCGGCAGGGCGGCGAGCAGTTCCTGAATGAAATCGATCGAACGCTCGATCTCCAGCCAGCGCACAAAAGCGCGGCTGTAGACATCTCCGGCCTCCATCGTCGAGACCGGGATATGAAAGAGGGCATAGATCCCGCCGGGAAAATCGTGGCGGACGTCGCGAAAGAGTCCGGCCGCGCGCGCCGCCGGGCCGACCAGACCCAGGTCGACGGCCTGCTGGCGGGTGAGGATGCCGGTGGATTCGAAGCGCGCCAGCACCGAGGAGGAGTTCCAGAGCAGCTGGACGGCGCGGGCTGCCTCGGCCGCGCCCTTTTCGAGGCGGCGCTTCAGTTCGGCGATCCGCTCCGGTTCGAGGTCGAAAGCCACACCGCCGTTCTTCACCAGGCCGCGGCCGAGGCGGCTGCCGCAGAGCAGGGCGGTCATGTTGAGAAAATCCCCGCGGATGGCGCCGCACTGGGCCGATGTCGGCAGAAAACCGACATCCCCGGCCAGAGCGCCGAGGTCGCCGATGTGGTTGGCCAGGCGCTCCAGCTCGAGGGCGATGCCGCGGATGGCCTGCGCCCGCGCCGGCACCCGCGTGCCGGAGAGCGATTCCAGGGCTGCCGCGTAAGCCAGAGTGTGGCCGATGGAGGTGTCGCCGGAGGCCGTCTCGACCTGATAGAGGGTGCGCGGATGCGGCCCCCCGGCTAGCACCTTCTCGATGCCGCGATGCTGATAGCCCAGTGAGATCTCGAGATGATAGACCTTCTCGCCATGGCACTGGAAACGGAAATGGCCAGGCTCGATCACCCCGGCATGCACCGGACCGACCGCCACCTCGTGGATCTCATCCCCGTGCATGGCAAAGAAATCGGCGGCGCCGATGGCGGGGGCCTCTTGCACGGACGCAGCCGAACCCGAACCCGAGCCGGAATTCCCCGCCGGATTTTCTTCTGCCGATGCCCGCCGCGTTCCATTCAACGCCGCCCGCCCGGCACCGGGGCCATCCGGCAGCTCAAAACGCACCGGCTTGAGCCAGGGATGCCCCTCCGGCCGCACGCCGAACTGCTCATAAATCTCGCGCTCGAAAAGATGGGCCTGGGGACACTCGGGCGTCAAGGCCGGAAAAGAGTCCTCCACCAGCGTGCGCAGCCCGTAGAGCACCCCGTTCTGGTCGTCGGCGAGCACGGCGACGAGGCGAAGCCTGCCGCGGCCTTCGCGCATTCCAAAGAAGGCCGCCAGCCGCTGCCCGCCGGCTACCGCGGTTAGTACCGCCTCGCGGAAGCGGCTGAAGGGCAGCGCGGCCAGAGCGGACCACGCCACGGCCTCGCCGTTGTGAAAGGGAACGAATGCGCGCCGGTTCATTGTGCGCCTCCCAGGGCCGCGGCGCCCAGCCTGAGCAGCTCGTCCAGCCCGGCCGGGATATGCACGCCGAGAATAAAAGTGAGCAGGAAGAGGAGCAGGGGCAGCAGCTGCAGGGCGGCCGGCAGCTTTTCCTGTGCGCCCTCCTCAGGCCGGCCCTGCACCATCGGAAAAAAGGCTGCGGCCATGCCGATGAAAACCGCCGTGATCAGGAAGAGATAGAGTGCGGCGGAGAGGAGGCGGTTGCCGAAGATCGCGACCCCGAGCAGATTGAATTCGCTGATGAAGAGACCGAAGAGGGGCGTCCCGGAGATGGCGAGAAAACCGATCACCCAGGCCCAGCCGATCCCGGGATGGCTTCTGGCCAGCCCGCGTACCTCGCCGATCGCCTTGGTCTTGAAGACGGAGAGGATGTTGCCGGCCGTCAGAAAGAGCCCGCTCTTGGTGAGGGAATGGTTGAGAGCGTGAAAAAGGGCGAAATAATAGCCCGCCGGCCCGAGGCCGATGGCGAAGGCGAGGATGCCCATATGCTCGACGCTCGAGTAGGCGAGCAGGCGCTTGTAGTCCGGCTGGTTGAGAATAAAGACCGCAGCCAGCAGCATCGAAACCAGTCCAAAGATGAGCAGGATGGTGCGGGCGAAGGCGGCGTCGCCGGCGGCCTGGCAGATCTGATAGGCACGCAGAATGGCGAGAAAGGCGCAGTTGAGCAGAACGCCGGAGAGGAGCGCGGAGACCACCGAAGGGGCCTCGCTGTGGGCGTCGGGCAGCCAGGTGTGCATCGGGGCCAACCCCATCTTGGTGCCATAACCGACGAGCAAAAAGATGAAGGCGATGCGCGTCAGGCGCACATCCAGTTGCGGCCCCAGGCGCAGCAAGCCGTCGAGCAGCAGCGAGCCCTCACGCCCACCGGCCGAGGCGGCAGCCCCGAGGAAAAAGGTGCCGAAGAGGGCGAGGGCGATGCCGACCGAGCAGATGAGCAGGTATTTCCAGGTGGCCTCGAGGGAGTGGACGGTGCGGTGGAAAAAGATCAGCGGGGCGCTCGCCAGGGTGGTCGCCTCGACCGCCACCCACAGCAGACCGAGATGGTGCGAGAGCACAACCAGAGACATGGTGCTGAGAAAGAAGAGCATGCAGACAATAAAGATCCGCTCCGGGTCCCGGGCGCCCTGCGCCGTGCCCGCGTGCGCCTGCGCGAGCCAGCCCTGCCCGTACGCCGCGCTGACAAGAAAGAGCAACGAGACGATGCCGAGAAAGAGCAGTCCGAGGGCATCGACGGCGAGCCAGCCGCCGAGGATCGGCTGCGGCGGCTGCAGCACCAAGCTGATCACCATCCCGACGTGGAGCAGGGAACAGGTCAGCCACAGGCGCCGGCGCAGGCGAACGTTCCGGACCAGCCAGGCCGCCGCGCTGAAGAGAATGGGTAGGACGATTACTGCCGCGATCACGGCTAATCCTTCAGAATGGTCAGATTGTCCACATCGAGGTCATCGAAATAATTCTTGATGTGATTCATGATAATGCCCATGATGAACACCCCGGCAAAGAGGTCGAGCAGCACTCCGAGCTCGACCAGAAAGGGCATCTGGGCCGCCAGGGAGAGGCCGAGGATGTAGATGCCGTTCTCCAGAACCAGATAGCCGATCACCTGCGAAATCGCCTTTTTGCGGATGATGAGCATGAGCAGGCCGATCATCACCGCAGCCAGGGAAACCGGAATCCACAGCCGCGAGGTGACCGTTACCGGCAGGGCGAACTTGCGCGCCACCCAGAAGGAGACCAGCACCATGCCCATGCCGGTGAGCAGGGCCGCCCCGTAGGGGATATGGGAATCGATCGCCAGGCCGGTGTGCACCTCGCGCGCGGCGTGGGAGAGAAAACGGGGGATGAGGATGGCCTTGATCGCCAGGCTGCTTACGGCAATGATCAGCCCGTGCAGGGAGAGGATCCCCCCGGCCGGGAGCAGCGGCAGCAGGGCCAGCAGCACCCCTTGAAAGGCCATCACCCGGATGGCAGCCCCCAGACGGGTCAGGCTGAGGAGGTAGAGATCACTCAGGAGCACCAGCAGCAGGACGATATCGATCACGGTTTGCATGCGTTATCCCAGGATGATGTAACTGAGCAGGCCGAGGGCGCCGGCCCCCATCAACATCTGCGGCACCCGCTCCAACCGCAGGCGCGCCATCACCGATTCGACGATGCCGATGGCGGTGGCGATGACGAATAGGACGCCCGCTGCGATCAGCGGCCGCAGGCCATTGGGCGAGGGAAAGGCGGAAATGATCACCAGGGTGATGAACATCGCCCAGATCCACAGCTTGAGCGCTGCGCCGTAAAGGATATAGGCGAAATCGGGTCCGTTGTGATCCAGCACCATCACCTCGTGAATCATGGTGAGCTCGAGGTGGGTGGTGGGATCATCGACGGGGATGCGGCAGTTCTCGGTGAGCAGGGCGACGAAGAGGCTGACCACCAGCAGGGCCAGGGCCGGACTGTCGGCATAGTTGATGGAGACGGCTCGGCTCTGAAAGATCTGCGAGAGGCTGAGCGAATTGGTGAAGCGGGCCAGGTTCGCCAGGGCGAGGAAGAGGATCAGCTCGGCGAAGATGGCATACCAGGCCTCGCGGCTGGCCCCCATTCCCTCAAAGGCCGAGGCGGTGTCGAGCGCCGCCAGGATGGTGAAAAAGCGCCCGAGGGCGAAGAGATAGGCGAAGAGCACCAGGTCGCCGCGGAAGGCGATCAGGGCGGTATAGCCGGGCAGGGGCAGCAGACAGAGGGCGGCAACCGTCGCGGCCAGGGTCGCCATCGGCGCCAACCAGAAGAGGGAACTGGTGCTGCGGCTGTAGACCGCCCCCTTGTGCAGTAGCCGGAAGAGATCGTGATAAGGCTGGAGGAGCGGCGCACCGCGTCGGCCGGCGCAGAGGGCCTTGACACGGACGATCCATCCGGTCAGCAGCGGGGCGGCCAGCAGCGAGACCAGCACAAAGATCAGGGCGGGCAGCGTCATCGCCGGCCTCCACCATAGAGGTGACAGATCTGCAGCAGTATTCGCAGGGCATCACGGCTCATCGCAGACCTCCGAACCAGAAGAGCAGGGCGAGCAGAACCACTGCGATGTAAAGGAGATAGAGCGAGATGCGGCCGCGCTGCATCCACTGCAGCTGATGGAAAAGCCAGGCGATCGCCGCCAGAAGCGGCTGCCACAGCTTTTCGAGAAAGAGGTCCGGGGTGTGCGTATGCAGGGAGGCCTTAACCGGGAAATAGTCCCGCGGCAGTTCTTCCTCCACCCTGCTGCCCAGGATCCAGCGGTTCTGGTCGGTCAGGGGCTGGACGAACGAGGAGGCGGTGTACTGCATGCGCGCGGTTGGGGCATTGTAGCCGCAATCCCAGGTGACGGCGCGGTGGACGCCCCTGCGGACGAGAATACGGCGCCGCCAGAGCGCGAGGAGGGCGAAGAGCAGCGCGCTCCCGGCGGCGATCCCGGTCACCGCGAGGAAGGGCCGGACTATCCCGGCCAGCTCATCCGCGATCAGGGCTGCCGGCAGCTGGGCCGCCGCCGCGATCACCGGCTGGAGCAGGGGGAGGAGCAGCATGGGCGCGACGCCCGCCGCTATACAGAGTCCGGCGAGCAGGAGCATCGGCAGCAGCATGACGGCGGAGACCTCCCGGGCGCTCTCCCCGGCCGGGGTGCGCGCCTCGCCGAGAAAGACCACGCCGGAGGCCTTGGTGAAGCAGGCCACGGCCAGAGCGCCGATCGCCGCCAGTCCGAGCAGGCTGAGCAGGGGCAGGGCGGTCGCTCCCTTGGCCATGGAGGTGACGGCGTCAAAGGCCCCGAAATAGATCATGAACTCGCTGACAAAGCCGTTGAGGAAGGGCAGCCCGGAGATGGCCGCGGCGCCGATGACAAAGGCGGCGGCGGTGAGCGGCATGCGTTTCTGCAGCCCGCCGAGGCGGTCGATCTCCAGGGTGTGGCACTGCTGCTTCACCGCCCCAGCCCCCATAAAGAGCAGGCTCTTGAAAATGGAGTGGTTGAGGATGTGCAGCAGGCAGCCGGCGAAGCCGAATACCGCCATGGTTTGTTCCTGCAGATGCAGGCCAAGCAGCCCCAGGCCCAGGCCGATAGCCATGATGCCGATGTTCTCGACGCTGTGGTAGGCGAGGAGGCGCTTGAGGTCGTGCTGGGCCAGGGCGTAGAGCACCCCGAGCAGGCCGCTGACCAGGCCAATGGTCACCAGCAGGGCGCCCCACCACAGCGGCGGCGCTCCGAGCCAGGTGAGGGTGCGCAGGATGCCGTAAAGGCCCATCTTGATCATCACGCCGGACATCAGGGCTGAGACGTGGCTGGGGGCGGCCGGATGCGCCTCAGGCAGCCAGACGTGCAGGGGGAGAAATCCCGCCTTGGCGCCAAATCCGGCCAGGCCGAGCAGAAAGATCAGGCTCTTGAGCTTCGGTCCGGCCAGGGCAGCCCCGGCGAATTGGCTGAAATCGAGCGAACCCGCGCCCGTACCGGCCAGCAGCCAGAACATGAAGAAGAGCAGGACGACACCGATGTGGGCGGCGATCAGGTAGATCAGGCCGGCGCTGCGCGTCTGTGGCCGCTCATCCTCAAAGGTGACGAGGAAGAAGGCGGCCATCGACATGATCTCCCAGACGATGATGAAGAGCATGCCGTTAGCCGCAACCGCGACCAGGGCCATGCCGAGGACGAGGAGGTTGAAGAAGAAAAAGGAGCGGCCCCGCGCGGCGGCGCTCCCCTCATCACGGAGATAGCCGGCGCCGTAGAGAGCGGCCAGGGCGGAGATGAAAAAGATGATGAGCAGGAAAAAGGCCGCCAGGGGATCGATCATCAGGGAGAAGGAGAACGCCGGGATCGCGGCCGCCCGCTCGTAGAGAAGGCTCTCCCCGGAGGCGAGTACGCCCACAGCCGGGGCCAGGCCGAATGCCGCCGCGGCGATCACCCCGGCCGCCGCGAGCCGCCGCGCCAGAACCTCCCGGCGGTGCAGCAGCCAGGCGGCCGCGCCACCGCAGAGCAGAAGCAGCAGGGCGATAAAAAAACAGGTCAGCAGGGGATTCATTCGGCCGCCCTGCCAAAGTCGGGTTCGATCCGTTCGAGAACGTCGAGGATCTCCTCGCGCACCCCGGGCGCGGCCAGGATCCGTCGCCAGGATTCATCCTTGAGGGCGTAGGAGAGTCGCGAGAGCAGATGCAGGTGGGCGCGGATGGTCGGACTGACGATGGTGAAGATGATGCCGACCGGCTTGCCGTCGGGGGCCTCAAAATCGATCGGGGTCTCGAGAAAGGAGAGCGAAATGATCGGCCGGGAAACGTGCAGGACGATGGGACTGCGCGGATGGGGGATGGCGATGCCGTCGCCGATGGCGGTCGAGCCCAGCGACTCGCGCGCCAGCAGCACCTGGAGGAGAAAATCGACATCCACCTCCTCTGGCAAGCGCATCTGCCGGACGATCGAGCGCAGCACGCTCTCCTTGTCCTTGCCGCTGACGCGGTAATGGATCCCCCCTGCCTCGATGGCACCGGAAAGCGCGGGCAGATCCCCGCTCTCGGGCTCGGCAAAGATCTCCGGCGAGACCGTCATCTTTTGCGACGTCGCCCACTCGAGAATCTCGACGCGGTTGAACCGGAACTGCTCGTTGAGCTTGTAATGGGGGATGGTCCCGCTCTTGATCCAGCGGTAGACCGTGCGCTCGGAGACATTGAGGAGTTTGCAGATATCCCGGATTTGCAGCTGCATTCCATGCCCTTGTTTTGTCAAAACTTGACTCGGTCAGCCAAATTATGACATAATATAAATATTGTCAGGAATAATAGCAACGGGAAAATGGGGGCAGCGAACTTAAACCCAGCGCGGCCTGGCGCCACTGCGATCCCGCCGCCAGCGTCTGCGCCTCAATCTCGCGCCCACCCGGGCAGATCCCTCGGGTGGGACCCAGATTTTGAGCTCGCGCCCACTCGTGCAGCTGCCGCACTCTCGTTCCCACCCGAGCAGCTCCCTCGGGTGGGACCCAGATTTTGAGCTCGCGCCCACCCGGGCAGATCCCTCGGGTGGGACTCTCATTTTTGGGGGGCATCAACCGGCCGCGGCCTGGCGCCACTGCGATCCCGCCGCCAGCATCTG
>Ga0116171_10006204_pt1 | contig 10367 bp, 5 predicted proteins | sample AD_JPNHW2_MetaG_FD_89798 | JGI IMG/M metagenome (GOLD analysis project Ga0116171, IMG submission 89798) | Active sludge microbial communities of municipal wastewater-treating anaerobic digesters from Japan - AD_JPNHW2_MetaG | ecosystem: Engineered > Bioreactor > Anaerobic > Digestate | place...
AGCCGCCGGGATTCAGGCCGCCAGCGCCCTGGGCCGCCTGCAGCGGCTGGGCATGGACCCGGGAGGCATCCGGGCGCCCGCGGGCGGCGGCGCCCAGGGGGTCCTGACGTTGCGCGCCCCGCAGAGCGGGGCGGTACTGGCCCTGCACGCCGTGCCCGGGGAGGTCGCCCGCCCCGAGGAGTCGCTGCTTACGATCGGTGACAACGGCACGGTCTGGGTGTGGGCCCACCTCACCGAGCAGGACATCGCCGCCGTGAGCCGGGGGCAGGCCGCCGGCAGGCTGGCCGCCGCGATCGCCGTGAAGGCGTATCCGGGGGAGACCTTTGCCGGGGTGGTCGACCTGGTCAGCCCGGCCATGGATGAGCCCTCCCGGACGGTGAAGGTGAGGGTCGAAGCCGGGAATCCCGACGGCCGGCTGCTGGCGGGCATGTTCGCCACCGTGACGGTCTTCCTGCCGGGGACGGGCGAGGTGCTCGCCGTCCCCCGCGACGCGCTGCTGGACGACGAGGGACGGACCTTCGTGTTCGTGCACCATCACGACGACTACTACCTGCGCCGCCCCGTGCGGGTGGGGCGCCTCTGGGCGGACTGGGCCGAGATCCGGCAGGGACTCCGGCCCGGCCAGACGGTGGTCGCCGAGGGCTCCTTCCTGCTGAAGTCCGACGTGCTGCGGGCCAAGATGGGCGCCGGCTGCGCCGACTGAACGAGGAGCCGACCGTGAAACTCGTCCACTTTCTGCTGAAGAACCGGCTGCTGATCCTCCTGGGCACCGCGGCGCTCGTCGTGGCGGGAGCGTTCGCCTGGGTGCGGCTGCCCATCGATGCCTTCCCCGACGTGACGGGCACCCAGGTGATGATCCTGGCCAAGGCGCCGGGCCTCGCCGCGGTCGACGTCGAACAGCGCGTGAGCTACCCCATCGAGCAGGTGATGCGCGGGTTGCCCCGCGTGACCCAGGTGCGCTCCCTTTCCAAGGCCGGGATCTCGCAGGTGGTCATCGTCTTCGAGGACGGGGTGGATACCTACTGGACCCGGCAGATCGTCTTCGAACGCCTGGCCATGGCCCGGGAGCAGCTGCCGCCCGGGGTGGAGCCCGAGTTGGGACCGATCTCCACCGGTCTGGGCGAGATCCTGCAGTACACCCTGGAGGGAGAGGGGAAGAGTGCGATGGAACTGCGCACGATCCAGGACTGGATCGTCGCTCCCCTGCTGAAACCCGTCCCGGGGGTGAACGAGGTCAACAGCTTCGGCGGTGCCGTCAAGCAATACCAGATCCTCGTCTCCCCCGAAAAACTCCTCAAGTACGGCCTGACCGTAGGCGAGGTGGTCGAGGCCGTCGAGCGGGGGAACGCCAATGCCGGCGGCGGCGTGGTTGTGCGCGGCTGGGAACAGCTCTACCTGCGGGGGGTGGGCCTGCTCCGGGACATCCCCGACATCGAGCGGACCGTGCTCAAGGCTAGGGACGGCTCCCCGGTCTACGTGCGCGACGTGGCCGAGGTGACCATCGGGGCCGAGCCGAGGCAGGGGGCGGTCTCGCGCGACGGCCGGGGTGAGGTCGTGGCCGGCATGATCATCATGCTCAAGGGCGAGAACTCCGGGGAGGTGGTAGGAAGGGTCAAGGAGTCGATCGGCAGGATCCGCGGCACCCTCCCTCCGGGGGTGCGGCTCGACGTGTTCTACGACCGGACCTCGCTGATCAGGGCTTGCATCAAGACCGTGGTCGATGCCCTGCTGGCCGGAGGGATCCTGGTCATCCTGGTGCTCTTCCTGTTCCTCGCCGAACTGCGCACGGCGCTGATCGTGGTCTTCTCGCTGCCGCTCACCTTCCTGATCGCCTTCATCTTCATGGGTTCGCTGGGGATCTCCTCGAACCTGATGAGCCTGGGCGGGCTCGCCTTTTCCGTGGGCATGGTGGTGGACGCCTCCATCGTGGTGGTGGAGAACGTCCGCCGTCACCTCGCGCAGCGGACCGGGGCCGAGCACCGACGGCGGGTGGTGGCCGAAGCCCTGGTCGAGGTCGCGCGGCCGGTCGCCTTTTCGGTGCTCGTCATCGCCATCATCCTGGTGCCGCTCTTCACGCTCCAGGGGATCGAGGGCAAGATGTTCGCCCCGCTGGCGGCGACCATGCTGATCGCCATCCTGGTCTCCCTGGGGGTGGCGCTCACGGTGGTGCCGGTACTGTCCGAGCTCGTGCTCGAGCAGGTCCCCGAGCGGGAGTTCGGCTTCATCCGCCGCTTCCACGAGGCCTACATGCGGCTGCTCGGCCGCGCCATCCGTCGCCCGCTGGCGACGCTCTCGATCTCGGGCGGCGTGCTGCTCGCCTCCCTGGGCCTCCTGCCCTTCCTGGGGACCACCTTCATGCCCGATCTCGACGAGGGGGCGATCGCGGTCAACGTCGTGCGCCTGCCCAACGCGTCGCTCGACGGCTCGGTCAAGGTCGCCGGCTTCCTGGAGCGGCGCTTGCGGAGGTTCCCCGAAGTGGCGACGGTCGTGAGCAAGACCGGCCGGGCCGAGATCTCGGAGGACCCCATGGGCCCCGAGCAGACGGACGTCTTCATCATGCTCAGGCCCCGGAAACAGTGGCGTACGGGCAGGGACAAGGGCGAGCTGGTCGAGGCGATGCAGCGCGACCTCGCCGAGATCCCCGGCCTGCGCTTCTCCTTTTCGCAGCCGATCGCCCTGCGGGTGAACGAGCTCATCTCCGGGGTCAAGAGCGACCTGGCGGTCAAGGTCTTCGGCCCCGACCTTGAGGTGCTCAAGCCGCTCGCGGACCGCATCGGCAGCGTGATGACCGGGATCCGGGGGGCGCGGGACGTGAAGGTCGAGCAGGTGTCGGGCATGTCCCAGCTCGACGTGGCCCTCGACCGCGAGGCGATCGCCCGGTACGGGATCCGCGTCGCCGACGTCAACGCCGTGATCGAGACGGCGGTGGCGGGGAAGCAGACCACGACGCTGATCGAAGGACAGCGCCGGTTCGCCGTGGTCGTGCGCTTCCCGGAGGCGGCCCGGAGCGACGTCCCCGCCCTCGAGCGGCTGCTGATCCCCGCGCCGAACGGCGAGCAGGTTCCGCTGGGACAACTGGCCGCGTTCCGGGAGGTCGAGGCGCCGGCCCAGGTGAGCCGCGAGAACGGCATGCGCCGGGTGGTGACCGAAGCCAACGTGCGGGGGCGAGACCTGGGCGGCTTCGTGCGCGAGGTACAAACCCGCCTGGCCCCGCTGGTGAAGGGACTCCCGCCGGGATACTACCTGGAGTACGGGGGGCAGTTCGAGAACCAGCAGCGCGCCATGAGGCAGCTCGCCATCGTGGTGCCGGTGGCGCTCCTGCTCATCCTGCTCCTGCTCTACATGGCCCTGGGGTCGTTCGGCTCCGCCCTGCTGGTACTGCTCAACCTCCCGTTCGCCCTGGTCGGCGGGGTGGTCGCGGTGGTGGCCTTCCGCATGCCGCTCTCGGTGTCGGCCGCGGTCGCCTTCATCGTGCTGCTGGGCGTGGCGGTGCAAAACGGCGTCGTCCTCGTCGCCTTCTTCCGCCAGCTGCGCGAACGCGGCGAAACGGTGGCGGACACCGTGATCAAGGGGTGCAACCTGCGCTTCCGGCCGCTGTTCATGACCGCCCTCGTCAGCTTCATCGGCCACTTGCCGATGCTCTTCGCGACCGGCTCCGGCGCGGACATCCAGAAGCCGCTGGCGGTGGTGGTCATGGGGGGGCTCATCACCTCGACGCTGCTGACGCTGATCGTGCTGCCGACGATCTACTCGCTCTTCGCGGGGCGCCAGCGGTCGACATGCAGCCGGGCATCGAGGCCCTCGTCCTCGCCGGGCGACGGTTCCTCGCGCGGATAGCCGAAGGGGATCACCGCCGCGATCTCGAAACCCGCAGGCATGCCCAGGAACTCCTTGAGCCCGGTCGCCTCGTAGGGGGTGTAGGTGCAGCCGTAGAGCCCCTCGGCGGCCAGGGCCAGCATGACGTTCTCGACGCACATCCAGACCGAGGCCAGCGGGTTGAGCTCGAACAGGGTGCGGCATTCGGAGAGCGGCTTCATCCGGTAGCAGACCAGCAGCAGTTCGGGGGCCCGCAGCATCATCGTCTGCTGGACCGGCAGCGAGCGCCGGTAGACCCGCTTCAGTTCGGGCTCGGCGAAGCGCTCCAGCAGACGCTCGATCTCGGCGGAGTCGCTCAGGTCGCGGGCGCGCAGCGCCTCGACTACCGCCCGCCGCCGGGTTTGCGGGTCGCGCAGCAGGACGAACTGCCAGCTCTTCAGGTGGGCGTTGCTGGGCGCCCGCAGGCCGGCGGACAGGGCCCGCCGCACCGCCGCCTCGGGGACCGGGCGGTCGGCGAACTCGCGCACCGTCCGTCGTCGCCGTGTCGCTTCGTAATAGTCCATGGATTGCCTCCTAAATAATTAGAATTCTAACTCACAAGGCAAAATTTTTTTACCCGGGTCCCTCCAGGTGGTCCTGCAACCGGCGCAGCAGGGCGTTCAGCTGCTCTTCCTCCTCGGCGGAGAAGATGCCGGCAAGGTCGAGCCCGTGGTTGCCGGCAAAGCCTGCGGCGGCCACCTCGGCCACCTTGGCCCGGCCGCGGGGGGTGATGACCACCCGCGTCCGCCGCCGGTTCTCCAGGTCGGGCTCGCGCTCGATCCAGCCCTGGTTCTCCAGGTTGCGCAGGATCACCGTGGCGGTCGGCCGGTCGCAGTAGAGCATACCCGCGATCTGGGCCGGGTAGAGCACCGGCCGGCGCGCCAGTTCCTGGAGCACGTGCAGCTGCTTGAGGGTGAGACCGTGGGGCAGGAGCTGGCGGGCCAGCCGCCGGGTCCAGGCCAGGTGGATGACCCCGATGCGCGAGATGGCGAGTTGCTTGGCACGACTCATGGTTAGAATTCTAATCAATTAATCGGTCGATGTCAATGGGGAACAAAGGGTTTGCCGGTTGAACTCGATTTCCCGAAGGCCTATACTCGAAATCTGGATCAACGAAGGATGAGAGGCCCATGAATCCTTTGCAGAACTTTTTAACCGAAGTCCGGGCGATCCGCTCCTCCGGGGCGGCGGTGGCGGAGACATCCTTTTACCCCGCGTTGTCGACGCTGTTCAACGAGATCGGCAAGACCCTGCGGCCCAAGGTGCGCTGTCTGATCCATCTGGCCAATCGCGGGGCGGGCATTCCCGACGGCGGCTTTTTCACCGCCGATCAGTTCGGCCGGGCCTCCGATCTGGAGCCGCGGCTGGGGCAACCGCCTAGTCGGGGAGCCCTGGAGGTGAAGCCGCCGGCGGATGAACTGGACTCAGTCGCCCAGAATGACCAGGTGGCCCGTTACCTGTCCGCGTACGGTCTGGTCCTGCTGACCAACCTGCGCGAGTTTCGGTTGTTGGGAAAAAGGGAAGCGGGGGCGGTGGAAACCTTGGAGAGCTTCCGGCTCGCGGATGACGAGGCCTCATTCTGGACACTGGCCAACCACTCCCAAACCGCGGACCGGGGAATGGGAGAAGCCTTTACCGGCTTCATCAGCCGGGTGCTGCGGGCCAACGCCCCCCTGAGCAAACCCAGCGACCTGGCCTGGTTCATGGCTTCCTACGCCCGCGAGGCCAAGGTCCGGGTCGACGCCGCCGACCTGCCGGCTCTGGGCACCGTGCGCCGTGCGTTGGAGGAGGCGCTGGGGATGACCTTTGCCGGGGAGAAGGGGGAGCATTTCTTCCGCTCCACGCTGGTGCAAACCATTTTCTACGGCGTGTTTTCGGCCTGGGTGCTGTGGCACCGGGAGAATCCCGGGCGGAAAGACCTCTTCCACTGGCGGATGGCCGAGTGGTCGCTGCATGTCCCCTTCATCCGCACCCTCTACCATCAGGTGACGAGTCCCGAACACCTGGGGCCCCTGGGGCTGGTGTCGTCGCTCGACCGCACCGCCGCCGCCCTGAACCGGGTGGATCGTGCCGCCTTCTTCCGGGAGTTCCAGGACGAGCACGCCGTGCAGTACTTCTATGAGCCGTTCCTGGAGGAGTTCGATCCGGAGCTGCGTCGTGAGCTGGGGGTCTGGTACACCCCGCCCGAGATCGTGCAATACCAGGTTGCCCGCATCGATACGGTGTTGCGGCAGGAACTCGGCCTGGCCGACGGGCTGGCCGATCCCCACGTGCTGGTGCTCGACCCGTGTTGCGGCACCGGCGCTTACCTGGTCGAGGTGTTGAAGCGGATCGCCGCCACTCTGCGGGAACGGGGCGGGGACGCCCTGCTGGGGGCTGACCTGAAGAAGGCCGCCACCACGCGTATCTTCGGCTTCGAGATCCTGCCCGCGCCATTCGTGGTCGCCCACCTGCAGCTCGGGCTGCTGCTCAAGACTCTTGGCGCCCCTTTACAAGAAGCGAGCGAACGGGTCGGCGTCTACCTGACCAACGCCCTAACCGGCTGGGAAGCGGAGGACGAGCAGCCGGAGATGCTCTTTCCCGAGCTCAAGACCGAACACGACGCCGCCGATAACGTCAAACGCACCGCCCAGATCCTGGTGGTGCTCGGCAATCCGCCCTACAACGCCTTTGCCGGGATCAGCCCGCGGGAGGAACAGGGGCTGGTCGAACCCTACAAGAAGGGGCTGAATCTGCCGATTGCCAAGGGCGGCTGGGGGATCAAGAAGTTCAACCTCGACGACCTCTACGTTCGCTTCTTCCGCCTGGCCGAGCGGCGCATCGCCGAACTCACCGGCGAGGGGGTGGTGTCGTTCATCTCCAATTTCTCCTACCTGGGAGATCCGTCGTTCGTGGTCATGCGGCAGCGGTTCCTGTCGGAATTTGATTCCCTCTGGTTCGATTGCCTGAACGGCGACAGCCGCGAGACGGGGAAACTGACCCCGGAGGGGAAGCCCGATCCGTCCGTGTTTTCCACCCCCGGTAATCGCGAGGGGATCCGGGTCGGCACCGCCATCGGTACCCTGGTGCGCCGGGCGGAAAGGCAAGCTGAGTCCATCGTCCGGTTCCGCCACTGGTGGGGGCAAACCAAGCGGGAAGACCTACTGGCGAGCCTTGAAGCGGCCGACTTCGACGGCGCCTACACGGTGGCCACCCCCAGCCCTGAGAACCGCTTCTCCTTCCGCCCGGAGGAGGTTTCGGGGCCGTACAACTCCTGGCCCAGCCTTCCGGAATTGGCGGCCATTCCACCCAGCAATGGCCTGATGGAGAAGCGCGGAGGGTCCCTGATCGACATCGACCGGGATGCCCTGGAACAACGGATGAAGGATTATTTCGATCCGTCAATGTCATGGGATGAGTATCGTCAAAAGCATATAGCGCTTACAGAAGAGCAATCTGGATTTGAACCAATTAGTGCGCGAAGAAAAGCCCTAGAAGAAGATAGTTTTAAGCAATCCATGCTACTGAGATATACACTAAGACCATTTGAGATAAGATGGTGCTATTACACTCAGATTAACCCAATTTGGAATAGGTCCCGTCCATCTCTTTGGGAACAATGCTTTTCAGGAAATCACTTTTTGGTTAGTAGGATGAGTCCAGCTAAAGAACCAGAAGGCGCGGCCATGTATTTTGCCAATGGGCTTTCTGATGATCATCTGCTGTCTCCCGATGCTTCCTGTTTTTCTTTTCTTCAGGCAGAGAATGGTGGGAAGGAAAGCAGGCAGAAAACGATGTTCAAACCAAAGCCCCAAGCCAATTTGTCCAGCAAAGCCATAAGCTTTCTCACATCCCTGACTAGAGAATCGGGCCTAGGTGAAATGGCTCTGGCCGAACGACTGTGGTTTCATGCACTGGCGATCGGGTACAGTTCGTCGTACCTGCTGGAGAACGCCGACGGCATCCGCCGCGACTGGCCACGCATCCCGCTGCCGAACCGCAAGGAGCTTTTGGAGCACTCGGCCGCCCTTGGGAAGCGGGTGGCCGCCCTGCTCGACACGGAGACGCCGGTGCCCGGCGTTTCCAGCAGTCCGCTCGACGAGGTGTTCCGCTCCCTGGGCGTCATCGCCCGTGTGGGTGGCGGCGCTCTCGACCCCGACCGGGGCGACCTGGCGCTGACTGCCGGCTGGGGCCACGCCGGCAAGGAGGGGGTGACCATGCCGGGGCGGGGGCGGATCGTGACCCGCACCTATACTGCCGAGGAGCATGCCGCCATCGGGGCGGCGGCGGAACGGCTCGATCGACCGGTCTCCGAGCTGCTGGCCCGCCTGGGGGCCGATACCCGCGACGTCTACCTCAACGACACGGCCTACTGGCAAAATGTCCCCGCCGGGGTCTGGGACTTCTACATCGGCGGCTATCAGGTGATAAAGAAGTGGCTGAGCTACCGCGAGCGGTCGCTGCTCGGTAGGGCCATCACCGTAGACGAGGCGCGCCACGTCACCGACACCGCCCGCCGCCTGGCGGCGATCCTGCTGCTCCAGCCCGACCTCGACCAGAGCTACCGCGCCGTCTGCGCCGAACCCTACCCCTGGCCGGGTAGAACATAGACTTGCGTAAACTATGGCACTTTAAAAAACAGTAAAGTGCTTCTATTCAGGCAAGCCCTGAGTGAGGAGGAATCCATGCCGAATACTCGAAAGAGGCAGGGGACTGCCAGTGAACACCAAGTCATCGGGCAACTTATTGACGCGGGCATCGACGTGTACCAAACCGTAGTCGATGACCAAGGAATTGATGCTGTCCTGCGTATCGATTCGGGATCAGACAAGGCGCAGTACTTTGACCTCCAGATCAAGAGTTCTCGGACGTGGAGCGGGATACGCGGGCGTATTTCTGCTCTTGGAAAGCGTGAGAATACGGTCCTTATCCTTTTCAATTCGACGGAACATCAATGCCTCTGGTTTGTCGCTGGAGAGATAGAGAAAGAGTTCCCTAAGACTGACCTCGAGTTTGGCGATGTGTTCCTTAAAAAGGACCGCGTCGATGAATTCTTGCGTGAGTCGAGAGGACGCCTTGAAAAGCTTCGAGAAAGACTTGAAGAATTAAAAAGCAGTCTTTGCTGAGCTTGCCCAGAGCTGGCGAGTTGCGGTAATTACAGGCATTGATCCTCGCCCGGCAGGCGCGGGTGGACCACCGCCCGATTCGGGCTCGGGTGATTGAGTGGATAAAAGCGGCTACTTGAGTCCGGCGCCCAGCGGGGTCTCGGGGGGCAGGATGGGCAGGTACGGCCGGTTGCTCTCGTCGGAGGCGGCCAGGATCATCCCCTGCGACAGGATGCCGCGCAGCTTGGCCGGCTTCAGGTTGGCGACGATGACGATGGTCTTGCCGACCAGCTCCTCGGGGGTGTAGTACTGGGCGATGCCGGCGACCACCGTGCGGGTCTCGTGCCCCAGGTCGACGGTCAGCTTCAGCAGCCGGTCGGCCTTCTCCACCCGCTCGGCGGCGGCGACCCTGGCGGCCACCAGCTTGACCTTCTTGAAGGTGTCGATGTCGATCAGCCCTTCGGGCAGGGGCTCGGCCGCCAGGACCACGGGGGCCGGGGCGGGGGCTGGGGTGGGAGTCGGTATGGCAGTGGGTTCGTTCATGGGTTCCTCCATCGGGGTGTCGGCAAAGAAGGTGGCCGCCTCCACCCGCGGGAAGAGGGGGCCGGTCGGGGAGACGTTCAGGGGGCCGTGCGGATCGAGCCAGCCGGTGGGGCCCAGGGGGATGCCGAACATCCCGGCCACCTTTCTCGAGGTCTCGGGCAGCACCAGCGACAGCAGGGTGTTGACGCTGAGGATGGCCCGGGCCAGGGTGTTCAGCACGGCCGCCAGCCGCGGACGGTCGGCCTCGTTCTTGGCCAGCTTCCAGGGCTCCATCTGGACGATGTAGCGGTTGAGCGTGCCCACGTAGGCGATGATCTCCTCCAGGCCGCGCGGGAACTGGCAGAGGTCGAACCACTCGAACGCCTTCCGCTCCAGCTCCTCGTAGCCGCGGCGGATCTCCCGGTCGCGCTCGACTTGCGGATACTCGCCGGGGAGGACGTTGGCGAAGTACTTCTCGATCATGCCGCCGGTGCGCGACACCAGGTTGGCCCAGTCGTTGGCCAGGTCGGTGTTCACCCGCGACAGGAACCCCTCGTGGGAGAAGTTGGCGTCGGACTCCAGCGGGGCCTCGCGCAGCATGAAGTAGCGTACGGCGTCGGCCGGGAAGTACTTGAGCAGCACCAGCGGGTCGAGGACGTTGCCGACCGACTTGGACATCTTCTTGCCGTCCTTCAGCCACCAGCCGCAGACCAGCTCCCTCTTCGGCAGCGGCAGACCGGCGGCCATCAGGAAGGCGGGCCAGAATACGGCGTGGAAGCGAAGGATGTCCTTGCCCATGATGTGCAGGTCGGCGGGCCAATGGACGGTGAAGCGGGCCTCGTCGCCAGGGTAGCCCACTGCGGTCAGGTAGTTGAGCAGGGCGTCGAACCAGACGTAGATGGTCTG
>Ga0116171_10006206_pt1 | contig 10366 bp, 8 predicted proteins | sample AD_JPNHW2_MetaG_FD_89798 | JGI IMG/M metagenome (GOLD analysis project Ga0116171, IMG submission 89798) | Active sludge microbial communities of municipal wastewater-treating anaerobic digesters from Japan - AD_JPNHW2_MetaG | ecosystem: Engineered > Bioreactor > Anaerobic > Digestate | place...
ATCAGTTTTTCTGAGTTAGTAACCAGGATTACCTGGCTATCGGCGCCGTGTTCAGCCTGTGAAAGCAGGTCGGCAGCAACAAAAACCGGATTGGCGGTTTCGTCGGCCATCACGGCTACTTCGCTTGGCCCGGCAGGCATATCAATCGACACATCGGCGATGCTTACCAACTGTTTGGCGGCGGTGACATACTGGTTTCCTGGCCCGAATATCTTATACACTTTTGGAACGCTTTCCGTTCCGTAAGCCATAGCAGCAATTGCCTGAATGCCCCCGATCTTAAAAACTTTAGTGATCCCCGAAAGTTTGGCAGCAAACAGTACCGGCGCCGGAATTTTACCATCTTTTTGTGGAGGTGTACAAAGCACAATCTCTTTACAACCGGCAATTTTTGCAGGAATGGCCAGCATCAATACGGTGGAAAAGAGTGGGGCAGTGCCTCCCGGAATATACAATCCCACTTTTTCGATGGCCACACTTTTTTGCCAGCACTTCACGCCCGGAGAGGTTTCGATCACCTTTGTTTCAAACTTTTGAGCCGTATGAAACTTTGTAATATTAGCCGTGGCCGTTTCGATAGCTACTTTTAAATTGCCATCAAGAGCGCTTGCAGCCTCTTCTATTTCGGTTTCAGAAACCAGAAAATCGTTCAGTTCAACCTTGTCGAACAGGGCTGTATATTTTCGAACAGCCGCATCGCCATAGGCTTTGATCTCGTCGAGCACGGCTTTTACTTTTTCGTTGAGAGAGGCCGTTTCGAAAACGGGGCGCATCAGCAGCGAAGGCCAATCTGATATGTTAGGGTAAGAAAAGACCCCCCAACCCCCTGAAGCAAGACCCCCTAACCCCCTAAAGGGGTGATTTTTAGTATCTGCATTAATGTTATTTTCGTTCATTTACTTTAGTTTTTAATTGTTCAAATCTACAAATCTTGTAGTTCCCCCCCCCTTAGGGGGCGGGGGGTTACATGATCATCTTCTCAATGGGTAACACTAAAATTCCTTCAGCCCCAATGGCTTTCAGTTTCGAGATGTTTTCCCAGAAGTATTTTTCTTCGATGACCGAATGGACCGAGCTCCAGCCACTTTCAGCCAAAGGCATCACGGTGGGGCTTTTCATTCCCGGTAGCATGGCAATGATCTGTGGAAGTTTGTCGTTCGGGGCATTCAGCATGATGTACTTTTTTCCTTTGGAACGTTCCACCGACTCAATACGGAAGATAAGTTCGTTTAATATCGTTTGCTTTTCGGGTGAAAGGCTGGGTGTTGAAATCAGAACCGCTTCGGATGGAGTAACAACTTCTACCTCTTTCAATCCATTTGAAACCAATGTTCCACCGGAGCTGACAATGTCGAAGATACCGTCGGCCAGTCCTATTCCCGGGGCAATTTCTACCGAGCCGGTGATGACATGGATGGCCGCATTTATTTTCTTTTCGTCGAAAAAGCGTTGCAGGATAACCGGATACGATGTCGCCACAGTTTTTCCCTGAAACCACTCAACCCCATTGTAGTTTTCCCCTTTGGGGATGGCTAACGATAACCGGCATTTACTAAAACCCAATCGTTTGGTCAGCACCACGTTTTTCTCTTTTTCGAGCATTTCGTTTTCGCCAACAATGCCGATGTCGGCAACCCCGTCGGCAACCGTTTCCGGGATATCGTCATCGCGTAGGTAGAGGATTTCGACCGGGAAATTCTTGGCTGGCGACAGCAACTGGCGTTTGCCAACGGTTAGTTTGATACCACATTCGCTGATTAACTCTTCCGACTCTTCGTTGAGGCGGCCTTTGGTTTGAATCGCTATTCTCAATACTTCGCTCATAATCTGAGTTTTTACAAAAATAAGAAAGGCTTACCAATTTTGGTAAGCCTTTCAATGTTATCTAATTTCTTTTTTGAGTTCAGACATTATCAGGTCAGCCTACCGCTTTTGCAGGAAAAGGTGATGGCCGTGATGATGTCCAAAGCAAATTTTCATTTTTCTTAATTATTTCTGCAAGTATAGTTATAATTTGAAAGCAAACAAGCCTGGCAAACTTGATTTTTTTTATTTAACCGATAATTTAACATTGAGTAAAATTGCAACAATGTGGAAACTTGATCGTTTAAAAATACATTGTCTGATAGTTAGTCAAGCAAACTACTAAAACTGGCTCACATCCCATTTCCCTTTGAAGTTCTTAACCGCCTCTTTGTTTACCGTAAGTTTTATGGGCACCACATTTTTGATTTCAATTTCGCTGGTCGATTTTCCGTTGAGAATGTCTGCAGCCATATTGCCTGTAATTTTCCCTACATCCGAATAAAGGGCTCCAACCCCAAACAGTGTATTTCCATAAATTTTGTACGGATTATTGGTGAACAGCGGAATTTGAGCTTTGTTTGCCGCATTGACCAGTTGATCGATACCTGCTTCGACCACATTGTCGCCCCCCAGCCAAAGTGCATCTATTCCGCGGGAGGTAAGGCTCATGGCTGCTTCTAGCACCTGGGTGGTACTTTCAACGCTTGTTTCAATCAGCTCAATACCTAACTCGGTACATTTTTTCCGGGCAAGTTTTACACAAGCTTCCGAACAGGTTTCGCTGGAACACCAAACCGTTCCGACCTTTTTTAAGTTAGGGTTCATCTGTTTGGCTATATCGAAAGCTTTTTCTACCGGTTGAAAAGTCCCAATACCCACAAGGTGCTTTGGATGCTGGTTGGATGCACTTCCCGTGATGCCAACTCCTGAGGCATAAGGGTCGGTTACCGTGCAAAAAACATGGGTGATGTCCCCTTTTTTGTTGGCATTGGCCATAACCTGCAACGCTGGAGTACTGATAGTGATGACCATGTTGAATTTACTGCTTACAATATTTTGAGCGATGGTGTTGGCTGTTGGCATATCACCTTCGGCACAGAATCTTTTGATGGTACAATTCTTTCCATCGACAAATCCCCGTTGGGTTAATGATTCGATAATGCCATTTTCGGATTCATCGAGTGTTGGCCTTGAAGAAATTTTGAAAATAGCTATGCTGACTTCTTTTTTGTGGTCTGTTTTGCGGTTTCCCAAATCGAGAACCAAAAGGATTCCCGCAGTAATGAGAAGGGCGATGATTGCGCGTAGGATTTTTGACAGTTTCATCTTTATAAAAATTTAGGTTCTGCAATATTCGCAAAAAATTGCTAGTTCTTTATTAAAAAGTTGCTTCATATTTTTTGATGATTAGGCGGAGACCGAATCCTATTTTGGTCTTCATTCGAATTCAACACAATCCAGATCCAGTACATTTCAAATTCAGGAAAGCCAGTTGGTCTTCCTTCTTGGATGCATTTTGTTTTGTCTTGATTGTTTTGTAAATTAACTGAGCGATAGTGAATGATCATCTTTTTTTGTCAACCCGTTTTCTAAATCAATCTTTTAATTGATTGTATTAAAAGTGATAAATTCATGAGGTTCTGTTCCTGTTTGCCAATGTTTTATTGATTAAATCACCTTATCCAATCTATGATACTGTACTTAAAGAAATTCATGTTTGTATTGTTGCTTCTCCCTACAATCAGAGCGCATTCACAAACCGATACAACTTTATCTAAAAGGAACCATAAAAGTATTTCTGTTAGTTATTTGAAGGGAAATATTATTACCACCACCAAGTTTTTAAGAGGCGATAATCTGATAGGGATGCCTATAAATAAATATCAGTCGGTTACCATCAATTTGCTTTGGCAAAACTCCGGTTACTACGATTGGCAAAAGGTTTACAGGGCACCTTATTTTGGTGCAGGTGTTTCATTGGGCGATGTGAACGATCCGCTGGAGGTTGGATATCCCATTTCTTTTTTTTGTGTTTTAGGTATTCCGGTTAAACGGTGGAATAAACTGGAAATCTATTCTGAATATCAGTTTGGAATAGCAACAAACTGGAAATGTTACCATCCTTTATATAATCCGAAGAATATGAATATTGGCGCTGATTTTTCATTTCATGTAAATATTGGGATGAGTGCCTATTATTCTCTTTCAAAGAAACTTGATCTTGGTGCAGGAATGAATTTCGTCCATTTTTCCAATGGAGGTATCGAACGCCCCAACAAAGGTTTTAATATTTATGGTTCCAGAGTAGAACTTAAATACCACCTTGATGAACGGATTCGTCGTGAATCAATTCGACTGCCAGGAAGGCTTGAGCGTTCCAATGATCTGCTTTTCATGTTTAGTGGTGCCAGGTTTCAGATGGTTGAAACCGAATTGAGTGCCGATTATTATGGATTGGGAGGGTTTAGTTTGATCTATTTTACGCAGCTTTCGAATGCATTCAGACTGGGATATGGTGCCGATTTTGATTGTTGGAAGTTATTGCATTGCAAGCCGATTGATGATTGCGAACGGAGAGAATTGAAAAAATCACTCGGGTTTATTCTTCAGCCTGAAATAATTTTCGACAAGCTAACTTTGGTTACTGGACTTGGAATCTATGTCTCGCATCCGAAATTTGGCTCTTTCAAACAGATCTATCAACGTTTAGGAATTCGATATGAGTTTTATAAGAATGCGACACTGGGTTTGAACGTCAGGGGACGAGATTTTTACCGAGCAGAGTACATGGAATTCAATTTGGGATACCGGATCCGATGGATGAAATAAAGTCTCCTTCGATTTTGGAAATTGAAAAGGACGGGCAATAAGCCTGTCCCTGAATGCAATGGTTATCCTGAAATGTATTTATACATAACTTTCTTCCAATAATGAAGCCACGGTGGGGTCGATGTTATCCTTTTGCCGTAATTCGTCGAAAAGGGTCAACAAATCGTTTACCTTCAATCGCTTCTTTTCTTCTCCTTTGAAATCGTACGCAACTTTTCCCTGGTGCATCATAATGATCCGGTCGCCCAGGTTTACCGCCTGCTGCATGGAGTGTGTCACCATTAGTGTGGTAAGTTGGTCTCTCGAAATAATTTGCTGGGTCAGGTCGATCACTTTGCTGGCTGTTTTGGGGTCGAGAGCTGCCGTGTGTTCGTCGAGCAACAGAAGTTTCGGTTTTAACGCGGTAGCCATCAACAGGGTTAATGCCTGGCGTTGCCCACCCGAAAGTTTTCCAATGGGGTTTTCAAGCCGTTCTTCCAGTCCCATGTTGAGCGGACACACCATCTCTTTGAAATCGTTGATCAACCCTTTGGGCAAGCCCCAGCCAAGTCCGCGGCTTTTGCCCCGTTTCAGCGCCAGCGCCAGGTTTTCCTGTATCGACATGTTGGGGGCAGTACCACTGTATGGATTCTGGAACACCCGTCCAATGAATTTTGCCCGCTTGTGTTCGCTCCACTTGGTGATGTCAACCCCGTCGAGGATAATACGGCCTTCGTCGACCAGAAAGGTTCCGGCAACTGCGTTCAAGGTGGTCGATTTTCCTGAGCCATTGGTTCCCAGTACACAAACGAAACTTCCTTCTTCAATTTCGATGTTGACACCCCTTAATGCCCTGACTTCGTTAATGGTGCCGGGATTAAAGGTCTTTTGGATGTTATCTATCTTAAGCATGGATCTTCCTTTTAAAAGTGATTTTCTTTTTGTTCTTCATTAATGATGGGAGAATAAGGGCAATGAAAACAAACAGCGCGGTGATGATTTTCAGGTCGTTTGGGTTTAGTCCCCAACGAAGGGCAATCGCTACCAGCAAGCGGAATAAAACCGATCCCAGCACGGCACCACCAATCACAAATCCCAGGCTGTTGTCGTTGATAATGGCTTCGCCAATGATGACACTGGCCAAGCCCCAAACCATCATCCCGATACCCATTTGAACATCGGCAAATCCTTGATATTGTGCAAGCATGGCTCCTGAAAGTGCGATAAGTCCGTTGGAAATCCCAATTCCAAGAATGATCATGGTTTTGGTATTTACTCCGAGAGCCCTGATCATCTGGTCGTTGTCGCCAGTGGCTCGCATGGCTGTGCCAAGGTTTGTCCTGAAAAACCACCAGAGGATTACACTGAAAACGGTGATTGCCAAAAGACAAAAGAACAAGGTCCATAAATCTTTGCTTGCTACTTCCCATCCGAGAATCATGGTTTTGGCGTCGACTCCCGAAACCGAGTTTGAAAAGTTATCGATCCATGTAAATACCGTTGTTTCGTTCAGCAAGGGCACGTTGCTTTTTCCCATTACGTGCAGGTTGATAGAATATAAGGCGGTCATAACCAAAATTCCGGAAAGGAGCGGGTTAATTTTAAACTGGGTGTGGATGATCCCGGTTGCTGAACCAGCTACAATGCCTGCTAAAAAAGCAATCAGGCATGCCAGCAAAGGGTTTACGCCGATGGCAATGAGTGAAGCTCCGGTAGCCGCACCGAAAGTAAATGATCCTTCTGCTGTGACATCGGGAAAGTCGAAAATCCGGAAACTGATGAAAATTCCCAGCGCCAGTAACGCCAGAATTAATCCGATAGTTGTTGATCCTATTAAAAGAGACATATCGTTCTATTATTTTATGAAATGGTATTGGTTGATTCGATTGGGACAATCCAGCAAAATCCATGTGTAAAAAGGCTTTCACCCAGTCCGGTAATTTCACGTTTGTCGTTTATCAGGTGTAAAATATCGGTCAGTTCCGAGTTTTCAAACAGGTAATCAATGGCTTCGTTTAGATTGATGTCTGTTTTTTTCAATGGAATGTAAGGGAAAACAGCCGAATGGACATGAGCCAGTGTGGAAGTACCGTTTTGCAAGGGCCTCAGAAAATCAGTATTTTCGTTGTTCTCTTCCTGCGCAAAATAGCCGATGGTGAGCGTAAGCATTTTGTTGTGGGCCGGTTCGGTGGTGAAGTTAACCGCTTCTTTGATTTCGGGAAAACTGAAAATCTTCTTTCCTTCAATCGGCGATGAGTTCAGTGAAGTCCCGATGAGACCGCCGCTTTCGGCAATCATGACTACAGCCATCTTTTTAAAACCAGTTAATTTTTGGATGGTTTCCGTCAACTGGCTTAAGCTGATTGTATTTTTCAGGTTGTCGGGTTCGAAGTTGATGAAATGGGTGAAATTTCCCTGAAAATGAATTCCGTAGAGTTCGGTGATGGCAGCAACCAATTGTCCGCTGCTGACCATGTAGTCGGGTTTTTTTGAGCCGTCGGCAGGAAGATAGGCGATGTTTTTGCCCATCATCAGGTATTCGCCCATCCGGTTTTTGCATTCGTCGAACGACTCACCGATGGCTCCGAGTCCAATTGCAAAATGGTTTTCTTCCGATTTGACTAACCGGGCATTTTGAGACTTGAAGGCTGAATTTTTGATCAATCCGGGTTTTCCGTAGAAAGACAAATCTGCTTTTTCGATTGAAGTCAGTGTGTTGATTTTGAAGGTGAAACCATTTTCAACTAACGAACGAATGGCCTCTTGTTTTTTTTCTTCTTTTTGGATTTTTTGAGGTTGGCTTCCAAGCATCTGGATCATTCCCACCATGTTCAGTACCTGCTTTACATTGTCGGACATGGAAGAGATATAGAAATGCCCGTTGATCGATTTCAGGTTCTTGTATTGAGTAACGAGTGAACGAATTCCCGCAGAGCTAAGATATTCGATGCCGGTCATATCGAGTGCGATGTGGTAACTGCCTTCGCGCACGAGCCGGTCGATGTAATCGTTGAGATGACCAGCCTGATTGGCATCGAGCCTTCCGGTACATTTCAGAACAATTTCGTCTGCTCCGTCTTCCCTGTTGATTTCCAAATTATTCATTGTTTATTCAAATTATCTGTTTTGAGTGATGACTCATTTAATTAGTTGTACATCTGAATTTAAAAGTTTTTTTGGTGTTTCCAGACCATACTGAGTAGCTGCTTTGGGGTTTATTACGGTTTTGATTTGTTTGATCCGACTGAACGGGATGTCGTTGGGTGATTTTCCGTTGAGCACCTCCATCCCGACATCGGTAATTTCGCGTCCCTGCTGGAAATAATCGCCGGCAATTGCGGCAATGGCGCCCATTTCAACCTGGCTTGAGATATAGGCGAACAATGGTATTTTTTGTTTTTGGGTAACTTTTACCATGCTCGAAAAACTTGGGATGGTGCAATTGTCGGGCATTTGGCTGATGGCATCAATTTTTTTCGCACACAGCATGGTCGTTGCATCGGTTACTTCAGAAACGGCATTCACCGGGACGGAAATCAGATTGAGATTATATTTTTTACACGACTTTTTCAACTCTTTCAAGCCGCTGACCGAGGCCATTTCTCCCGGGCAAAATAGAACCCCAATGTTTTTTGCGTTGGGCAGGTATTTGAGCAGCAACTCAATTCCCGCGTCGGTGTAGCTCATCCCGTCAATTCCTGTTAGGTTTGGCCTGTGGTCTTCATACGATTTGCCCAAGCCATTTCCAACAGGGTCGGCAACCACGGTAAAAAGGATGGGAACATCGGTAATTTTTTCGGCCAAAGCCTGAGTTGCCACCAAAACAGTTGAAAAGATCAGGTCGTATTTCTTTTCTTTTACGGTTTGAACCATGTTGTTCAATGTGGCAATGTCGGCATTGGCATTGTACACATCGAATTTGAAATCATCATCTTTTATATGACCCAGCTCTTTTAACCGGGCTAGTATTCCTTTGGCAACATCATCGCAGTCGGGCGACGAAACGTAGTGTACCATGGCCATTCTGACCGGAGTATTGAATTTCCCCTTTCCCTTATTATCGGTAGAACCATTTGGGGATGTGAGGTATTTGTCAGGCACCTTCAGGTTGAAATGGTGCATGGCATCTGTGTTTACTTTTACCAGCGATTTAGAGACATAGCTGAAAGGAATATTTTCAGGAGATTTTCCTTTAAGAATTTCTATTGCTTTATCTACTGCTTCAATTCCGGAGTAATAATAATCTCTTGATACAACGGCAATAGCTCCCTGTGAAAGTTGACTCCCCACATAGGAAAAATAGGGCATTTTGTAATCGTATGCAATTTTGATGATCGATGAACCACAACTACCGGTGAGATTGTCAGAGATCTGAGTAAATGCCTGAATGCCACGATTGATAATTGCTGTGGTCGCATCGGCAACTTCTGAAGACGAATTGGCAGGAATGGCAATCAATGTTAACCCTTGTTTCCGGGCTGCCTTTTCAAGTTCTTCTTTGTACGCAACCGAATTGATCTCTCCCGGAGAATAAAGTGTCCCAATTATTTTGATCCCTGGGATGGTTTCTTTCACCAGTTTCACCAGACCATCAAAATCGCTCATGGTGGAGATTCCGGTGAGAATGGGATTGTGCTTTTCAAACGATTCACCCAGTCCAGCACGGATTGGATCACCAACATTGGAAAAAACAATTGGTGTGTTGTTTATTTTTTTTGAAAGTGACTGTACGGTGGGAGTTGATGAAGCAAAAATTAGGTCCCATGTTTCAGAGGAAATAGCACCTGTAATGCTGTTGAGTGTTGAAATATCTCCCTGTGCATTGAATATCTTTATCGTGAAGTTTTTACCTTCAATCAGCCCTTTGTTTTTCAGCTCATCCCGAACTCCTCTTTCCACATCTTCCGAATTAGGGCTATCAACATAATGGACAAAACAAAACCGAAACAATTTCCCAGGAACCAGATCATTCCCTTTTCTTGCAACAACCCTGTTGCTCAGGTCGGAAAAAAGCAAAATTGCAGCGACTAAAATTAAGGCTGCAATTCCATTGAGTATTTTTTTGATTTTCATCTTACGCTACAGAAACAATAAACATATCGGAATTGTCCGAATTTTTTCAGGACAATATCCGGGTTGCCTTTTCTTATCCGGTGAACAGATCTCAGGCTTGGGTGAATTTTAATCTTTCACCAAAGTAAAATGATATTATGCTTCAAGAGCCTGTGCCTGGGTTTCGTATATGCTGAAAATGGTCGAGAACCCTGAGATGTCGAAAATTTCCTTGATGGATGGCTGCAAACAGCAAATGTGAAGTTTGCCACTCAGGGAAATAGACTTCTTTTGGGTGATCAGAAAAACCCTCAACCCGGAACTGCTGATGTAGTTTAACCCGCTACAGTTGAAGATGATGTTTTTTTCACCACTGTCGAAAAGCTGATTTACTTCGGCTTCAAAACTGGTGAAATTGGTTGTATCGATCCTTCCTTCAATTTTCACTACGCTGAAATCCTTGATTTTTTCTTTTGTGAGGTTCATATCAAATATTTTTAGTTAAAGTTAAAACATTTTCGTTGTTAATTCTTTTATAGCTGACCTTATCCATGATTTTTGAAATCAGGAAGATGCCAAGTCCTCCGATGGGGCGGTCTTCAGCAGGCAATGTCAAATCGGGCTTTTGTTTTAAAGTTGGGTCAAAAGGTACGCCTTCGTCATGAATTTCTATCACGAGAGAGTGATCATTTCTGCAAAT
>Ga0116171_10006208_pt1 | contig 10362 bp, 9 predicted proteins | sample AD_JPNHW2_MetaG_FD_89798 | JGI IMG/M metagenome (GOLD analysis project Ga0116171, IMG submission 89798) | Active sludge microbial communities of municipal wastewater-treating anaerobic digesters from Japan - AD_JPNHW2_MetaG | ecosystem: Engineered > Bioreactor > Anaerobic > Digestate | place...
AAGACAGGTGGCGGTCGTGATTTTATTAAAAAAATAATTGCTAGTTAGAGCGTCGGATTCATATCCGCCGGATGGCGGACACGAGTTCAACTCTCGTCCTCGCTACAAAAACAAAAGCAGGAAGAAACCTGCTTTTTTAGATATGGTTTTAATTTTCGTAATTTAAAGATGCCTAATATTCGATAAATTAACGTAAACCTGAAAACTCCTGCGTACAAGAAAGGCAAGTGTCTCGTTTGTTTATCCCTGTACCTTTTTCACCCTAATTACGCCACTAAAAGGCTGCTTTAATTGTAGTTTTTGAGTATTGTTATTATGTAGTTCTTTACCATAATGTTGCCTCTATTTGGCTTTAGTGGTTATTGATGTTTGCCCTTACCATATTTTTTTGTAATATCGTTCCTCTGGAACTTATGTTTACGCTGTATTTTTTTTACCATAATATCGCCACTCCGTGGCTTAGTTGGTTATTAATTATTTTTGAAAAGCCAGCACCGTAGGTGCGGTATTATGGTAACACAACAAACTCAACCCTTAAAAAGCCTCGTAGAGGCGATATTATGAATTAAATAGTTATTCATAAAATTCAAAAATATATGGAAGGAGTTTTTATTCTTTTAGTATTTTTCTTTCTTCAACAGTATTGTCGGTTATTAATGTTAAAAAATAAATGCCACTTGTTAAATCCTCAATATCTATAGTTGTTTCAATATTTTTTATATGTTGTTTTATTAATTCCTGTCCGTTTACATTACAAATCGTCAAGATTCCTTCTTTTATTCCCTGCTCTAATACAATAGTAATTTTGTAGTTTGCAGGGTTAGGATAAACTTTCATCGTGTTATTCGCAGAATTATGAACATTATTATTGGTGATTACATCACAAAATGCATTATTTAATGTATCCCATAATGCTTTTGTTTTAGGTACGCAATCTTGTTTGTAATACCACCAAAAATTTCCTTCAATATAACCAGGTGTAGTAATATTCATTCGGTAATATCTTTTCATATATGCTGCTTTTTTACCGGCATTAGTGGTTCCACATTCACCCATACCTAATTTGGAATTGGGAAAAATAATACGAAGGCTATCGAATACTTGCTGCCATTCATTTTCAGATAATATTACCTCATTACAGTCATCTTCATAATAACTAACTAAAACATAATCGAGTCCTTGTTTCATAGAATTAGGAAGGTTGTTTTTAATCCAAGTAAACATTTCGTCTTGTATATTAGAATAGCAATCTCTGTTAAAATATAATGTTATTGCTGTTTTTCCTCCGGTTTGTTTAATTATAGTATAGGCTCCTTGAATTTTAGCAATAACGCTATCTGAATTTCCAAGCCAATCGCCATTCACTTCATTTCCTATTTCCCAAATATCAACAAGGTTTTTAAGTGCATTATAGTATTCTGTAGCTCTGTTTATGTATTGTTTTACGGAATATTGATTAACATAATAACTGTCTAATAGTTCACCCATAATAAAACCCGATGTCTTTATCTGAGTAATAGGGTCAATATAATCAGTAGCTGCAACAAATTCATCAAAAACAATTCTAACTGTTGGCTTAATACAGTGACTTGAAAGAGCCGTTTTTATTTCAGGGATGTTGGAATACGGGTCATCTATCGTAACTCCAAAAATCCGTGTTGTATCGATTATCTGCTGTGAATACGTATTCTTGAAAAATAGAAATCCAATAAGGATTAAAAAAATTAGTTTTTTCATAGTATAATGTTATTCATAAGATGTAAGTAGGTTTCAATTATCTGTATTGACTTTAGATGTAAAAAAATGAACGGTATTAATTAATATTTATATTCAAATATAATTTTACTTTCTTGTTATAATACATTTTATTTGAAAATATTTTTTAACAAATCTATACGAAAATAGTCCTTAATTTTTTAAATTTTATATTAGCGTATTACAAAAAATATATAAATTGCACCTGCATTAAAAAAAATAAAAAATGAAAGAGAATTTTTTAATTATTTGGGGTGTTGCTCATTCTCCCAATGTAGCAGGTAAACGTAGCCCTGATGGTCGCCATCGCGAACCGGTATGGTCGCTTAATCAATGTCGTTTATTAGATGAAGAATGTAAACGTTTAGGAATAAATTCGGCCGTTGTTCAACCCAAAAACGATAAGTTAGCCGGACGTGTTGGCTTTGTTAGAGAATGCGAAACACTTGCTTCAAATTTTAAACGAACGATTGTTATTCCTTTGCATAATAATGCTGCCGGAAATGGATTATGGATGAATGCCCATGGCTGGTGTCTATATACCTCCCCCGGATATACTAAATCCGATATTTTTGCAAAAGATTTATTTGAACGTTTTCGTGCAAAGTTACCCGATTTACCTGTACGTATGAACTCTTTAAAAGAACCCGATTTTGAAGCTTCTTTTACCACTTTAATGGGATGGAATTATTACGCAGTGTTAATAGAATGGCTTTTTCAAGATAATGAACAAGATTTGGCATTGATTGAAAACGAAGATGTATGTAAGAAAATGCGTGAAGTACTTGTTGAATTTGCTGTTCATCAAGCAGATTCATTTTAATCTTTTTATATATAAGAGGTCTTCTAATAATGATAGAAGACCTTTATTTTATTGAATTTACTAGGTGTATTTAAATTTCTAAGTACATTTCCCTTATTAAGCAATATTATATTATCGTTTAATCTAAGTTTTTGTGAATTAAACGAATTGATATTATAATATAGTAAATATTCTCGGAATTAATACTACCTTTGCAAATTCTTTTAAGTAGAATACTTTTTTATGACTCAATTCAAAGACATTCGCAATATTGCGATCATTGCCCATGTTGATCATGGCAAAACTACGCTGGTCGACAGGATACTGCATCAGGTTAAATTATTCAGGGAAAATCAGGAAACACGCGATTTAATACTCGACTCGAACGATTTAGAAAGGGAAAGAGGTATTACTATTCTAGCAAAAAACGTTTCGGTAAAATATAAAGGGGTAAAAATTAATATTATTGATACCCCCGGCCACTCCGATTTTGGAGGTGAAGTAGAACGAGTTATTAATATGTCCGATGGGGTACTTATATTAGTTGATGCCTTTGAAGGTCCTATGCCTCAAACTCGTTTTGTTCTTGGGAAAGCACTCGAATTAGGGTTAAAGCCAATAGTGGTTATTAATAAAGTAGATAAACCCAATTGTTCTCCCGATGAAGTTCAAGAAGCTGTATTCGATCTTATGTTGAGTTTAGATGCAACCGATGAACAACTTAATTTCCCTACTGTTTTCGGCTCTTCAAAAAACGGATGGATGTCGGATGATTGGAAAAAACCTACTACCGATATTAGTCATTTGTTAGATGTAATTATAGAATATTTTAAACCACCGGTAAAAAAACCGGGCACACTGCAAATGCAGATAACTTCACTCGATTTCTCTTCGTATGTTGGAAGAATTGCAGTAGGTAAAATTACCAGAGGTACCCTTAAAATGGGACAACAGGTCAGTATTGTGAAAAACGACGGACGTATAGTAAAATCGCAGATTAAGGAATTATATTTGTTTGAAGGCTTAGGAAAAGAAAAAATTAAATATGAAATAGAAGCAGGTGAAATTTGTGCCGTTCTATGTTCCGATAATTTCGATATTGGAGATACCATCGCTGATTACGAAAACCCAGAAGCATTACCCCCTATTCATGTAGATGAACCAACGATGAGCATGGTTTTTACTGTGAACAACTCACCGTTCGCCGGAAAAGAAGGGACTTATGTTACCACACGTCATTTAAGAGATCGACTTTATAAAGAAACTGAAAAAAATCTTGCTTTAAAAGTAGAAGATACCGATTCCCCTGATAAATTAGTAGTCCACGGACGTGGTATTCTTCACCTTTCCATTTTAGTTGAAACCATGAGAAGGGAAGGGTATGAGTTCCAATTAGGACAACCTCAAGTTATTGAGAAAATAGTAGATGGCGTAAAATGCGAACCTATTGAATCGCTTACGGTTCATGTGTTAGAAGAATTCTCAGGGAAAGTAATAGAAATTGTTTCTCGTAGAAAAGGCGATATCATAAGTATTAAAAAACATAACGATCGTATTGCCCTTAAATTCGACATCCCTGCTAGAGGGTTAATAGGCCTAACAAATGTTGTTTTAACCGCAACCGAAGGAGAAGCCGTTATTGCCCATCGATTTAAAAGTTTCGAGCCTTGGAAAGGGGATATTGCAACACGTAGTAATGGCTCTTTAATAGCCATGGAACAAGGTACCGCAATTGCATATTCTATTAGTAAATTACAAGATAGAGGGAAGTTCTTTATTGAACCCAACGATGATATTTACGAAGGACAAATTATTGGGGAAAGTTCAAGAAGTGGTGATATTGTAGTGAATTTGATTAAAACGAAAAAACTTACCAATATGCGTGCTTCCGGCTCCGATGATAAAATGTTTATTATTCCTGCAATTAAATTTTCACTCGAAGAAGCCATGGAATACATTAAATCGGATGAATATGTGGAAATAACTCCAAAATCTATACGGATGCGGAAAATTATATTGAATGAAACAGACCGTAAGCGTAAGAGAAATTCGGAAAGCGATAATTAATAAAAAGGTGAATTTGTAATTAATCCACCATAATTTTCTTTTCTTTTTTAAGCGACCAAATCATTACTAAAATACCTATAAATAGGGAAGAACACCCTATTAAAAAAGTAATAGTAAATCCAAATAAATTAAGGAATAAAACACCTAGAAAGGGTGCAAATAGGGCTCTTTCTCCGGTGAGTGTTAAATGTACCGCTTGATACATATCGGCATGTTCGTTTTTGCAAAAATAGACAGATCCAATACTCCAAAGCAATCCCATGGTAGCGGCAAAAAGACCATGTGCCAGCATATAGAATATTAAAGCATAATATAGCTTAATATGGTAAACCCACGTATAAAAAGGGAAATGTTCTGTAAGCACGAGAAAGAAGAGAACAAAAAACATTGAGAGAAAAGTGATTGCTGCAAACTTACGAGGGTCAATTTTTCCAATTAATCTCCCAAATAATGGAAGCAAGAGGATGGCAATAATGTTGTATCCGTTTTTATAAAAAGCAACACTGGTATAATTCATGTCTAATTCCTTAGAGAAAAATAATGTAATTACACTAATGGTACTCATAAATGCAAAACCATAAAACATAAAACCAATTTCGAAATGACGATAAGGCTTGTTTTGCTTCAATATTTGCAACATTCCTTTTATTGAGTCCTTAATAGATACCGTAAGATTTTGTTTTTCAGTTTGTGCTTTTTGTTTCTGAAAACGAATGCGTGTTAGAATATATACCGAGAATATCCCTAGGAAGGCTGTAAAAGGAAAAATATAACGAAAAGCATAATAATCATAATCCAGTAAAAGTCCATATGCAAAAGTAACGATCATCATCACCATTTTATTCCATATCGTAGAACGTCCGTATAACCTCCCAAAATGTTCATGCTTATAATTGTTTTTCAATAATTGATTAATGGTAGGATAAATAATAGGATTAGCTATATAATACAGTAAAAAAATAAAAAGAAAAATATAATGATATAATCCGTTTGAGGTATATATGGAGGCATTTGAAGGGAAAAAAATCAAAAGCGCCAAGGGTAAACGAGTAATCCATCCAACAATTCGAAGCATCTTTCTTTTATCAAGGATTCGTTTTTGAAGCTCGTGAAAAACAATGGCAAATATTAATAATACAGAAGTGAGTTGAAATAGAATACTTAATTGATAGTCGCTCCCTTTCATGCTTCGAATAAAAACGAATTCGTTAAGTGCTAATATCCCCAATATATACCCCTCAATAATAGAGTATAGAAGATGTAGTTTGAAAGTACGTCTTTCTGTATAATTTAGCTGTTTGTAGAAAGTAGATGCCATAGAATTGTAGATGCAAAGATATAATTTTATAAAAGAATAAATGAGTGAAACCGAAATATTAGAAAGGAATTGACAAGTAGGAAAGACGCAAATTTATTGATTCGGCTAATTAAAATAACTTATTTTTTTTAAATAGTTATTCCATTCACTTCTTGTTCCATTAAAGGTGTTAATATCTATCCATCCTTCGGCTCCTTTTACTTTTCCTTTATGTGAATGTTGCCAAAAAATCCATTTTGGAACAAAATCTGGTTGTTTACGAAAAGTACAAATCCAAATATCGTTATTGTTAAATTTTCCTTTTACGTATTTGTCATAGCCATCTTTATTGGAATACAGCATAACAGGCTTTTTTAATTGATAATAGATTTCGTAAATAAAATGACTTATTTCTTTCACCACATCATCAGTCTTACTATCGGAAAAGTTCCCCCATTCTTCAATATCAAGAACAATAGGGAGTTCTATTTTTTTATCTTTTATAACAGAAATAAAATTGGTGGCTTGTTCTTTTCCCTTTGCATCAAAACGAAAGAAATGTTAAAAACCTAAAGGAATATTGTATTTTTTTGCATTGGTATAATTAGTTTCGAAGGCTTTGTCAACATGAGATAAGCCTTCACTGGCTTTCATGTAAATAAAATCGAGGGTGTCGGGAAAGTTGTTGATGAGTTTTTTAAAATCAATTTCTCCATTATGATTAGATATATCGATTCCTGTAATGGGGTATTCGAGTTTATTTAACTCTATGCATTTTGGAGAAAAGTACAAACGATAAACATAAACACTTGCGGATAATATTAAAACAAGAATAACTCCTGCAATTATGAAAAGTTTTTTTTTCATTAAAAGAATAAAGAAGAATTATTCCGGGAAAATAATTTCGTTCGTGTTGAACAAATCGGGAATAGGAGCAATTTTCTTTTTAGGCTTTTTAGGCACAACCTCTTTTTTTATTTTTTCAATTTCGGGTTTCTCTTTTTTAGGTTGTTTCTCTTTTTTTTGATTTCTCTCTGCAATTATTTTTAGCAGATAATCTTTCATGTTCATGTTTAATGCATCGGCTTCATTCTGCAGTTGAAAAAAAAGATCAACTGGAATACGCGATGCAACAGCTTTTGTCGTTTTTGAAACCATAGCAACAAATGATTATAAGTTTAATATGAAATAAAAAATCTTAATAAAATATTAAATATAGTGTTACTAGTATTTTACAAATATAATAAATTGTTTATAATAAAAAATAGCTAATGAAAATGAAGTTTTTTTCTTTTATAGCAACAATTAATGAATTATAAGGGTAATTGATTGTATTATAGTAGGATAAGTTTGAAATACATTTTTTTGTAATTACTAGTAAAAAATAAGGTCTCTTATAAACCATTATTTTTGTCCATTACTCCCGAAAATGTATAAAGCTTCTCGTTTTTTATAAAAGAATTAAATTATTATAAAAAAATATTATCTCCTTAATATTTTTTGAGTTGCTAGTAAAAACGTATTTTATTTATAACTGTTAAAAATTTTTTGATAAAGTTTTATAACTTTTTCTTCATTTAATGGAGATCCATTAACCGCTTTTCGACAATAAAACAAAAATTTATTTTCAGTCTTATCTATTAGCAAAAAATCAGAAATTAAATAGGGTTCTTGAGGTATTGGATATACTGAAAACATACCTCCGGTTAAAATAGCCGTTGTAGTTGCTATTGCTATTGATTTCGCCAATTGACTCCCCATATTGTTATTTAGATAACCTTCGTAAAAAATAATTCCAAAATATCGACCTGGAATTTGAGAAATCATTTTATTAAATGAATCTCCAATAGGAATTATGGAAAAAGTTTCGTTGTCTATATACCCGAATTTAGGGATAGTATTAATAAAATATTTTTTTAGACTATCATTCAACTCATAATTGTCGTTTAAATAATTAATTTTATAAATAGTTGATTTCTTTAAAAGTTCAGGGAAGTTTAGCTTAAATAAATTTGTTAATGAATCGTTAGGTGTTTTTATTCGTTCGTTCAAACTATTTATAAATCCTATCGCAGGAAAAATATTTATTGTGTCAATAATGCTTATTATATGACTATTTTGTAATTTTTGCGCATGTAATTTTATTGAAAATGGTATCGAAATACTTATCAATATTAAAATAATATATCTCTTCATAATTTGTTTATTTGAAATTTTTGTTAAAATTAAGCCTGTAATTTTTTATAATAAATTAAAATATTGTTTTAAACTGTAATTTTTTAAGCCTTCTTCCAAATATTCTATTTAACATATTTTTTTATTAGGGTTAAAAGTATGTAATTTATTTTATGAAAAAAACAAAAATTAAAAAATATGTGAGAAGATAAGTAATTATTTTCATAATCATAAATTTTTTTGAGCCCAAGACTATTTTGGTTTATTAAAGTTGTTCATTTTTCTTATAATATTATGTAAACATTTTTTGTTGATTTTGTTACTCCTTTATCATGTTTGTGCTATATTTCTGCTACAAATCCCATAATACCATTCAAAATCATTAAATGAAAGTCATCTTTATATGTTAAAGTTGCTCCTTTATTCTTGCTATTACTTTGTTATTGAAATAATTTTTTCAATTGCTTCCTTTGTCGAAATAAACTGATCTATCTTACCATAATTACTATTTGCTGAATAAACAATAGTTGTACTATCACTTGGAAAATATAACATATTTGCATAATAGCCAATCGCATCTCCACTGTGCATATATGCGATACCATAGGGTGTTTCTATTTTAAAAATTCCAAGTCCATGCGAAATGGGGAAAAAGGATAGATCGGGCTCTTTTGGTGTTATCCATTTCAGCATTTCATTCAATGAATTTGTATTAATAATTTTACCATTCATTAACGCTTGAAAGAAAATACTCATATTATAAGGATTTGAAATTAAGCCCCCATCAGCGGTATAATAGTCCCAGCCGCTAAAATAGGTCGTTTCTATTACTTGAAGGTTGCTATATAAGTCAACATATCCTCTTACAATTCCATTTGGTATTGGATCGGTCGCTGCAAAAGAAGTCATTGTTAAACCAAGGGGAATAAATATTTTTTCCTCAAAGACCTTATAAAAAGGTTTTTCCTCAATTTTTTCTATTAACAAACCTAATAAAATATATCCTGTATTGGAGTATCTAACATCTTCGCCTGGATTAAAATAAGCCTTTTGGTTATAAGCATATTTTAATAAATCTTCAGCTTTCCATTCTCGAATTAAATCATTAAGTGAAGCAGTTTGAAATTTTAGATTTTGGATGTAATTATATATACCGCTCGAATGTTGAAGAAGCTGCCTGATAGTTGCTTTATCTGCATTTTCAATTTTATTAATTACATCTCCTTGTAAATAATCTGCTATTTTATCGTCCAAATTAAGTTTTCCTTCTTCTGCAAGTAATAAAATGGTAGTAGCTGTAAACATTTTAACAGTAGAACCCACTCTTGAAATATTACAAGGTAGCATATCAATATTGTTGTGCAAATCTGCTTTTCCATTAGTACCAAGCCACATACCGCTATTTTTGTTGTAGACAGCCATAGATATTCCTACAACACCATTCGTGGTTAATTCATTTAGCAAAGCCTGATATTTATTATGGTTTGGATTTGTTGAACTACTGTCATCAAAGTTAAAGCTACATTCGTAAAATGGCGCGGCTATTTCTTCTCCCTTTCTGCAAGAGATTAGCAAAAGCACAACGAAAATGAAGTATATGGCTTTAGTCATTTTTCTTTATATTAATGAAGAATTTTATCCCTACATGTAAATTGATATGCGTCATTAAAGGAATAAAGTTTGGAGAGTATGGATATTCAACCCATGATTGGTATCGAATAAATATTTTGTGGCTGTTTTTTTCCGTCTTTCTTAGATAATATCCAATATCTACGGATAATGATGGATAAAATCGTGCATTGCCTCTATCAACTTTTTTTTCATATTGACCATTTGAAAAATAATATTCTTCGGTTGTAGCAAATGTGTGAATATATCCTATTCCAAATATTCCGGAGAAAGCTAAACCATGTTTTAAACGCTATTCATATCCTATTTCTGTATTTAGTCCAAAACCTTGAGCAAGATAGTTGTGATAGAAATAGCAAATATTAGCTGATTGAAAAAGTCGAGTATTTTCCTTTGTCTTATAATTAAATTCAGTCCCTATTTGAATAACCGGATGAATTGGTGTTGTAAAAAATCTTGTATAAGGAATTGCGGTTGATTCATTAAAAAGGGAAATATTTAGTGGGATTGCTTTATCTTGTCCGAGTATAATAGACGGCGTAATGAGAACAAAAAAAAGAATAAATCTTTTCATTTAACTTGATCGCTTTTATAGTAGAAAAAAACTGTAAATGGAGGTGTAAAGCTATTTAATTAT
>Ga0116171_10006211_pt1 | contig 10360 bp, 18 predicted proteins | sample AD_JPNHW2_MetaG_FD_89798 | JGI IMG/M metagenome (GOLD analysis project Ga0116171, IMG submission 89798) | Active sludge microbial communities of municipal wastewater-treating anaerobic digesters from Japan - AD_JPNHW2_MetaG | ecosystem: Engineered > Bioreactor > Anaerobic > Digestate | place...
TCCTTTGTCAGAGACTTCGATAATCCGCTTCAGAGCCTTTTCCCCATCAAGCTTAATACAGGCAACAACATTGTCCCCTGCTTTCACAGTGGCCTTAGCCTCTGAACAGTAGTAGGTTCCACCCTCAGTCCCTAGGATGAGAAACCTATCTAGTACAACCCATGGATCAGTTTTGAATACAAAACCACCCGCGTTGTTCTGTACCATGTCTTTTCCAAAAATAGGCTGCCCTTGAGGGGTCTTCTTCGTTGACAAATTTTTACCGTAATTGATTCCCATTTGATTCCTCCATTCTGTTTACTAGAAATGTTTGCTGCCAAGGGGATTAACTTTCAAGGATAACCCTTAGCATCCGTCCCAGTTGAGGATGTTCTACACACTTTGGCTCTTCGACCTGGAGGATGGTAAGACTACTCCTGTTGTAGTCTATTTAAGTGAACTTGTTCACTCACCACCCATACCCGCCATCTCACGATTACGGTGTTAGTGTGTAGGCTACTAAGCTAACCTAGATTAGCCTAATTATTTGTTCGTCTGGTTTTTTGTAATTAAAATAAGGGTTTTATACGTTTTACCAATTAAACTAGCTCTCTCATTTGAGTATTTGGGAGAAAGCCCCGGGCTCGAACCGAGATCTTACCAGTCAATAGGATAACCTTATTTAACCGATCCAGACGAATTCTTACTGATCTTTGGATGTGTTGGTAGAGAGGGAAGTTTAAGTGCCCTAGCCTTTAGACGAACCCCAGTTTTTCCGGGGTACGGGATTCGAACCCGTATTACTTCATTGAAAGTGGTAACCCTCTCTTAACGACCCAAAGATTTTAAATCTTTAACACAAGGTCCCTTTTAAATGGAGCTCTAGATCTGGTGTACTACTGGGGAGATTCAGTTGCAATGTAATTGATAACCCAATAGTTTCGACCCAGAGCTTCATTGTCAAGGAGAACGAAAACACGAAAACCAACCGCTATTCTTTTTTCTCAATATTCAATTTTAATACCAACCTTTCTTTTCATGAAAGATTAGTGCTCTACTAGGCTTACCATAACGATCTATGATGTACCTAATAGTTGCCTTCACCTGACCACTTGCGTCCTTGTAGTCACCATAACGTTTCCTAGTGCTTTTTAATAACTGGCCTAATCCATAGGCAGTACTGTGTTTATTTGCACTGTTAACTTGATTACGGCTTTCTTTCCAGATTATTCTACTGAAAGAACGAGCCTCGTGTCTTGAGGCTAGAACTGTACCACGAGTGTGTCGTAGATACAGTTGCTCAATGTGAGCCGAAGTGAGAGGTCCTTTCGCTGTAGCCAGTAGTACTGTTGACCACAGACAGAGTTTCAGGAACATAGTCCTCTCTCCTATTTTTTCAGTTACCTAAGTAACTTTAGTTTTTAGAGGGAAGCGATGACCTACCTGTCTTCCCAATCAGCATTCTCTGTCACAGAATGATTACATTGGTTATTTTCTAACCAAATTGCTCTAACTGAGCAATTCTTTTTGGACATTAAAGTCCTAAATCGAATGAGTCCATTTGCTTAGTTGTAGTACAAGACAATGTCATCACAACTAGCTTTCTCTAAGTCACTGATTGAGTAGTAGCTTGCTGTAGTAACCCTTAGTTCAAAGAATTTTGGGGACACAGAATACTCAGCAAGAGGCTTAAGGATAGAGAAGAGTACAGCTCCCTGCGGCGTAGTCCCATTTATAAACATTAAACCAAGGTAATCAGGTAATAGCTTATAAACATGTAATTTAGCCTTTAACTCTCTTTCCCTCACTTCAACCCTCTTTTAACTTAAGGGACTAATAGTAAAACCAGACATTATCAAAATGTTCTACCTTTGAGTGAGAATAACCCTTAAACCCTCCCTCACAGAAGATGAACTCAATGGCTCCAGCACCCTCTTTAGGGAAAGGATTTTTACTGATGCTAAAGAACTGTTTTGCTTTAGTTGAGGGGTCACGTCTAAGCTGTACTAAGATGTAACCTTTTAATCCTGGTGGGGCAAAGGTTCTCATGTAAGCTTTTGGTTTTCCCCACAACTTGATCTCCTTAGCCTCCATAAGGAGGTTATTGTCTTGCTTCAAACCTAAAGCCTGCTGCTGCTTTTTTAATACCAAAGCTGTAGCTCTCTTCACTAGCAGAGTAGACTAAATGTGCTTTGGACCCGCCATCACAGTTCATAGCCTTAAAACAGCCTAGTTCTTTTAACTTAGCACTGACTTCCATCAGTGAGCTGTTGTGGAAGAAACCTACAATCAGTTTACCAGCTTTAGTAACTCCGCAAGCTACATGCTTGGTAACTCTAGCAACGTCTGTCTTAAAGTCATTAACAGCCAGTGAGCTTGGGTAGTCATGAAGGGTAGGGCCAGCTTGTAGAGCATAATCCATAAACAGAGTTGTAGCTGCACCTGAATAAGAGATGAAGGGTATTCCGCCGAATTCTACACCTAAGAGTGGTCTACCTTGTTGGGAGGCTTTAACTAAAGGGATACTTTTCATTACCTCCCCCTTGTTAATAACAAGACCAATTGGTAGCCCTAGCCAAGAGTAGTTAACATTAAAGGCCAGGTAGGTCTTACTACTTGGCTTAGGCTTTCCAGAATAGATACTAGCTTCAAAGCCTTTAGTGTTTACCTTAACAATGAAAGCCTGTTTATCATTCTGGATAATTTCTGAGTTTTCCATAGTAAATCCTTTGGTCCAGCCTAGTAGAATAAGACACATAGGGAGTAGAGTCTTCAGGAAACTCATACTCTAATAGAGTTACTGTTTCAGAGTGTAGGTTTCAAAGACTACTTTAACATCTCCCAAACTGTATTCTGTGTTTGGGCGATAATGGAAAAAGCTCCTTCCCATCCAAAGAGTTGGAAGACTTTTTGGGTACTTGTCTAATTTTAAGCCAAACACTCTTTTCAAACCCCTAGCTGGGTTGTAAAGATAACGAAGATCTTTTCTTCCATAGAGAAGACCCTCAGCCTCACCTTTAGAGTTAGAGTACCAATCTAAAGAAAGTGTATAAGCTACAAGGCTAATAACCAGCCTCCTTAAACAAGAAGAAATCCTCAGTACAAAGTGCTGGGTTGAACTCAACGTAGTTGCATAGAAAGTTTTCTAGGGAGTAGTCATCATCACTTGCACTAGCAGTAATCTCATACTTGAACTTTGCTAAGCTGGCCTTGTCTTCAACTGAAAGCCTCCAGTGATCAAACCTCTCTTCAGGATCAGTTACCTCTGCCTCAGTCTTTATAAGCTTAATCAGAATACCAACTAATTCATCTCTCACACTCAGTGAAATAAATTCTGGCCAGGGAATAGCTAAGAGCTTAGCTTTTAGTGCCCAAATAGCTTTCTCATAGTTATTGAAACCAAAGACAAAGCTTGACGAGCTACTATTGGACACGAAACCATTTCTTGTTTTCATTTCAGTTTTTAACCTAATGGAAGCTTATCAGTACGTGCTTAACATTCCTAAAAATGTCACCATGTTCCATAAAAGCTCCCTGAGCAGTCTCATCCCAATAAGTTACAGTAAACACAAAGAGCCCTTTATTCTCTTCCATAAAGGCTTCCTTACATGAAAGTGCGAACTTAGTACTATCAGCAAGAAAAGCTTTCCAACCCTCCTTAGAGGTTACGTTGTAATCTTGCATCTTGGGTGACCCATCAAGCCACCACTTAAAGGACTTTGTAATTTCGTCTGGGTCTGTAGATAGATTATTGAAAACGCTCTCACTGATCTCTTTTACTGAATAGGTTAGAAGACCATCATAAAGTTCACAAGAGAGGGGTGCATCTTCACTTACCTTAGGAAATAGCATTCCCATTAGATCATTAGCATCCGTTGGTTCATGGTCTATTGCTACTACAAAGCTAGACGATGAGCTATTAGATACGAATCCAGCTCTTACCTTCATTTGCTTAACCTTGGTACTCTGCTACTTCTATGATATTGACAGGATAGTTATCAATGTTTAGACCTACTTCTGCTAAGATAGGTGCAATAGTTTCTGCCGCCCTCTGTTTAAAGGCACCCAGAGTTTCATCATCACGCATCTGGCTAAACTTAACTCCAAAATAGAGACCACCGTAGTCCTCGTATTGGAAGGTAGCTAGTCCGCCAACATTCCAGATCTCTTCAATGAGTTCGTCAAGTCTCGCAAAATCTCCGTCTACCTCAATCCCAATACCAAAAAAGCTACTGGTACTGCTGTTACTAACGAAACCATTTCTTGTTTTCATACTAAACCCCTGTAGTTAGAATATACTGGAGGAAGGCTGTGTAGTCCTTAAAGGTTTTAGAGAGCTCTGTTAAAAGGTCTGGTACAGTTGTCCCTTTTTCCTTCAGTACATACTCTACATACTCATCATCTCTCACAACTCTTCGTCTCTTATTGACCTTCTTAATCTCAATCAGGACAAGTTCTTTTGTAATGGCCGGGTAAAGCTTGTTAAGGTAAAGACCAAGCTCTTTGTAGCAAGGCTCTTTCCATTGACAAATAGGACACTCTGGGGAGATCAGTTCTCCCTCAATGTTTTGGACCTCTACATCTTTACCTCCTCTAAAGGTATCAAAACAACTATCACACATAAGGTGATCGTGAACACAACTGACCCAGTCCTCAGGCCTATCCCAACGAACTTCTTCATCAGAACAGATTGTACAGACGTAGCTACTTGAACTGCTGTTGGACACAAACCCATTTCTTACTTTCATTTCAATCCCAAAGATTTGGATAGAACTTAGCAAAGAGTCTTAAACCTTCCTCCGCCTGTTCAAGCTCACTAGTACTAATTTTTATCTTATCCTCTGCATACAATTCAAAGGCAACAATCATTTTATCCAAGACTGTTACCCATTCCTCATCAGAGCCAAGCTCTGTTGGGTAACCCAAATGGTGGTCCCTAAGGTAGGTCAACCTAGGCAAGACCCAGAGTGCATGGTGGTAATTAAAGCCAAACCATTCCTCGGCCTTAAAACCATTCTCTAGTCTAAAGACTATTCGTTTCCACTTCCAATAGAACCATTTCATTTGAGTTACCTAAAGCTTGAAGAGAGGGCAGGTTCTGCAACCAACCTCACTCTTCTTGGCATTGCCTAAGAGAGTCTCTCTAAAGGAAGAGATCTTCTCAGCCCCCCAGACTTCTTTTAAGAAGTCATCAGCTTTCAGTACATCTATTCCCTCATTCCATCCTCCAATACCTGGGGTAAAGGAGCATGGGTAGACTTTTGCATCGACATCAATGTAGATAGAGAAGATACTGCTTTCACAGCTCTCTACTACAGTCTCAAACTTCTCATAATCTGGGTGATCCTTCAAAGCCAATAGAATCTTTTCTGCTTGGCAAGAATCTCCACCCCAACTTACGTTAAGATCAAGAGCTTTATCAATCAAAGCCTTGTACTTAACTGGGTCAGTTAGCTGAGTAGACTGGTTTCTGGAACCTTTAGGTTTCATAATCAGAAAAACCACAGCATTAAGCTTAGCCAATCTAGAGTCTTCCTTAATATCTGTAAGGAGGTCCATACAGGTATTGTAGTTCTCTTCATAGAGACATTGATGGATGTTAACCTGTTTTAAGGTACATCCCTCTTTTCCCACAAAAGAGGCTAGCTTTTCTACTGCTGAATAGCAACTGGCTTTTCCATAGTTAGAGACTGCTACTGCACCACAGAGCTCAGCTAGCTTCTGGTAGAACTCCTCTGTCATCCTGAAACCATTGATGGTGATATTGGGAATAACCCCATTCTCCCTACAATGTTCCATGATAGCCCAGAGATCTGGATTGGAGTCAATGTCTCCTATACCAAATGCAATCTGAGTTACTGTGGGGGGAAGCTTTGCAAAGACCTTTTTAAAGGTCTCAAGGTCCATGTTCTTTCCGTTACTAGTGTTACTCTTGTAACAGAAGGAACAGCCTTTAGAACAGATGGTTGAGATTTCAATGTCAACTAGTTCAGGACCAAATGGACTAAACTCTGGATCATCCTCTTTTTTCTCTCCCCAACGAGCAAAGAAACCAGTCTCTTTATCAAAGAGAAAGTTGTAGTGTTCAGAAGACAGAGCCTTTGCCCTCTTTCCATCAAGAATCTTACACTTCATTTCTTTACCCTCTTTTTCAACCAGTTTATGTACTTCTCTTTGCTACCATAGCATTCACTAGGAACAGCATTCTCCAGAAGCTTAGCATATTCTGGAAGACACTGTTTGTTGTAGATGTCAGCACGGCCAGCAGCCTCTACCAAGTTATTGCAGAGGATAGCTTCTAGGAAACCTCCTGGTTGAATATGGTCATAGACATATAACTCTAAACCATGGTGCATATACTCTGGGATGTTTGTTGAGGTCAGTAGGTAAACCTTAAAATCTTCACGAGTCATTGTCATTTAAGCGGCTCCTTAAGTTTTGAGTGTAAGCACCAAGCTTCTCTGCAACTTCTTTAAAATCAGTTGGTCGATCATCTAATGGAATGCTATCAACCAAGTCATAGAATAGTTTGTTAGCGAGCTCATTAGTAAGGTCAGGAGTAGCATAGTCATCCAGGGTCATGATTATCTTACTGATAGCCATGCCTAAATCAATAAGGTAAGGCCCTAGCTCACTATTTGGCAGATTAATACTCATAAGACTGTCTCCCAAACATTGGGTTCTAGCTTCTCCCAATCCATGTGGAGAAGCCACTTGTCTTTAGTGTAAGGAAGTTCAAGCCAAACCCTTACCCAAGCAGTAGGTTTTTTAGAGACAGGTAGTTCATTCTTATCAATAAGACCGAGAGTCAATAATTGCTCAAAGCCTTCAGGGCCATACCAATCCTTAAAATCAATTGTGGAAATGGCATAGCAGGCATCACTGTGGAGGACCAGCCTGGTAACTCCAGTCTCATCCGTTACATACTTAGCTGTGGGTTCTTCGAGGGCGATACAAATAGCAGGGTAATCACCATCAAAAGAAGCCAACCAAACCTCATGCCTCTGAGAGGTAAATACGGGATTGAAATGAATCTGTGGGATGTTTTCCATTTCTAGCTAAAGCTCCTTTAGGCTACCTTTAATGGGGTCATAGTGGCTACTACCATTAAGATAGCTAGTAGGTGCAGGAACTGGTCTACCATTACATACATCAATAACTGCCTAGGCTTCTTCCATGAGTCTACAAAGGAATCCCAGGAAGAGCAGTGAGGATCTTCTTGAATGACTTTGCAAACCCAGTAGACTGGTTTGTAAGTGTCAATGTAGTAGTGACTGATTGTAAGAAAACTAAAGGTTATTAAGCAAGCTCCCCAGCCTAGGCCTAGTCCTAACAGGAGTAAGGTCATGAAGCCATAGACAAAGGAGTGTCTAAACCTAACCCAGCCATTGGTAGTCTTAGTCATTGCTGTGGTGTAATCTTGAAGAATCCAGTCTGTAAAGACGTGGAACAAGAGGAGTGAGAAGATGAGTTCTATTGTTGACATCTTCTTTTAATCCATTGGAAGCTTAAATGGACTTGTTACAGTCTTGGGTTCCAACATTACTGGTTTAACTTCTCCATTTGGAGTTTTCATCATTACCCAGGTACCATCTGCACTAGCGGGGGAATAGGTACCATTTGGTTCTGATTGATCCAGAGTTCTGTAATCACCAGACATGTACTCAAGTTTGGTTGGTGCAGAGTATTGAATGGAGTATGGAATACCATAGCCAACACATTCTCCAATGAACTGAAGTTTTCCTTCCCAATCAGCAGCTAAGAAACCATCTTGTTGGAAGATAAGCTCATACTCAGGTCCAACTACTTTTGAGGGTTCCTCTATTGCTATTTTCCAATAGACAGGTAGACCGAGAATGTACTGCCTGTAAACTTTACAGACTGGGCAAGACCAAGTCTCAACAACTTTAGACCGGGAAGCAACCCACTCCAATTCCTTAGGTCTGTTTAGTTTAGTTAACCTTTGGTCTGTTTTAGAACAGACTGATTGGGCTCCAGTGCTCTTTGCAAAGTCAATGTAATCAATAACATCTAAACTGTTTTCAAATTGGTTATAGAGAACACAGTTTAGATTGACATCAATACCACTTGAAGAGTTGAGGTCTTCTATCAATTCCTCCAATTTCTCAGTACTAGGTACAGAAGTACTACCAAAGATTTGTGAATTGTCAGAATCATAAAGGTGGTGTCTGGAGATGTTTACATGATTAACACCCTTAATCTTAGTACTAGCTAAACCTATACCCGAAGTTGTGAGAACAATGGCTTCCCAAGCTCTAGTCTTTTTTACTAGGTCTAGGGTAGCTTCAAAGTAGGGGGAGAGGAGAGGTTCTCCCCCACTTAGAGAGCACCTTGTATAGTGCTCAGGTAAAGAGACCAGAGTTTCCTCAAGCTTCTTTAACCAATCCTTAGGAGCCTTCTTTTCTTCCCAGAAGCAAAAAGAGCAACTGTTGGGACAACCTCCAGGTAAGAGGATTGTGAAATTCGGTGTGTTTTTCATAATGTGTCAAAAGGCCTCATAAGTAGCAGTGGTCTGTGAGAAGATGAAGCCACCTCTTATTGGCTCATTCTCTAACTCAAAGAAGCCACTACGCTCGTCAAAATCATAACCAAAGTTAAAAGAGACTAGTTTGTACTTGGGACATTCTTTACCAAACTAGAAATGGGAGAAATTGTCAGTAGGGTAAATAAACCTGTGGAGAACTAGCTGACAGTTTTCCTCACTCATTACAGTACTCTCCTTTCTAGTCTTAAAAGCTCAAAACTCTCATTGTCTATGAGGGTCTGGAAGTGAGGCTCACCCCAGTTCTCGGTATCATCAGGCAAGCCCTCAAAAACAAGGGGGCTTGGTAGGGTAGAACCTAGACCTGGGTAGGACTTTTTAAAGAAAAGTTGAAGTGCTGGGTAACGACCTTTATGCCATTGAATGTAGTCTATGTAACAAGCTGGGTAAGCTGGATATAACTTTATATCAAAAAGGGTTAGTTGTGGGATTCGAACTGTGGTTAAACCGGGGTATAAAGAAAACCACCCCCTTTTTTAGCGCCTCCATAAAAAGCTAGACCTCTAGTAAAGTTCCTTACAACCCAAGGATTTGAAGATCACTTCCTTGTGAATGTAGGTCTTACTTTGATGCATGTGACCATGGTACCAGTAGGCGGGCTGGTGAATCTTTAAGGCCTCGTCAAAAAGTTGGCCTGTTCTAGTAGGACCAAGCTCTAAACGAACTAGGTGTTCCAAGGCACCATCTGGGGGCACATGGGTTAGCATTACATCGGGTTTGGTCTTGTTGTAAAATTCAAGAAATGCATCTCCCTGTATAACAGTAAGTTCTTCATCTTCATACCAAGAACCATTTAGAAGCTGCCAAGAACCATCGATGCTGAAGCCTCCTCTACAGAAGGCAATTACACAATCCTTACTTTCCAAGGTTCCCCAGTCCCCAAGGTAATGGGGATACTTATAGAGTTCAGGGTACTCCTCATGATTGCCAGCAACTACCTTAAACTTCTCAGGGTCTACTTGAGGGAAGAGGTCTTTATAAGTGTCAGCAAAGCCTAGGTCACCTAGCTGAACTAGAACTTCATCAGCTTCCAGTTCCCTGTAATGTTTTAGAACACACTGGACATCACCGTGAACATCACCTAGTAAAATGTATCTTTTCATAGCAAGCCCTCTCTTAATATCCCAACTGAGCAGTAACATTGCCCATTAGGGTAATCTATCCACTGATATAACCAATCATAATGGGTTAAGGTACCATTTCTATAAGCAGTAATAGTACTTTCTTTAAGTGGAAGAATGGGCCGTTCTGGTAAGAAAGATCTTTTTGAATCCCCGATGTTAAGTAGAAACATAAAACTTGTAAGGTTAGCTACAGTATCCACCTCTAAAAAAGTGTAGAGGCTTTTTTGTCCAAGCGGTAGGCTTTTTCTAAACCGGAAGAACTCAGCAATAGGAGTACTTACTAAGCAAATGTTAGGAAATTTGACGAATGTACCTAAAGATTCCTTCATTTAGCTAAACCCTTTCCTTCAGAACCCCAACCGAACAATTAAATCGACCAACTGGAATGTCTACCCACTGATGAGCACTATTGTATACATTGCCCCTCAGACACTCATCAAAAAGGATTCTACAATACTCCACATTGTTTACTACATGTATGTCCATGGAGAAATTGATGGTTTTATCTCTCATAGGCCCAAAGCGGGTCCGAAAGAGCTCAGCTTCCAGAGAGTTTACCATCACTAAGCTTTGATAGTTGATAAATGTCCCTAGTGTCTCTTTCACTTACCAAAGCTCCTGTTTTAACACTCCAACTGTGCAGTAGGTAGGACCATAGGGTAAGTCTACCCAATGGTGTGCAGCTACACAGTAA
>Ga0116171_10006213_pt1 | contig 10359 bp, 9 predicted proteins | sample AD_JPNHW2_MetaG_FD_89798 | JGI IMG/M metagenome (GOLD analysis project Ga0116171, IMG submission 89798) | Active sludge microbial communities of municipal wastewater-treating anaerobic digesters from Japan - AD_JPNHW2_MetaG | ecosystem: Engineered > Bioreactor > Anaerobic > Digestate | place...
CAGATATTTGATAAAAGTTTGAGACAAATCATTCATATAAAACTCCAGAACTTGATTATAATTGACCATTTGCAGAACAGGAATAATTTCAACAAGAAAATATTGCGTTAATGATTAAAAAATCTGTTTTTTAGTGTTTCAAAGAGACATAAGGAGTATAATGAAGAGGAGAACGGTAATAATTTTATCTAAAAATAAAAAAAATGTTGTCGAGATTAAAAGGATAATATTATATTACCTTAAAATTGTGATATTATATTTTAAGTACGGATGCTTAAAATTTGTTATCTTTATTCAGGAGATAGAGAGGAGATAGAATTATGAATTACGGTAGATTTTTTGTAGTTTTAGTATCATTCATCATGGCATTCAATCTTACAGCTTCATCACAGGAATTGAAAGAGCTTGACCCAAAAGGCAGCGATAAACTAAATGAAAATTTTAACCAAGCGGAAAAACCTGATGAGTCTTATCTTGCAAAATTTCATGCGCAGGATGTTGTAGGCAAATTAGTAAAACAGAACCTTGAGCAGATTTATCTCCTTAACGTTATTGTTGCTAATTTTGATAAAGGCTGGAAGTCAGATTATGATAAAATTTATGATGAGTATAAAAAAGCCACAGAACTTTATTATAAAAGAGACATGATTTTTGCCAGAGTATGGTATGAGAGGAATCAGCAGTCTATCTCTGATCTTATGAAAAAGATGGCGGAGCAGTATAATAAAGATACACAGGCCATACTTGATGATTGTCACAAACAGATAATAGCTCTTCATTTAAATCAGAAAACCAGATCAGATCCAAACAAGTTTAAAGAACTGTTACAGAATCAGAGCAGGTTGAAAATAGCTTATGGCCAGATGGATGATGCGGATAACGAGTATACAAGCAGAAATTATGAGCAGTCCATTTATCATTACAGGGTTGCAAAAGCTTATGCTATAAGGATTCTTGAAACTGTTGCTTACGCAGATGAGAGCGAAGGTAAGAGTGACGGCCTGAAAGTTAAAGATGTTAAAGAAAAATATAAGAAAGATAAAGCCGATAATAGAAATAGAATTTATGAAGATATTCAGAAAGGGGAACAGAAATCGGGTGATTCAACAACAAAAACAAATCCTTAAAATAAGTGGAATATTATATTTATATAGATAAAAAAGGGGGTTAAATGCCCCCTTTTTTTATATTTGAAAGATTTATTATTTCTATAATTTGCCTGTTTTATATAATGGGTAATTATAAAGAGCGGTCCGGATAACTCAATTTTACCAGGTACAGGTAGCGGCAGCCCGGGCTGCCTTCAGGTAATCAGCCTGTCGGCATACTATCACCGGAAGAGTCCTGTTAAACAGGCCGTTCCCCGGCATCTCCGATAAGGGGAGTTTCCGGCGTTCGCGTGTTCTTACGACATTAGTATGTCCTGTACATCAGATGTTTTAATCGAGCCGGACTTTATGAATCCCGCAGGATTCCCTGCGATCAATCTCAAAACGCAGTATTTGGGATTTACCGAAAACATTTTATCCAGGATTTATTAGTAAGTGAACTATATTTTGAGAAAAATGAGAAATAAACGGATATTTATACTTTTTATTCTGACTTTACTGGCATTTATTCCGGATAAAAATATTGAGGAGAATGAATTTCCTCTTTTCAGGATTGTAATTGATCCGGGACATGGCGGTGTATTCCTGCAGGACAGGAAAAAGCATGGTGACAGGTTTGATATGGTTACTGCGGAATATCTTGATGATTTTGCAGAGGGGGCAAATTATAAAGGTATTTATGAACGTGAAATAGTTTACAATATAGCTTTAAAAACGGTTCATTTATTATCATACTGTTCAAAAGAAGGAGATTTTGAACAGTTTAAAAAAATTCTGAAGAAATATACTGACAGTAATGTAAAAAAAATTTATATAGAGACCATTTTAAGCAGACCTGAATCCATAAAAGAAGAAAAAATTCAAAATAACAGCGATCCGAACGCGGATTTCAGATTATATGATTTTCCAGGCCCTGATGGGAATATGATAAAAGGGCGCATATCAAAAATAAATGATTTTAAACCGCATCTTGTTGTTTCTCTTCATTTAGCTAAATCTGCCCCATTTGAATATAAAGGGATGAATGGGGTAATAGTCCCCCCGTATAATGTCTTAAAAAAAGGTTTAATAAGACTGCAGAACGGAGAAACGGATAAAGATCTCAACGATAATAATATTCTCCGATCCTGGTTTAGAGAAACCAACAGGAATTCATACAGGTACTCTTTTTTTAAAGATTCAGCCCAGTATTTTACATCCTATAGTATTAAAAAAAATTATAAAACTGATTTTTCAAATTATAAAGGCTATAAACATAATATGGTCACCTGGGGATACAGCGATAAACCTTTGTGGGATATTGAAGCGGAAAAGCATACAGCAGATTCCAGATATTCATCAGACTACAATACTTTCAGGGAGGAGGGAAGTTTCTGGGAAAGAGAACGGTCTGTTTATGAAGAATATAGAAGAGGTACCGGTTTTAAAGATTTTGGAGGGGATAATTATCTGGCAACATATGAAATTATAAAATATATTCTTTTTACTTTAAACGATACCGGGGTAAAGAATAAAAATAAAATACCCGGTAAACCCTTCATCTCTACCTGGTCAGTTCCTTTACTGGTCAATGCAATCAGTGCCTATATTGAACTGGGATATCTTGACAGGAAATGGGACAGGGAGGTTCTTCTTTACAGGCAGGATGAGATTGCTGAAGGGGTAGCGGCTGGAATATACTCTTTACTGACCGGATTGGATAATATTAAAGGTAAATTCAGGAACAAACCGTCAGGAAAATTAATTGACTTCAAAAAATATAGTATTACAAAAGAAAAAAGTTATTTTGATGTAGTCACGGATTGAAGATGAGAAAACTTTTCATTATTTTATTTATTCTATTTACTGCGGAAATATATGCAAATCCTGAAAATTTTAACAGTTATTTTATAAGTGCAGCTTCCATTGCAAAACCTTCAGTTGTGAATATCGTTTCCTATGAAAAAAGGGAAAAAGATGGTAAGGTTAAACTTTTAAAAATCTCTTATGGAACAGGAACTATAATTTCAAAAAGCGGTTTTATTGTTACCAATTACCACGTTGTGAAGAAAGGGGATTTTTTTAAAGCTGTCTGCAATGACGGAACAACGTATGAACTTCAGATTTTTAAAAACGGGAAATATTATCTTTCAGATTATAAAACTGATCTTGCAGTTTTAAAACTCGATAATCATGACGGTAAAAAATTTACACCGTTAAAACTTGGAGATTCCAATGAACTCAATGAGGGGGAATGGGTTATCGCGATAGGGAATCAATACGGTTTTAAACAGTCAATTACAGCCGAAATTGTGTTTTCAAAGGGGAGAGATAATATCAGATTTACGGATATCGATGATTTTATTCAGACGGATGTTTCAATAAATCCCGGAAATTCAGGGGGACCCCTTGTAAATCTCAATGGCGAAATGGTCGGTATAAATACCGCGATAAGGTCGGCCTCCGGGGGTTTTCAGGGGATCAGTTTCGCGATTCCGTCAAACATCGTAAAACAGGTATGTTTTGATCTTACCAGTTTCGGAAGAGTGAAAAGAGGCTGGCTTGGATTTGTTGCCAGGGAAAAAAGTTTTTCACAGAATAAAGAAAACAGGAGTGTAGAAGTTCTTTCCGTAATACGGAATTCCCCGTCCGATACAGCAGGCATAAAACAGGGTGACCTGATAAAAGAGATTGACAATGAAAAAATTGAAAGTCTGGGAACATTAACAAAGATAATCAATAACAAGGGAGTCGGTTCCCGGATAGAAATATTACTCTCCAGAAACGGGAAAATTATTGATGTTAAATTTGTATTGAGAGAAAAAGATGAATATGTCAGGCTTCAGGGCGAGCTTGAACAGTTGTTTCAATCTTATGGTGTTGAAGTTGATGAAGATTCAATTACAGGGAATATTGTAGTAACATATATTTCTCCAAGAAGCCCGTACAAGGAAATTGAGCAGGGAGATATAATCATTTCAATGAATAATAAGAGGATTTCATCTCTTGAAAATTTCATAGAAAAGTATAAATCATATGATAGAAAGATAGACAGTATGACAGTATTAAGAGATTCCGGAAAATATCAAATTTATTTCAAAGACATGAAGAATGAAGAATAATACGAAAATAAAAAAGATTTTAATAATTCTGTCGTTTATAGTTTGTTTGTGTGAAGCTTCATTCAGTGAAGATGCTGATGTGGTTCTTGATGGCAGATTTTTCAGGGATTTTAATAACAGGCAGCTGATTCAGAGAGATGAATTCCTTGATGTAATTACAAAGAAAATCATTATAGGAAGAGGAATTATTACAGGCATTTCTGTTAACGACAGGTATAAAAAGAAATACCGTATTATTATTGAATCGTCAGATTCAGCGGTGTATAACCAGAAAATTATTTTTTTCGTGTTTCTTGAAAATAAAGATACAGTTGATTTACTCAGCCTGAATTCCAAATTCGAGTTCAAGGGAGAGATGATGGGATATACCCCTCTCGGGACTAAGCGGAATGAATATATTATAGATGTAATACTGATGGATGGTTCAACAGTAATTGAATAGCGAAGGAATGGGAAATGAAAGATATTAAAAAATCGTACCAGACAATACTTGATGATAACTTCCCGGAAGAGATGACAATTACTTTCGGGAAACAGAGACTGCAGTATAGAAAAAGGATATGGACGATCAATGACGAAGGGGTGCAGGTCGAAAGAGGATTGAGGTATGGTGAAAATCCCGGCCAGGAAGCCGCAATGTATGAGCTTGTTAACGGGAATCTTGTTCTTGCCGCATGTGAATTTATAAAACCGGGGAACTCACTTGTCAGCGGTATTGATGAAGAAATGCTGATTCAGTTCGGTAAACATCCGGGAAAGATCAATCTTACTGATATGGATAATGCGCTGAATATTTTAAAATACCTGATGGATAAACCGGCTGCAATTATTGTAAAGCATAACAATCCATGCGGTGCTGCGTATGGTTCTTCAATTGCAGATGCATTCAACCGTGCATATAGGGCTGACAGAATTGCCGCCTTCGGAGGATGTGTTGCTCTCAACAGAGTGTGTGATAAGGAAACTGCAGAATTGATTGCTAACCAGTATCTTGAAGTTGTTGTTGCTCCGGAGTATGATGGTATTGCCCTGGAAATTCTAAAAAAGAAGAAAAATTTAAGAATTGTTAAAATACCAAGAATTGATCGCCTTGCTGAACTAAGGGATGCTGTTTTTCCTGATTTTAAATCTTTAATGGACGGGGGCTTAATTGTCCAGCAGTCCTCCACCACAAAGATAAAGTCAAAGAATGATTTTTTACCTGCTGTAACCGAGTATAAAGATAAAAAATACAGTATTCAGAGAACACCTACAGACAAAGAATTTGAGGATATGCTTTTCGGATGGTATGTTGAACAGGGAGTTACGTCCAATTCGGTTATATATGTTAAGGATGGAGTTACTGTAGGTATCGGCACAGGTGAACAGGACAGGGTCGGTGTTGCGGAGATAGCAATTTATAAGGCTTACACAAAATATGCTGATTTACTCTGTTTTGACAGATACGGTATTACCTACAAGGAGCTTGAGCTCTCCGTCAGAAGAGGTGACCGCAATAAGTCTGATAAGATAATAATTGATGAAGATACATCCGCTGCAAAGGGAGGCCTAAAAGGATCGGTTGCGATTTCAGATGCTTTCTTCCCGTTCAGGGATGGAGTTGATGTTATTATAGAACAGGGGATATCGGCAATATTACACCCCGGCGGATCCATAAGAGATTTTGAATCAATTGAAGCCTGTAATGAAGCTGATCCTAAGGTTACAATGATGTTTACAGGGCAGAGAGCTTTCAAACATTAATGGAATTGATCTTTTGCAGGATTAAAGGGGCTGCCGCCCCTAAAAAGCCCCGCAGGGTTGAGTTATTATCTTCTTTTCTTTTCATACTCTTTCATATACTGATCAATCAGGCTGATTCTTTTGCCGGAATCGGCTTTTTTCTGTTCTTCCTCTTTTACAGGTGTTAACCTTTTCGCGAAAAATTCAGTAATAAAAATAAAAGGCCTCGTTAAAATTTCTTTAACGGTTACAAAGAACTCAACAAAGAATTCAAGTGTGGATTTTAATACAGGTTTCTTTGATCCTGTACCTGTAGGGGGAGTTTTCAGCGATGGAAGAGCTTTCTGAACTGTTTCAGCGGTTTTTGCTGTCATATTTCCAACAGATGATGATATAGCCTTTCCGGCATTACCTGCGGTTGATGTTGTAGCTCCATACATATATGGAATAATTGACGGTGTTTTGTCTATGCTGACTGTGGGAATTCTCGATACCTTCTGAGATTTTCTCCTGGATTTTATCGTGGGGCCGCTTGTTTCAGAGCCTCTATCTATTATAAACAGAAAAATATAATAAATATACATGAAAAAATTATAGAATATTCCAAAGAAAGCGATCAGGATCTCTAAAAATCCCCAGAACAGTTCGTTCAAAATTTTTCCGAAATCGACTATTTTAAAAACAAAAGTGAAGGCATTATCAATAGCAGCATTGGAAAACTGCCTGACCATACTATATTTCATAAAGTTACTCCGAAGATTCTTTTTTTATAAATAACTTGAAAAATGATAATATTTTTTATTGAATTGAGTCAATGATTTTTTAGAACTATGGTAAAAACTTCTTGTTTGTGATTTCTTTGTACCGGCTTTTTCATTCTTTTCATTTTTTAAAGGCCGCCGGTAACATATGTTGTAACAGATTAAAATTACGGGAAAAAAGATGAATAATATTTATATTGCATCACCATTGGGATTTTCTGAAATTGGAAGATTTTTTCTTTATGATAAACTGATTCCGCTTCTTTCCGGACTGAATTTACAATATGTCGATCCATGGAAGTTGACGCCAGATAATTTAATTAAAAAGGCCAATAGCATTGAAGATGGGGACAAAAAACGGAAAGAATGGGTTAAGTTGAATAAAATAATAGCGGAGAACAATAAAAAAGGGATAGAGGGGTCTGACGGGATGCTTGCTGTTCTTGATGGGACTGATGTTGATAGCGGCACGGCGGCAGAGATAGGTTATGCTGCAGCTCTAAATAAAAAAATCTGCGGATACCGTGGTGATTTCAGAAAATCAGGCGACAATGAAGGTTCTGTTATAAATCTCCAGGTGGAGTATTTTATACTCAGTTCAGGTGGCCAGATTGTATCTGACCTGGTGATGCTGGAGAGTGAATTAAAAAGATTGTTTACCGTTTGACAGGCTTGACATTGTACATCTGCCTGAAAACAAGGTTTTCGTCGGAATCAAAAATAAGTATTGTTATCTGATTGAAAAAGTTATATTTTTTTGTGTATGGACTGTTATGAAATGAATGGAATGTTATTAAATCATTATCATTGAGGGTGTAAGGTTTCCCGGTATCTTTATTAATGCCGGCTTTTATATTTTTCGGATATTTCTGATAAACCTTTTTCTCTTTCCCCTCGCTGTCTTTATAAATATATTCATAGTTTGTTAAATCATCCGGATATGTCTTGATAAGTTTAATCGGATTTTTATCTTCAGAGGTCGGTCTGTCAAAACTTGTTTCAGAGCGGTATTCCTTTTCATAAGTTGCAATAACAAAGATATAGAGGTCCATGGAAATATTTGTCTGATTATCAACCTGGAACTGGGTTTCCAGAATTTCCCCTTTTTCATCCCGCAATAATTTGGAAAAAGTAAGATTTTTTATCTTAAAAAGATTAGTCTGAATAGAAAGAACAGGTTCTTTAGTTATATCCAGTTTATTATCAGCGGCTTTGTCCTGGGAAAAAAGGACCGCAGGTGTTATTAAAAAAAGAGAGATCAGAAGATGTTTCATTTTTCCACCTTTTATACGGGTATTTATACTTTTCAGTTTCGACATATTTATTTTTTTTTTAAAGTATAATTCTCTCAATTCCGTCATTTTTAACTACATCGGATATGAAATTCTTTTTCCAGTCGCGGCCGAGAAAATTTTCCGCCAGGTAAACAGCCATTGCTTTTCCGGTTACCGATGTTTTATTATTAATCTTTGACAGTCCCATAACACATTGCGGGCAGGTAGTGATAACAGTAATATTCTCTTTCTTTTGTAAAAGTGATGATATATTAATAGTTTTTCTTTCTCTGAGGGAATTTGATATTGAAGGATTGGACAGAGACATTGTTCCGACTTCACCGCAGCAGTTTGGAGCTGTAACGGGCTTATTGCCAAGTATAAGATTAAATGTTTTATCTGCACCAAGCGATTTCAGAGGAGTATGACATGGTTCATGGTAGTAGATTGTACCTTTATGAACTTTTTTATAAAGCTTTTCTTTTGCAATGAATTCATTAATATCAATTACGTGTGAATTCGGGAAAATATTCTCTATCTTATATTTATTGAGCATTTCGAAGCATGTACCGCATGAAACAACTACATCCTCAATCTCCATGTAATTTATAACATCGGACATCCTGTGGAATAAAACGCGGTTTTCATAACTCTTTGTTTCAGCCTCCTTCTGTTTCCCGTTTGCAAGGAACGGATAACCGCAGCAAAGGTATTCGGGAGGAATTACAACTCTTATTCCGGCATTGTATAGAAGGGCAATAACTGCAATACTTATCTCGGGCCGCATCCTTTCAGAACCGCAGCCGGGGAAATAAACTACACTTTTAACAAGATCCTTCTGATGGTTCTGAAAAGCAAAAAAAGTATTAGTACCTTTTAGTCCCAGGTAGTCCCGGAGAGAAGGGTGGCCTGTTTCAGGGTAGCTGAACTGGAGAATCCCATTAATTTTCGGAAGAAGAAATTCAGATAGTTTATTAACAGGTTTGTTTACAAGGTATCCCGATCTCTGCATAGATACTCCGAATTTCAGTATAAGCATCCGGAAAAATTTATTGGTATAGTATCCTTTTCTTTTCAGGTAGAACAGCATAAAATTCACTATAAGTTTAGGTTCAGCTCTCTTCCTGTCATGGAGAAGGCTTTTGATTGCAAGCGATACATTTGCAAAGTCAATATTTACCGGGCACGGATTGTAGCAGTTATGGCACATCGTGCAGTGGTCTGATACTTCGCGCAGCATCCGGAAATTTTTAAAACTTAAATTGTTTGTTGTCTGTGCTTCGTAAAGTACGGCTTCGGTAATCAGGGTCACCGCGAGGATTTTATTTCGCGGGCTGTAGAACATCGTGCAGCCCGGGACATGCGTGTTGCAAACCTCTTTGCATTTTCCGCACCTTACGCATGATGCGATTGACTTTGTCAGATCTTTCATATCGGCTACTTCAAGAATGAAAGCTTCAAGCTCGAGGAGGTTAAGAGACGGTGTATATACCGAACTGTGTGGGAAATCGTGCCGCAGCTTCCCGGGATTGAAAATATCATCCGGGTCGGCATCTTTTTTGTATTCAGCATATTTATCGAGCAGTTCTTTATCGACGAATTTAAGTTTTGTCAGGCCGATGCCATGTTCTCCTGAAATTACGCCGTTAAACTTCTCAGTGGTCTCTCTCATTACGATTCCGACAATTTCGTCAGCGTCAAGCATCATCCTGTAATCGTTGGAGTGAACAGGAATATTTACATGAATATTCCCATCACCGGCATGCATATGGGTTGCAATAATGAGTTTTCTGCTCTTTCTGAAATCAACTATTTCATTGAATGTATTTATTATCTCATCGTAGCCGTGAAAATTTTTTCTGAACCTGTGTAAAGCGGTATCTGAAATTTTAAACTGCAAATCGCCGTCACGAAGCAGTTCGAACAGCGGCCTGTCTTTATCTTTCGGATCAGTAATCTGTAAAAGGGTACCGGCAGGTTTTTCCATATTGCGGATATATCCGGTCTGAGTTTCTTTTATCCCGCTGATATGGGTTAAGTATGAATCGATTTTGGACTGGAAAAAATCATCTTCTTTGCCCTGAAGTGTTTTAAAATATTCTGTTAGTTCATCTATGATAGAACAGTTATTTTCGAGTTCCTTCTGAAGATTGAGCCTGTCGATGAAATCCGAAAATTGAGGGAGCGCCTCCACGGGAATTACAATATCTTCATTGAGTTTGAAAGCGTTTGTATGGCGGGCAATTGCACCGAGATTTTTTCTGTCCTTCCAGAAGAGTTCTCTTTTCTCTTCAGAATCAGCGATAAAACCCTCTGTGTTGTACGGTTTTACAATATCAAGAATACTGTTTGACGAGATTTCAAGTTCTTCAAGATGATCACTCTCTACATC
>Ga0116171_10006214_pt1 | contig 10356 bp, 12 predicted proteins | sample AD_JPNHW2_MetaG_FD_89798 | JGI IMG/M metagenome (GOLD analysis project Ga0116171, IMG submission 89798) | Active sludge microbial communities of municipal wastewater-treating anaerobic digesters from Japan - AD_JPNHW2_MetaG | ecosystem: Engineered > Bioreactor > Anaerobic > Digestate | place...
AGATAAATGATGAAAAATATAGCGGGATAGAGAAATGGTATCTCGTAAGGCTCATAACCTTAAGACGGTCGTTCGATTCGACCCCCCGCAACCACATAAAGAAAAGAGGAAGATTTAATCTTCCTCTTTTCTTTATTAAAATGCGCGGCTGATGGGTGTTGATCCCACGACCTCTCGCGTGACAGGCGAGTGTTCTACCGTTGAACTACAACCGCAAATGTATATAATTATCAAAGATTTTCTTCTTTCTTTTAAGGTATAAACCTTTAAAATCTCCAACATCTCTATTATACATAAATTTATATAATTTCAAAGCATCTCCTGTACTCAATTGCAAACGATGAAATTCTTTCTTTTTTGAACTATAAATACAGCCTCCTTTAAGCCCAATCTCTAAAAACCTATCATGTATACTTTTTAGAAATTTATAAGAACATGAAGTGAAAGCCAGTTGTAAAACTATGTGACTTGTTTTCCTATTTTTATGTACTTCTCCTTGCCAAATATTTCCATCCCCATCAAAATACCCTCTGATAAAATCAGCGAAATAATTTTTAGGAATATCTGGAATTGCAAGATTTTTCGCTTTCTTTTCAGTAAATCCTAGCCTGTTTAAATCTTTACACATTTCAATACTTCCAATTTGTAATCTATAGATAATATTTTCTCCTGATTTTTTTGGTATACGTGTACCAATTTTATGATTTGAATTAATAACTTTTTTAATACTATTCAAAAGTTTTTGATCAGTGATTTGAATACACCAAAACTTACCTCCTCTTTTATTGGTCGTTATATATCCATCTGCTGCAAAAAATCCCAATACATAAGACATCTCTTTGGTCCATTTTTTAAAAAAGTTTATATTCACTTCCTTGTGTATCGGCATAGACATATTATACACCGTGATAGTATATTATACTAACCTATTTATTTTGAGTTAAACACTGTGTCGGCGGGAAGAATCGCACTTCCGACCTTGGGCTTATGAGTCCCACGCTCTAACTGACTGAGCTACGCCGACATACTAAAAACCAAATAACCCCTACATACTAACAGATTTTTATAAAATTTCAAGCTGAGTTTTATATTACCTCTAATTCTTCAAAGAAATTTTGATATTGCTTTATTAATTTTCTAGCCTCTATTTGAGATAGAGAAAAATTAACACCTTCATGCGCTATTCTATTTCTTACTAAATGAGCTTCCCAAACTTCATTTAGACTCTTATATCCACTACCTCTTGCTCCCTCTAATAATTCACTAGTTGTATTACCAGAAAAACCTTTTTCTTTAAGAAAATCATCCATAAGAGAATCAGCTTCTATGATAGCAACTCTCCAATCTGAATCATTGGCACTCTCAAGTAAACTTAAAATATAGTGCCACTTGGGATTTTCATTTTTTTCTTTTTCTTTATTTTTAAGCATAGCTTTATGTATTTCATGCTTTATTTCTTCTTTTTCTTCAAGCTGAATTTCTCGAACTCTAACTATACAAAAAATTATTATGCCTATAATTATTAAAGTTAAAATATTAGAAATAATACCAAGAGTTGACCATAATTTAGGATTAGTAATAAAATTCCAAATAGGATCTATAATAGCAAAGACCTTATCAAAAACATATTCTAAATTTAGATATGTTGGGTCAAATAGGGGTTTTTCTGTAAGAGCTTGTACAGCTTGTGTTGGATCCATGTTTATATTATAACCTTAAGTTAATTTAAAAACAAAATTTTAGACTAATTTTTCAAATTCTTTACCTATAGTAAAGAGAATATCTTCTCTTAAATATGGAGCTGTAAACTGTATAGAAAATGGAAGACCATTTTGGGCTATTCCAGAAGGAATAGAAATAGAAGGAATATCCGCCAAGTTTGCAGGAGCAGAAAATATATCACAAAGATACATCGACAAAGGGTCATCAAGTTTTTCTCCAAGCTTAAATGGTAAAAATGGCACAGTCGGTGTTATAAAAGCATCGAAATCTTTAAACAAATTACTTAATTCTCTCCTTATAATATCTCTGGCTTTAAGAGCAGTATTATAATAAGCATCATAGTATCCATGAGAAAGAATATATGTTCCTAAAAGAATTCTTCTTCTAGCTTCTTTACCAAAACCATTTGCACGACTCTTCTTGTATACATCAAGAAGATTGTCCCCTTTTACCTGATTTCCATAACGAATACCATCAAAACGAGCTAAATTTGAAGAAACCTCAGCTGGCATAATGATATAGTAAACAGCTAGAGAAAGTTTGATGGCTTCTAAACTTACATCGACAACTTCATAGCCAGCCTTTCGAAGCTTCTCACAACTTTCTTCAAAATTCTGTAAAACTTCTTTATCTATTCCCTCTCCGTTTAGAAATTCTCTAGGTATAGCAATTCTTTTCTTAAAAGTTTTTTCTATTTCTCTTTTATCATCAGGAATAGAAGTACTATCTTTTGGATCATACCCTGATATGGCATTCAATAAAATCTCTGCATCAGCAACATTCTTAGCAAGTGGACCAACCTGATCAAGAGAACTTCCCATAGCGATAACTCCAGATCGAGAAACTCCTCCATAAGTCGGCTTCACCCCGACGAGTCCACAGAAAGCTGCTGGCTGGCGAATAGAACCACAAGTCTCTGTTCCTAAGGCTACAAGAGTCATATCTCCTGCCACCGATGCCGCAGGCCCACCTGATGAACCGCCTGGGACACGAGTCCTATCAAGAGGATTCCTAGTAATCCCAAATGCACTAGTTTGAGTTGAAGAACCTAAAGCAAATTCGTCCATATTGGTCCTACCTAAGAAAACTACTCCGTGCTTCTTTAACTTTTCTATCACAAACGAATCATAAACTGCTCTATGAGTTTCTAAAATCTTTGAAGATGCAGACGCTATCTGCCCTTCTACTAAAATATTATCTTTCACTGAAATTGGAATACCAGTTAAAATTGTAGCTGTTTCATTTTTAAACATCTCTTGCGCTATTTTTACTTGCTCATCTATATTATTATAAATTTCCAAGTAAGCATTTATCTCGCCATTTTTCTCATTAATAACTTCTAAGTAAGTATCAACAAGTTCACGAACAGTGAACTCACCTTTCGCTAGCCCATCATGAGCTTTTTCTATTGTTAAATTTTTTAAATCAATCTTCATAATTATTTGCGCCACATGCCGGACTTATGGCTAAGTTCTCCACAAGTCCGACATGTGGTTCTGCTAAAGTATTTGTTTAACCTTTAGATATCCATTTTCTGATTCTGGCATTTCTTCTAATATTTTGTCTCGATAAAATCCACTTTCATTTGTCGCAGTATCTTCTCTCATAATATTGTGTAAAAAGTAATCTTCCTTACTCTTCACTCCACCTTCAGTCATTTTATTAACTTCTTGTACTCGTCCGACATATTCTAAAATAGAGCCAAAACTCTTGGCTATTTCAGTCATTTCCTCTTCGGTCATCTCTATTCTTGCCAACTCCGCTAACTTTTTAATATCTTCTAAATTCATAATATATTTCAAATATATCACATTTCCTTAATATTCTAAAATACAAAAAACAAAAAACTCCAGATAGAGGCAAGACCTCTATCTGGGGGATAAAAAAATTAGAGCATTTTTAGAAAGTCTTGTTCAGAGATTATTTTGATGCCGAGTTTTTGAGCTTCTTTGAGTTTTGAACCGGCTTCGTCCCCTGCGAGGACAAAAGAGGTGTTGGAAGAAACAGAAGAAGAAACCTTGCCACCATTTTCTATTATTTTTTTCTTAGCATCTTCTCGAGAAAGAGTTGGTAAAGTGCCAGTAAGGACAAATACTTTTCCTGTAAGGTTGCCTGTCTTTTTTTTCTCTTCTATTATTTGAACCCCATTTTCAAAAAGTTTATTGATAAAATCAAGATTATGTTTATCTCTGAAATAATTGTAAATACTTTCTGAAACTGCTGGACCAATGTTTTCTATATCATTTAAATTTTCAAGTGAAGAATTTTTCAAATTATCTAAATTATGAAAATGGTCTGCCAAGTCATGAGCAGTTTGCTCTCCAACATGAATAATCCCTAAGGCATAAATAAATCTCCAGAAAGAAACTTTTTTATGTTCTTCTATCGAATTTATAATATTATCAGCAGACTTCTCTCCAAATCTCTCAAGACCTGATAAATCTGCTCTTTCAAGAGTAAATAAATCCGCACTGTCACTTATAAGTCCTTCCTCTTTCAACCTCTCTAAAATTTTTGGTCCTATTTCATAAATCTCATAAACATTCACAAAATGTTGCATCCCCCTGTTATTCTTCGCTCCACAATTTTTATTGGTACAATAAAATGCAATTTTTTTATTTTCAACTTTTCCTCCACACACTGGACAAAAATCTGGCATTTTAAATTTCTTTTCTTTACCACTACGCATACCAACTAAAACTTCTACCACTTCTGGAATAACATCTCCAGCCTTTTGGATAACAACAGTATCACCTATTTTAATATTCAATCTTTCTATCTGATCCATATTGTGCAATGTTGCTTTTGAAACTAAAGAACCAGCTACAAAAGTCGGATTGAAATGAGCCACTGGTGTAAGTACTCCAGTACGGCCAACATTTACTGTAATATTTTTCAAAATTGTTGTTGCTTTTTCTGCTGGATATTTAAATGCTGTCATATAACGAGGAGCCTTACCTACAATACCAAGTGATTCTTGTATCGATAAATCATCAACAGAAATAACTACTCCATCTGTTCCGTATGGAAGTTTATCTCTTATTTCTGCTACTTCTTTTATAAAAATGAAGGCATCTTTAATATTTTTAACTTTTCTTTCGTATGGAGACATTGAAAAACCTAGCTTTCTTAATAATTCATGCTTTTCTGAATGATTTTTTAACCTTTTATTCGTATCATTAAAAATAATATCAGCAATATCCCATGCAAAAAAATCTAAATTCCTTTCTTTAACAATCTTTGAATCTAATTGCCTTAGACTTCCAGCTGCAGCATTTCTTGTATTAGCAAAAATTGGCTTTCCTTCTTTTTCTTGATTTTTATTTAGTTCTTTCCAAGCCCTTTTAGACATAACTATTTCCCCACGAACCTCTAAATATTTAGGCACAAAATCGTCTTTACCAAGAGATACTCCCTTTCTGGCAAGAAGGGACTTCAATGGATTTAAAACAAGTGGAATAGTATTTACCATTTTTAAATTTTCAGTAACATCTTCTCCTATAAACCCATCTCCTCTAGTAGCACCACTTTTAAAAACACCATTTTCATAAATAAGTGAAGCAGAAAGACCATCAAATTTTAATTCACAAAAATAATTAAAATCTTTATTGACCAATTTTTTTATTCTATTCTCCCAATCTAAAACTTCTTCTTCGGAAAAGGTGTCATTTAAAGAAACCATTCTTATTTTATGTTTTACTTTAATAAATTTAGAAAGAGGTTCACCTGCAACCCTTCTTACAGCACTATTTGGATCTGCTAAATCAGGAAATTTTCTCTCCAATTCATTTAGTTCTTTAGTTAATGATTCATAAACATCATCAGTAACTCTTGGATTATTTTCTGTATGATAAAGATGGCGAAGTCGTGAAATCTCATCGCGAAGTTTTTCTATGCGGTTTTTAGTTTCTTTTTTATCCATAATATTTAATAATTAACTTCAATGGTTCTTTCAACTGTTCTCGTATTGCTCTTATCACAAATATTATACCCATTAGCTGTTATTTTTGTAGATAAGGAGCCATCATCATTTGTTACTTTTGTAACTTTTATACGAAAACATTTTTCGATTAGATTCTCATTTTCTGGTTCTAAAGAATAAGAACCATTATTATCAAACCCAGAAAAAATTAAATCTTGATCGCCACAATTAAAAATATAGCCATTCACTAAATTTTCATTAACTGTATTTATAATAGGATTTCCTTCTTCATCAACACTAGAGTCATCTGAGACAGACTCTATCCTATCGAAATATAAAGCGCATTCAGAAGCGGTATCTGCTTGATAAAAAGCTATTTGTGAATCTTTAGCAGAAGAAGAAAGTAATAACTGCTTATACACAGACCTAGAAAGTCCAGTAGCTATTATCAAAATAATACTAACAACCACAATAGTAACTAAAATTGCATACCCATTATTTTTTTGTAATTTATTTATCATAATTTATTTTAACCAATCCAAAACACTAGCATTTAAAGAAACTTCGTTATTCGTTAAACCACTTTTCCAAAAAACGGTAACTTCCATCTTCATTTCATGATCATTACTAGAAATAATAATTTTTCTAACAAAACCACTGTTTTTCCCGTTTGAATCACTATTATCATAATTATAGAAACTTCCATTATAAGGATTTTCGTGATAAATAAGAGATTCACAAACATTATCGTCATTAGATACACAAGGAGTTATACTACTTGATCCAACTTTAGCATCAATTCTACAACCATTAGCATTATTACATTCTTCAAATTTATTTACAAAATCTTCCCAAGAACTTGGGTTGGGACTCAAAATATTACTACTTCTTTCATTCTTTATTGAATCTACTACTTCTTGCATTAAATAATTAGCAATAATTTCATTTTCTGCATATTTAGCATAAAAAATAGTGTTCGAGATAAGGGTAAGTAGAGAAACTAAAGCAACAGAAAGAATAAATACAGCTACCATTGTTTCTATAAGAGTAAAACCTTTTTTGTTTTTTAAAAATTTATTTTTCATATTATTCTAAATTTCTTTGTGATGCCATAGTTTGAATAGCAAACGAAATAGATTCATTTTTTACATTTACTGTCCCCTTCATAAGAATATAAACACTGGGCTGAATTCCATCTTCTTTATTTTCTGACCCCTTTACATAAAAAGTTAAAGTATCAACAGAAACTTCTGATGATACCATATCTACACAACCATCAGATACGGTGCATCTCTCTAGTTTTTTATCTTTTAGATGATAAAAAATATTTTTATCATCTAAAGATGAAAAACCCAGTATACTTCCACCATTTGAACAATCATGTCTAGATAATTCTTCATCAGAAATACTTATACTGCTTTCACAAGTGTAATTATCACCCATACGAATAGAACGAGTCATACTTTCCATAGCAAAATTTATATTATCCATAGCTGTTCTCAAACCTTGAACTTTATTAGAAATACTGGTGGAAACCAAAACAGAACCCATAGCTATAAGAATAATTATAGTGAAGATAGATAAAGCTACCATTAATTCTATAAGAGTAAAACCCGCTGTAAAATTTGTCTTTTTTGTATTTAATTTTAAAATTTTAATTTTGTTGTTCATAATTACTTATACTTATTTGCCCAGTACTTGTAACACAAATCATTTTACTTTTAGTATTATCAGCATCTGAAATAATAATACCAACTTGATCACTTACACCAGAGATACCCTTAAATGTCGCATCTAGATTTGGTCTTAGAAAGGTTATACTTAGAGTGCCACTTTTTATATTAGAATTACTACTACATTTATCTACAAAACCTTTTATATAATCTCCAGTCTTTATTGTTAATTTCTCCATACATTCATTATCTAATCCGATATCATTATCATTACACTCATTTGAATAATTATCATAATCTTTATTATTATTAACATCTGTAAATATGGCAAATGATTCGTTATTATCAGTAGAAAAATTAACCCCATAACGATTATTAAAATTACCACTTATTCCCCTAGCTCCTATTGAATAACTTTGTGCTTTGCGTATAGAAAGAGATACATCATTTGCTAAATTATTCAAAGAAACAGCTGATTTAAAACTAGAATAATCAAATATAGTAATACCGAACATAATAGCTATTATGCCTAAAACTACCAAGAGTTCAACCAATGTCATACCACCTTTATATTTATTTTTGTTTGGAAATAAAAACATTATTAAATATTAAATAATAATGATAAAGAAAATAAATCAATATTAAAAAGAAAAACTATAAGAGCAGAAATTATAAGAAATGGAGCAAAAGGAACTTGTGTTTTCATTCCAACTTTTTTCTTAGAAAAAAATATCAACAAAACACCAACTATGGCTCCAAGCCAAAATGATAAAATCATGGATGATAATCCATGTGCAAGACCAAGCATCCAGCCAATTCCGAGCATAAGTTTTGCATCACCAAAACCCATCCATTTACCTTTTGAAACATAAAAAAGTAAAGCAAATGGCAATGCTAATATAGGCCCGGCTAGAAAATTCCAAACAGAAGGTCCTCTAAATAAAGGGAAGGCTGTTTCATAATTTATAAAAATAACAAGGAAAGATAAAATATTAAAAATCCAAACCAAATTATCAGGAATTATCTTGTGTCTTAAATCATAAACAAGAATAATCATTAAAATAGAAAAAATAATAGCAAAAATCAAAAACAGAAAAACAAATAACGAAGGTGCAACAAGTAATGCCTTTAGAAAATGAATAGCTATAAATACAAAAATAATTCCTGTTAGAAGTTCAATTGTTATATATTGCCTTGAAATAGCCGTTTTGCACTTACGACATTTACCTTTCAAAAATAGATATGAAAAAACAGGTATAAGCTCATACCAAGAAAGTTTATGATTACATGTCATACATTTTGACCTTCCATGAACTAAAGAAAGACCTGTATTTAATCTAAAAATGACAACATTAAGAAAACTTCCGATAACTGTTCCCAGGATAAAAATAAACAAAAATATAAGTGAATAATTCATAGTTATATTATACCCCGTAGTGATTTTTTTACAAAATATATTGAATTACAATTTATATGTATATTTTAAATAATCTCACACAATATCAGGTCACCCAAAAATAAAACACTCTTTATGAGTGTTTTATTTTAAAAGTTATATTAATCGGAACACAACCCGTTTAACTGCTGAGTCTTAGTAGATCCATTATAACCAGAAGAATCGGCACACCAATAATCCTTACCTTCATCTGTTTCTTGAAGCTTTACAGAAATATAAAACTTTTGATCAGCAAAAGAACAAGCTAGGCTTCCAGAATCTCCCATTCCATTTTTAGATGCCTCATTTATCATTTTTAATAATTTTGCAGTATTATCATCGGCTGTTTCTGAAGATGTTGCTGAATTATTAGCACAAGTAATCGCAGGATATTTACCTAACTGCATATGTATAATCTCGGCCTGAGACATAGCATTAGTAAGGTTAGATTTGACAGAAGTATTTGCTCCACTTTTACGAACAGAAGACAAAGAGACTGTAACAATAGCGGCCAAAATTCCAATAACCGCAATTACAACCAAAAGTTCTATTAATGTAAAACCTTTATTTTTTTTCATAATTTAATTATAAAACTTAATAATAAAATAGAAACGACTATTTTCATCTGATTTATTAATTATAACATAATATCTAAATATTAAAGATGTGAATAACTTTTATAAAAGTTATTCTATAAACATAAAACGCTGGCTTAGCCAGCGTTTTATGTTTATATACTATATAAAAACTAACAACCTGTACTATATGTAGCCCCACCCTCTGAAAGAGTAGCTGTACATACTGCATGGCCAGTTTCTGTAGATACTGCTCCATTAGCTGCTGTAATTACAACTGAGAATGTTCCATCTCCTGATGCTCCACAACTTTGAGTTGTCAAAGCTCCAACAGAATAATGATCTGTTACACCTGCAAGTCCTTCTGGGTTTGTAGCTGAAAGATCAGCTGAATCACAAGCAGCGATAACTGCTGGAAGCAAAGATGATACTTCTGATTTGAAAGCTGCAACCTTAGCTTTTGATCTTGCACTATTTAGAGATGCAAGAACAACCGAAGATAAAATACCAATGATTGCAATAACAACCAAAAGTTCTATTAATGTAAAACCTTTATTTTTTTGCATAATAAAAATTTGTTAATAATATTTGTCTTTTAAAGACGCGACCTTACTTTCTAATACTCTTATTATATCACAAAGAGTTCAAAAAAGTGCAATTTGTGGATAACTATTATAAACCTTTGGCTATATTATATATAGGCATAAGTATTGAAGCTAAAAGAAGCCCCACTCCGAGTCCTAAAAATACAATCATAATTGGTTCTATTAGTCCTACCATTGTATCAATTTCTTCATTAACTTCTCTTGTATAAAACACTCCTAGAGTTTTTAATATTTTACCCATAGACCCGGTCTCTTCACCGACACGAGACATACCAGACATTATCGTAGGAATTTCTTTGTGTTTAGATAGTGCTTCAGAAAAAGAACTTCCAGCTTTAACATCCAAAGCTACTTGTTTCAAAATTTCTTCATAAATTTCATTACCAACAATAACACTGGTTATTTCTATTGATTTAATTATCGA
>Ga0116171_10006217_pt1 | contig 10354 bp, 9 predicted proteins | sample AD_JPNHW2_MetaG_FD_89798 | JGI IMG/M metagenome (GOLD analysis project Ga0116171, IMG submission 89798) | Active sludge microbial communities of municipal wastewater-treating anaerobic digesters from Japan - AD_JPNHW2_MetaG | ecosystem: Engineered > Bioreactor > Anaerobic > Digestate | place...
ATTGTAGGGAGGTGACCATTGAAATCTCGGATACCAAAACTCCTTCATCCGATCAACTGCCTAATTTTTGGACCTATAACCGAGGTGCTTTCTTATCCTATCTTGAATCAGCACGTCAAGGATTTTATGGTGTTGTTAAGAATACCTCAGGTGATCCAGTGAAGGCTAAAGTTTTCATTACAAGTCATGATAGAGATAGTTCTTACGTTTACTCAAATCAAAGTACGGGATTCTATGCTCGGCCTATTGAACCGGGTACTTGGGAGGTTACCTATTCCGCAAATGGATACATTCCTCAAAAACACAACATAACGATATCTAATTGGAATACATCAATAAACCAAAACATAACTTTAATTCCCGCGCATAAAGTCACTTTCGATGTTAAGTATCAAAGCGTTTCAATGGAAAACGTGAATGTAAATTTTAATGGGAAGAGTAAAATTACTTCTTCTGATGGCACGATTTCATTTGATAGCATACCAGAAGGTGGATTATATGATTATTCGATTAGTATGAGTGGCTATCATTCTATTAGCGGGCAGCTAAATGTTAATGGAAACAAAACTATTTATATTAATCTCGTTCCTGAAACAGCTACTGTAAACTCCGTGTCGTTTAATGTAACCCATCTTTCAACAAATATTTCAAATGCTACTGTTATTATAAATGGACAAGAACAGCAAACTTCAACAGTGGGGACTCAGATTTTTTCAACTATACCCCAAGGTTTTGAATATGATTATACTATAAGTAAGGCAGGATACCATAGCATTATTGCGCAGGTTAATGTAGTAAAGGATACTCTAATCAATATTGATTTAATTCCATATACATACAATGCAACATTCGTTGTTAAGCATCTAGGTGTTCCAGTTCCTGATGTAAATATTGATTTTAATTCATTAGTTAAACTAACAGATTCTTATGGTGAGGCAGTATTTGAGGGAATGGGATATGCAACTAATCTTGAGTATACTATTAGTAAAGCAGGCTATATAAGTATTAATGGTTCTGTCAATTTAACAAACGATCTAAATGTTGAAGTAGAGTTAATCCCTCAGTTCGATGTTGTTTTTAATATCAATAGTAAAGGGTTACCAGTGGAAAATGCTAAGATTAGATTTAATAGCCTTAACAAGTTTACAAATCAAGATGGAACTGTTACATTTAATAGTGTAATGTATGGCTCAAGTTATAGTTACTTAATTAGCAAGATTGGATATAATAGCGTTTTAGGTCAAGAGGATATAACTGCAAGCAAAAGTATAGACATTAATTTATCATTAGTTGATGTTAATACTCCTAAGCTAGAAGAAAAGTTAATTAAAGTTTATCCAAATCCTTTTTCAGAGTATGCTAATATTCAGTTTGAGCTTGAAAAACCTTCGTTTATTGAATTATCCGTTTATTCAATTGATGGGAAAAAGGTTAAAATTATTGCAGAAGGGCAATATCCTACTGGGCTAAATTCGTTCAAATGGATTCCATCACAAGCTCAAAGTAATGGTTGTTATATTGTTGTTTTACTAGTAGATGGAAAAACCAAATCCCAGATTATTCAGCATAGCCGATAATCAATCATTTTTTTGATATTTTTGCAAGGGTGCTGATTTGACAGAAAAGGCACCCTTAAATTTTCCTTACTATTTAAACTATGAAGAAGCTTTTTATTGCCTTATTGTTCTCTGCTTGTCTTATAAATGTTGGATATACACAGCAACGAATTGCCATTCCATCCGATAAGCCAAAGCTAATTGTTGAGATCATCGTAAGCCAGATGCGATACGATTATATTCATCGGTATTGGGATAAGTTTAGCGAGGGGGGATTTAAACTTTTGGTTAATGAAGGTGCTTTTTGCAAAAATGCAAGATATAATTATTTATTAACTCAGGCTTACCCTGGGATTGCAACTATATCAACAGGAGCAAATCCAATGGTTCATGGAATAATTTCAAATAAATGGTATAGCAAAACCAATGGAGAACCTGTTGACGCTGTTGCCGATGATAAGATGAATACCATTGGGGGTAGCTATTTTAGTGGTAAATTTTCACCAAAAAATATCATAACTAGTACGTTTGGTGACGAGTTGAATCTTTATGATCCTGAGTCTAAGGTTGTTGGTATTTCTCTTGATGCTGGTTCAGCAATTCTTTCAACAGGACACAACCCAACAGGTTCATTTTGGTTAGATACTGAAAAGGGGAATTGGGTATCGAGTTCTTTTTTTATGTCAAACCTTCCTGCATGGGCAGATACTTTTAATACAAAAAAGTTTGCAAAACTTTACGCTGAACGCCAATGGGATGCTTCGCATCCTATCAACACCTATGATGAGGCTGATACAAATAAAGTGAAAGCGCCTGAGGTAAAGAAAAAGTTAATTGATAAGATAAAATCAATGATTGATGGGGTTATTCAAAAGAAAGCACAAACCTTAAATTATGCTTCTTTGCTTGAATCACCTTTTGGGAATCTACTTGCAAAAGATTTTGCCATTGCCTCAATAGTGGGCGAAAATCTTGGTAACGATGATCATACCGATTTTCTCACGCTCACCTTTTCGGTTAATCGAACATTAGGATTAAAGTACGGCCCTCAATCCATTGAGGTTGAAGATGCATATATAAAGTTAGATAAGGAATTAGCCCATTTTCTCGAATTTATATCTGGAACAGTAGGGAAGGAGAACGTTCTGGTAGTTCTTACATCTGACCAAGGGATTGCTTCAACTCCGGCTTACTTAGAGAAATCGAAGATTCCTGGTGGTTACTTCGATCCAAATAAGGCGATGGCTTTACTGGGAAGTTATTTGAAGGCGATATACGGGCAAGGGAACTGGGTGACTGCCTACTATGAAAAGCAGATCTACCTTAACCATCGTTTAATTGAGGATTCAAACCTTAAACTTGAAGATGTCCAGCAAAAAATAGCCAGTTTTATGCTCGAGTTTTCTGGTGTTGCGAATGCAATTACAGGAAGCACGCTTCAAAGTGCAAACTTTACGATGGGCATTTTTCAGAAATTTCAAAATAGTTACAATCAGCGTCGATCGGGTGATATAATAATTAACCTTGAGCCGGGTTGGGTTGAAAGTAACGGTAGTGTAACCTCCGGGAATTCAGCATATAGCTATGATGTTCACGTTCCGTTAGTTTGGTATGGATGGAAAATTAAACGTCGTTCAATACTATCTCCAGTAGATATGACTGATATTGCCCCAACGCTATCAACGCTTATTGGCATAACTTGGCCAAATGGTGCAACAGGAAATCCTATAAGAGAGCTGATTGAATATTAAGGTTGGGTTAAAACGCTACTAATTTTATCTCTTACATTGTTCATTACAGTGTCGTAGTCTTTCTCGTTTAGATGTGCAATATCTATTGGCTCATGGATAATCATTTTAACTTTTCCGGGAAGAATATTATTTGAATCGGTTGGGAGAATATCCTTTGTTCCAATCACGGTAACAGGGAGAATGGGTAATCCTAAATCAAATGCAATTTTAAAACCTCCTTTTTTAAATTGTGCTACCTCTCCTGTTTTGCTTCTTGTTCCTTCTGGAAAAATCACGACTGATGTGCCGTTTACAAGTTTGCGTTTAGCTTCGTTAATACTCTCAAGTGCTTTCTTGCTATTCGAACGGTCGAGGAAAATATGGCCAACTTTTTCGCTTCCAAACCCAATCCCAGGAATTTTCCTTAGCTCCTTTTTCATTATCCACTTCAAGTCTACACCAAGCCAGCCGTATATGAGGAAAATATCGTAGTAGCTCTGATGATTTGAAACCACAACGTATGATTGACCTTTTTTTATATTCTTTTTACCTTCAACTTTAACAAACATTGGCGTTAGTACGGCATTAAACCTCGACCAAATAACTCCTCCAATGTAGCTGCCGGCTCTTTGATTTATTAGCCATGAAATGATGAAAGCTAAAAAACCAAATATTAGAGTGTCAATAAAGAAAAGTGGAAAGAAGATCAGCCACTTGTAGGGTTGATAGATAATAAAAAGAATCTTTTTCATTGCTTTTAAAATACTTTTTTCAAAGCGTTTTGTATAAAGCGCTATGGTTTTTTATCAATATTTCAAAATGTTAAATTAAAATCTTAACGATAAGCAGCTTAAACCGCCATCAAGTTTCCTAAACTCTGAAACATCAACAACAATAGTTTTGTAACCAGCATTCTTGATTAACTCAAGTGTTTTTGGAAAACCCTTTGGTACTATAACATTATCATTAATCCAAAGACTATTTGAAGCATAGGATTCATCGCTAGGAACTTTAATTATGTTGAAATTCTTGAACTCGGGCTTTAATAAAAACTCGCCGCTAGCCAAAAGGGTATTGTTCTCTAAATAGTTCACACCTGTTTTTAGATGAAGAACAGTTGTTAGCGAAACTGTTGATCCGTTTAGCCCATATTTTCTCAGGATATTTATTAACTGATTTGCACCCTCTTGATTTGTTCTATCAGAAAGGCCTATATAAAAATGTGAACCAACCATCATTACATCACCTGCATCAAGAGTGCCGGGGTTTTGGATATGTTCAATGTTTGTATAGAAAGATTTTACAGCATTTTCAATAGTTGCTATTTCGCCCTTTCTGGAGTTAGCTCCCGGATTTGTAATTACAGCACAATGTGGCGTGAGTAACGCTGTATCCTCAACAAATACTGAATCGGGGTATTCCTCCGCTCCCTCAAGGGCTGTTACGGATAAGCCACATTGTTCGAGTGCTTTTATGTATTCAGCGTGTTGCTTAAGCGCATTTTGGTAATTGGGTAAACCAAGAGTAGATGAGGTGATGCCCTTTACCATGTTTTCACATGGTTTTCTAACTATAGCCTTTGAAAACATAGAATTTTTTCTCCAAAGATGATAGTTTTATCGAAAACAAAAAAACGCAGAAGTCATTCTGAGTTTACCAAACTTTAAACCAAGCGCTTAAATGCTTGCTTTCAGTAACTCTTTATCGATAATCTCTTTAAACATCTTTTTTGTTTCTTCAGGACTTCTTGCTATACCTGAAGAGGAGAATGGTTTTCCGTTAAGTGGAAAGTAAATAAACGTTGGAATGCTTTGTATACCTAACTCTGATGACAGTTGGTTTTCCTCACCTGTATTAACTTTATAAATATATATTTTGCCTTCATACTCTTTAGCAAGCTCCTCCATTATAGGTGCTGCAATTTTACAAGGCCCACACCAAGTGGCATAGAAATCTACAATACATGGTTTATCTCCAAGATACTTTAAGTTTTCAGCACCCTTGGTGTAATCAATAACCTTTGAGATAAACTCACTTCGTGTAAGATGAATTGTATAATTTGTTTCAGTAGTTTTTTGAGTCCCCTTAGAGGCGGAGGTCTCGTTCTTACTGCTACATGCTTGTATAACAAGCATTGATGCTACTGTTAATGTGAAGAATAAGTACTTCATCTTTTTTCTTGAGTTAACTTTTACTATTTGCTGAAATATTTTGGAATGCGCCATAACCACACATCCTGACACATTTCCCGCAATTTGCGCAATTTTCTTGATTAATTTCAGGTGCACTAAAAATACTTTTCTGGCTAATAGCGTTAGCAGGACAAATTCTTACCACCGGACATGGGTGGTTCTTTGGACATCTTGATTCGTCAATTGAAATGTTAATCATAGTTTAAATTTTCTGCAAAAATAATAAAATATATAAATATCTATATATATTAATTTTAAAAAATATTTTGAACATTAATAACACTTAAAAAAATATGTAATTCAAATTAAAAAGGGAACCACTTATTAAGTGATCCCCTTTTTCTTACTAACCTTAAATTAAAAATCTAACTATCTTTTCCCTCTGAGTTTAACTTCATAAGTTTTGCCATTTATGGTTATGGTACCAAGGTTGTCACAAGTTCCGTCGCCATAATCTAAAGTTGCAGTTTTATCATTAACCGTTAGATCGATTGTTCCCTCGGTAATCCAGCGACATGTATTTTTAATAACTAGTGCGTTAACAATTGTGTGGGTGTAAGTGTATCCTTTACGATTAACTCCTGTTGCAGTACCTTCAACAGTGAATATGTCGTCCCAAATATTGGTAGGAGTGTCGTATCCTTCAGCCCATGTACGGGTGTGAGTAAATTCGCGGGTGTAGGTTGTACCATCGGTGAATGATATTTTACCACCAGTAAGAACTACAGAGTATACATAATCACTTGTTTTTACAATTTGTTTCTTTCCCTCAATTTTAATGTCATCAATTGTGAAGTTTTGGAAGGTGATCGTTCTTTCGAATGTAGCTTCAAGTCTTCCTCCTAAGATTTTAACAACGATAACACCATTTTTTACATGGCCATTCATTGAATTGCCATTAATGAAATTAACGAAAGTAATTGTTCTAATGGTTGTGTCGCCGGAGTAGGTGGTTTCAACAGTTCTGGTTCCAGAGCCAGAAGTTAACGCAAAGTCTCCAGATGATTTAGCTGGGGTGGAAGACATAGTAACCTCATCAACCTCGTTAGTAACGTCATCGTAAAGAGCTGCTACTTGATCATCCTCCTGTGATGTTTCAACCATAGGATCGGTGCTGTCGGTTTTTTCGCATGCTGCGAAAAATGATGCAAATACTAAAAGAGTTGCTGCGAAAATTAAATTTGTACGTTTCATAGTAGTGAATTTTTAGTTAAACATTATTTTCTTCTGTTTTGTTTGATTTCAATTGTTTTTCCGTTTATGCTATAACTTAATTTCATTGGAATACACACTGTTCTTAAAGCATCATTTAAATCTTTATTGTTAAAATAGCCTGTATAGTACCTTTTTGATACTGAATTGTAGGATATATCAACATTAAACTGCCTTTGAATCTCCTTTAAAACCTCGCTTAAAGGCTGATTGTTGAAGTAAAATTCGCCGTATGTCCAAGCTACCTCATCGTGTTTGATCGATTGTACAGGTGATGCAAGTTTATTCTGTTTAGTATGTGTAATAAGTCCTGCAGTGAGTATAACTTTATCATTTGAATGGTTATTCTTAACTGATACTTTACCTTCAATACAGCTAACCATTACTTTACCCTCCCTAGCATATACATCGAAAGTTGTACCCAATACGGATGTGGTGGCGAGATCAGCAACAACATCGAACTGTTTTCCTTTTTTTACTTTAAAAAGAGCTTCACCTTTAATAATTACTTTTCGATTTATAAACCAAAGGGTTTTGTTGTAAGTTATCTTAGTATCAGCATTTAGTTGAACTTTGCTGCTGTCAGGAAGATAAACGGTAAGATGCTGTCCCATGGGTGAATAAACGCTAACGGCTCCAAATCCCCATATCCATATTGAACCACCCACTGCAATTAACACAAGAATTGATGCAGCGACTCTAAGCATTATTCTACCTAATAGGATTACTTTTACTTCAGGTTGCTCTACTATCTTTTCAAGGATCGATTGCCAAACTATTTCCTTTGATTTTCCAGCTGGAACTGAAAGTTTACTGATTCTACTTTCAAGTTCATCGAAGTTTTTTCCTAAAGAACCATCTCTCTGCTCAGAATTATATTTACTTTTTTGGTTCACAGGTCTAAGTTTTGGCTTGTTTATCTATAGTACAACCAATTCTTTTTTTACCCTACCTTATTTTTTGAAAAAAATCAAAGAACGTTTTCAATTTGGTAGTAATACATTCAAGAGGCAAAATACCCTACAAAAGTGTTAGCAGGATAAAATTTAATTTATGTGCAACATAGAAGGAGCCTGTAAATATTAGAGAATTTAGAGATGAAGGGTTAATTCTTGTTTAGTTGTATGTAATACATAACTTAGCACCTTTAAAAAAAAATAGATGGGAAGGAAAGAAGCTCAATTAACGCCAAAAAACTTAAAAAGAGCCAGAAGAATACTTTTTGAGGTTGTAGAATTACTTGAAAAACATAATATTGATTATCATCTTGAAGGAGGCACTTTGTTAGGGCTTGTTCGGGATAAAGATTTGCTCCCTTGGGATCACGATGTAGATATTTCTGTGCCAATTGAAATGGGAGATGCTTTACTAAAGTTGAGAAAAGAGTTATTCCTTAAGGGTTACAAAATTTCGATTAGAAAAAGTTTTCAAGATTTTGGGCCGATAAAAAAAGGTGATTACTCGGTTTTAAAAATTAAACCTATTGGTTTTTACCTGCTATATATGCTTTACCGAAAGGCTAAGAAGAACCTTATTGTACTTGATGTTTTTATTAAAACCATGGATGAATCATATGCCTATTGGCAAGCTGCTGGTAAAATAATGAGAGTTGACGCTAAATATTATAAATCTTTTGAAATTGCAGATGCATTTGGAAAGAGTTTTAGAGTACCGTTTGAATACAAGAATTACTTAACAGAAAAATATGGCGATTGGAGCATTCCTGTAAAAGAATGGAATTGCATAAATGAAAAAACAGTTGTTGATAATTTACTCGATTAAGAGTTGTATGTATTTAAGTAGAAAAAATTATAACAATTTTTTCTTAGGAATTATTTTTTTATCGTAATCGTGACCCAAAAAGATACGTTCCTTTATATTTACTAGATTGTTGAGTGCCCCAGAATAGATGGTAATGCCTTTCTCAAAGACTATGTCAGGATAAAAATTTAAAATTTCCATTGGAAAATTGCGAGGTATTTCAACTATGTTAGTACCTATTTTGCCTTTATAATCAGTTGTTTCTCGAGGGTGTGGTTTAATGTAAACATCATAATCTTTTGCATAGTCAATAATTATTTTTCGATAAAGTTCAATTTTATAATCTTCTGTAATAAACTTATCTTCTGAAAGAGGTTGTGTTATTAATATCGCTTTTTTATGTCCATTGATCTCAAAGGTGTGGCCCTGTAAAAATATATCGAGAAGTTTTTGTCTGTTTTCAGTTGATAAAGATTTGGTTAATTCGCTGATATCTAGTTTTACCCCTTTGTTTCTGACTATTTTTGGGAGTTTTTCGGGAAATTGTACTTCAATTGTTTTGATTTGGGGATCTCTTCCTTCGCCCTGAGGTGTGCCTAATAGTTTTCTTTTAAGCGCCTTCAAATTACTCACATTCGGGTTGTAATTTCTAAAACCATCCTCCACCTGGTTAAATTCATTTTCTTTAAAACGAATTAGAAAATATGTTGAAGAAAATCCAAGGTTATAGAATAAGTTTATTGTAGAATTATTGATAAAATCGTGATACTGTTTAATATTCGAGTCTCTTTCTACGTATCTTATTGTTGTTTTATTTCTTGAAAAAAATTTACGAAAATAATTCTCTTCAGAACGATATTTGATATTAATATCAATGAATGGTACAAAAAGGTAATTTGTAAAAAAGCCCTCTGAAACTAATTTTTTTGCTATATCTTCCAAACAAGGAGTGTGATCATTTACGATAAGTAAAGACTCAACTCCTTTATTTCTTTCAAAGTTACTTTTTAATGTACTAATGAAAACGTGGAATAGGGTTCCACAGACATAAACTTTTTTCTCCATCAGCAATTTACTATACTACTTTTTGTACTTAAGTTTTTCTCTTTGAACGCGTTCGATTTCAAGTATGTCAGTTTTCTTGAAGGTCATTGCTTTTTGTACCGCATGTAGGTCTCTAACAAGTTTACGAACACCTTCTGGCTCAAGCGAAGCTGCGTGATCTGTTCCTTTCCAAGTTCGGTCAAGAGTGTAATGTCTCTCTATGTAAGTTGCTCCAAGTGAATACGCAACAACGTCAATAGCAATACCTAAATGATGTCCTGAAAACCCAATTTCCTTAACAAGGGATCCGTAATTTTCTTTCAGGTTGGTAATTTCAAGTAAGCAAATATCCTCAAATGGAACAGGATAGCCTGATGTACAACTATAAAGAACAACATCCTTATTTCTCTTTTCTTTTACAAAAAAGTTAACGAGGTCGCTAATTTCCTGTTTACTAGTCATTCCAACAGAAACATGAATTTCCCCCTTGTAATTTTGGCACAACCACTCTAACATTTTGTAATGGTTGTTACAGGCTGATGGAATTTTAATTAGAGATGGATTCAAACTAGCAATCTCCTTTGCAGAACTTAAATCCCATACGGATGACGAATAAACAATACCCATTTCATCGCAGTATTTTTTCAATTCAGCATGTTGTTCAACAGTGAATTCCAAGAATTCACGATGTTCACCATAAGTATCACCATATGAGTTGGCTGGATTTGGATGAGGCGCATTATACTGCTCTTCGGTTAACAATTCACGATTGTTTCTTTTTTGAAACTTAACGATATCAGCATCACAAAATATCTTAGCAACCTTAATCATCTCCTTTGCTATTGTAAGATCTCCTTTG
>Ga0116171_10006219_pt1 | contig 10353 bp, 5 predicted proteins | sample AD_JPNHW2_MetaG_FD_89798 | JGI IMG/M metagenome (GOLD analysis project Ga0116171, IMG submission 89798) | Active sludge microbial communities of municipal wastewater-treating anaerobic digesters from Japan - AD_JPNHW2_MetaG | ecosystem: Engineered > Bioreactor > Anaerobic > Digestate | place...
CGGTTGCCGGTGAGCAGGTCGAGATCGCCATCGTTGTCGGCATCGAGAAAGAGGGCGGTCTGGCTCAGGTCGTGGCTGGCAACTCCATGGGTTGCGGTGACCTCCTCGAAATGGCCGCGGCCGTCATTGAGATAGAGCCAGTTGGAGAAGTTCAGATTGGTGACGAAAAGATCGAGGTCGCCGTCGTTATCGACATCGCCCCAGGTGGCGCTGGTGGAGCGGGTCAGGGTGTCACTGCCGGCGACGCCCCTGGCGCGGGCGCATTCGCTGAAATGGGGCACTGCGTCCGGTGCGGCCGGACCGTCGTTGATAAAAAGAAGATTGGGCTGGCCACAGCGCGGCACGAAGAGGTCGGGGTCGCCGTCGTCGTCGATATCCGCGAAGGCCGGGCCACCGCCGCCGCGGTCGATGCGCAGCCCCGCTGCGGGGGTGACATCCTGGAAGATGCCGGCGCCGTTATTGAGATAGAGGTGGTTGGCCGAATCCTCGTTGGCGAGATAGAGATCGATGGCGCCATCGCGGTTGACATCCGCCCAGATGGCGGAGCTGGTGCGTGCCAGGCAATTGTCGATGCCGGCGAAACGGCACTCTTCGCGGAAGCGGCCCGGAGCGGTTTGGCGGTAGAGCAGATCGTGGCCGTAGAGGGAGGTAACCAGGAGATCCTGGTCGCCGTCGTTGTCGACGTCGGCTGCGGCGGCTCCTTCGTCATAATTGACGATGCCACTGGTGAGGGTGCCGCTCCCGGCCAACCCCATCTTGGCCGCGGCTTCGATGATCGCCTGATTGCTCCCGGGCGGGGGCATGAGATCGAGATGGTTGGCGGCGCCGGTAACTACCGCGAAAACATCCTCATTGCCATCGCCGTTGAAATCGGCGATCGCCATGCCGTGTTCAGCGGAATTATAACTGCTGCTCTGCAGATACGCGACATCGAACAGGGCCGGCCGTTTCGGGGCCTGCAGCAGCCGCAGGACGAGAAGGCGTTTGTCGCCCTGCTGGTTGAAGAAGTGGACGGTGAGCCAGACATAGCGGCCCTCCTCACGCGGCGGCTGGACATAATTCGCGATCCAGTCGAGCCGCTTTTGGTGGAATGAACGGGCCAGACGGCCCTTGATCAGGGTGCCGCGCGCATGGCAGAAGATCAGGCGGCCGGGCGGCAACGGGACATCGATCAACAACGTGTCCTGCATAGCGGCAGGCGCCACGAGCCAGGCCGCGCGGGTCAGCATGTCGGCCGGCCAGTTGGAAATACCCAATTCCGTAGACATGGCAAAAAACAAAGCCAGCCAATTGAGGGAATCGGCATGGACGCTTCTCCAGGATGCGCCGTTGTAGAAGAACAGATGGTTCTCTTTCCGGTGAGCCCGGGTGAGCGCGGTCCCTGTGTTCTCGTCCAGCATCAGCAGACTGCGAATGTGATGGTTGGTTGGGAAGGGTTTGAGCTGCCAGTCCGCGCCGTTATAACGCATGAGCTGCCCCCATTCGCAGCCGGCCCAGCCGCTGGTGGGCGAGAGCATGAAGAGGGAGCGGATGCGGTCCGAGTTGGGCGTAGAAATATGGCGCCAGCTCCGGCCATCGTAATGCAGCAGATCCTGCTTGAGGGTCAGATCCGGGTTGAAGGAGAGCCAAACATCCTGCCGGGTGCGGGCGAAGAGGCTGGTCATGGGGCGACCGGCGAAGGCGGCCAGCTCCTCGAGCTGCCAGCGGCCGCGCTGGTAACGCCACAGCTGACAGATGGGGGAGATTTCCGGATCGAGAGTGCAGAGGAATCCGTACTGATCGTCGATAAAACTGGTTTCGAATTCGCTGTGGGCCAGGGCTGAGGGCGGGGTGATCAGCTTCCAGGGGAGGCCGAAGAGGGGCTGCAGGTCGGCGAGGATGGCCAGGGTATCGGAGCGCGTTGCGGTCAGCGTGATGGTCTTGGCGGCCGCCGGCGCTCCGGACACGACAAGGAGCAGGGCGCAGACGCCCGGATGGCGCAGGAGGTATATGACCCGTAAGCCCCGCTTGAGCATGGATCCCCGGGGAGCCCTTTTCAGTGAGCAGCGGCGTGTTAATTTTTTACAAATTAGCCAAATTATTCGATTTTGTCAATCATAATAAAATTTGCAAGGAACCCCCCGAAATCTTGTTCCAACCTGACATCTTGCGCCGTGTACCTCCCGAAATCTTGTTCCGACCTGACACCTTGCGCCGTGCAGCCCCGAAATCTTGTTCCGACCTGACACCTTGCGCCGTGTACCCCCGAAATCTTGTTCCGACCTGACATCTTGCGCCGTGCAGCCCCGAAATCTTGTTCCCACCTGACACCTCGCGCTGTCTACTTTACAAGCTTTTATTACCCGAAGCCCACTATTTTGAATTATATTAAAGCCGGGTGGCACCCGGATTTTTGGGGGTGTCAAGTAATAAAATCTGGCGCGGCGCGGCTCCCGCTGCTCACTCCTGAAAAAGGATTGGAATCCTCAATTATTCTCCCTATTTTGCTGTCAACCCCTTCCAGTGGATACCCTTATGTTTACCTATGATCAAAAAGGCATTCAGATCGCGGGCGCTGAGCTTTGGCTCGACGCCCTGCGCAAGGTTAGCTTTTCCTTCGTCTCGCACGGCCATACCGATCATCTCAAGAATCACACCCGCATTCTCGCCACGCCCGCAACGGCCTGTTTCCATGCCCTGCGCGCCAAAAAGGCGGAGGTGCAAACGCTGAATTTCGGCGAGACCCTCGAGATGGCGGGGATGCGCATCCGTCTCTACCCCGCCGGTCACATCCTCGGTTCGGCGATGATCCATATCGAACGCGATGGCCTCTCCCTGCTCTACAGCGGCGATTTCAAGCTGCGTCCCAGCGCCACCTGCGAGCCGATCGAAACGCCGCACGCCGATATCCTCATCACCGAAAGCACCTTCGGTCATCCGCAGTATGTGGTCGAGCAGAGCCGCGAGGCGCTGATCGCGGAGCTGACCGGCTTTATCCGCGACGCTCAGCGCGCCGGTTATACGCCGGTCGTCATGGCGTACACTCTGGGAAAATCCCAGGAGGCGATGAAGATCCTTGGCGATCTCGGTTATCCGGTGCGCGTCTATCCCTCGATCTGGCAGATGGCGGAGGTCTACCAGCAGTTTGGCGTGAAGTTCAACAATTGTGCGGTCTGGCAGGGGGCCGGGATCGGCGCGGAGGAGGTGCTCATCGTCCCGCCGCATGTCGCTTTCACCCGCGCCCTGCAGTTCGTGCCGCGGCGCAAGACGGTATTCCTCTCCGGCTGGGCCAATGGCAGCCAGGGCCCGGGCTGGCGCTGCGATCACCGCATCCCCCTCAGCGATCATGCCGATTTTCATGAACTCATTGAATTTGTCGGCCGGGTCCAGCCGCAAAAGATCTATACCACCCACGGCTTTGCAGAATTTCCCGGCCACCTCTGCGAACTGGGCTACAATGCGGAGATTCTCGCGTGAGTTCGATCCACAAGTATATCGCCCCGGCAGCTGCGGCAAAGATCAGCCAGGCGATCGCCGAGGCGGGCGGCAATGAGGTCTTTTTCATCGGCTACACCGAGGAGGACCTGATCGTCCACGATGTCGCCGTAGCAGCGCGCGGCCACAAGACGGCGGTGCCGGTCATCACCCAGCTCGCCGCCGAGGCCGACGTGGTGATTCACAACCATCCCTCCGGATACCTCACTCCCTCCGAGGCCGATCTGGCGATCGCCGCGGCCCTCGATCCCTTCAGCGTCGCCTTTTACATCGTCGACAACCAGGCTGAGCAGATCTATGTGGTCGTCGAGCCCTTTGCCAAGCGGGAGATCATCCCGCTCGATGCCGCCGCGCTGGTGGAGGTGGTGCAGCAGGGGGGTGCGGTCGCGCACCAGCTCCCCGGTTACGAAGAGCGGCCGCAGCAGGAGGAGATGATCCGCGGCGTCGTGGAGGCCTTCAATTCGGGCAAGATCGCGACCATTGAGGCGGGGACCGGCACCGGCAAAACCCTGGCCTATCTGATCCCCGCTATCCGCTGGGCCCTGCAGAACAAGGAGCGGGTGGTGGTCTCGACCAACACCATCAACCTCCAGGAGCAGCTGATCCGGAAAGACCTGCCCTTCTTGCAGCAGGTGCTGCCCGACCCCTTTACAGCGGTGCTGGTCAAGGGTCGGGGCAATTATGCCTGCCTGCGCAAGGTTGGCGACCTCAGCAGCGAGCTCGATCTGCAGAGCGATGAGGAGGAGGAGCGCGAGGAGCTGAAACAGCTGATCGACTGGGCGCGCAGTTCCAGCGACGGCAGCAAGGCGGACCTCGCCTACATTCCGCGCGAGGTGGTTTGGGAGAAGATCGCCGCCGAAAGCGACACCTGCACCCGCAGCCGCTGCCCCTTTTTCCGCGATTGTTTCGTCAACAAGGCGCGCCGTCATGCCGCCCGCGCCAATATCCTCGTGGTCAATCACCACCTCCTCTTCGCCGACCTTTCGATCCGCTATCAGATCGGCTCGGTCAGCGAGGCTGCGGTGCTGCCGCCGTACACGCGCATCATCTTCGATGAGGCGCATCACCTCGAAGATGTGGCGACCAACTATTTCGGCGACCGGGTTACCCGCGCCGGCATCCTGCGCATCCTCAGCCGTCTCCACCGCCAGCAGAAACAGGTGCTCAAGGGGCATCTCCATACCGCCCTCTACAAGCTGCGGCGCCGCCGCGGTCAGGTTGACGGGACCCTCATGGCCCGGGTCGAGGAGGCCATCACCGTGCGTCTGGCGCCGGAGGTGGCAGCGCTGCACGAGTCCACCCAGGTGCTGATGGACCATCTTTACGAGGCCGTCAAAGGCTTTGCCCAGGAAAACCAGGGCTACGAGGTCAAGGTGCGGCTGGTGCCGGAGGCCGTCCAGGCCCTGCTGGTCGACAGCGGGCTGAGCCGCCTGGTGCAGGAGTATGTCACCAGCATGACCGAACTGGCGGCGGGACTGACTCATCTTGGTGGCTGGCTGCACCAGCTCCAGTCCGGACCCGAGGATGATCTCGGCTCCGCCGTCATCGAGATCCGGGCCGCTGCCGACCGTCTCGCCGCAGCGGCGGCGGTGATCGAGGAGGTCGTCTTCAAGCAGGATGAGGAAAACATCCGCTGGATCGAGGTCCGACCCGGCTACAAGGGGCGCCATGTCGTCCGCTTGCAGTGCTCGCCGCTCGACATCGCGCCGATGATGCAAAAGGCGGTCTACGACTGCTACGACACCATTGTCATGACCTCCGCGACCCTGGCCGTAGAGAATTCGTTCGAGTTCCTGAGCAAGCGCATCGGCCTTGACGCACTTGATCCGGAGCGCCGCCGCGAGCTGCTGCTGCCCGCCCCCTTCGATTACGAGAAGCAGGCCGTGGTCTGCATCCCCACCGACATCCCCGATCCCAACGACCGCGCCTTTTCGGCGGAGCTGGGCAAACTGATCTACCGGGCGGTGGCCATTTCCAACGGCCGGGCCTTTGTGCTTTTCACCTCCTATGGTTTGTTGACGATCATCTATCGCCAGCTCGAGGAATCTTTCAAAAAGCTGGGCATCACCCCGCTGCGGCAGGGCGAGGAGAATCGGCACGAGCTGCTGGCGCGTTTTCGCCGCGACAAAAGCTCGGTTTTGTTCGCCACGGACAGCTTCTGGGAGGGTGTCGATGTCGAGGGCGAGGCGCTCGAGAACGTCATCATCAGCAAGCTCCCCTTCAAGGTGCCGAACGAGCCGGTCATTGAGGCGCGCTGGGAGGCGATCGAACGCGCCGGGGGCAATGCCTTCATGGAGTACGCCGTACCCCTGGCGGTGCTCAAGTTCAAGCAGGGATTCGGCCGGCTCATCCGCCGCAAGACCGACCGCGGCTCGGTCATCGTCTTCGATAACCGCGTCGTCAAGAAGGCCTATGGCAAACGCTTCATGCGTTCGCTGCCGCCCTGCCGCACCGTGGTCGGCGGCAAGGAGCTGGTCTTCGCCGAGATGGTCAAGTTCTTCGACCGTCGTTAATCGCTTCCCGCTGAAGCGCGTTCCTGGACCCTGGTTGAAAGGAATGTGCCATGAAACCGATCCATTATCTGCCCGTCCTGCTGGTTCTCACCCTGGCTTGCACCAAAACCGTCGAAAAAATCGTTTGTCCGGAGAGTAACGCCAATTCCGACAAGGGGGCTATCGTCGGCCTGGTCAAACAGACAGATAACCAGGCCTGGGTAGTGGTGCGTCAGGCGCTGCCGCTCGATACGGTCCGGATCGATCCGGCCACCGGGCAATACCGTTTCGACAACCTTGCCCCGGGAAACTATGATCTCAGCATCAAGGCGGCGGGCTACGGCACCAGCTGGGTGCGCGGCGTTGTGGTCAGCCGCGGCGCAGTCGCCTGGGTGGGCGAGACCGCCCTGCGCGCGGTTCCGGATCTGGTCACGGCCTTTTATCCGGAGGACCGGGATGAGATCGTCTTTGACCGGAACAGCAGCCAGCTCTCGATCTCCACCCTCTTCAGTGAAGAGATGGATCGGGCGAGCGTCGAGAAGGCCTTTGCGACCGATCCCCCGACCGAAGGGCTCTTTTTCTGGGGCTATTACGCCACGATCGTCACCCCGACCTATTTCTGGAACGACGACTCCTGGGCCGACAAGGCCCGTAATGAGGCGGGTGCGCCCGGCGCGACCATCACCACCTTCAGCAAGGTCAAGGCCTTTACCTACCGGGTGGCGCGCAAGGACTGCTTCACCGACACCACCTACCGCGTCACGCTCGCGACCGGTGCCAAAGACACGGCCGGCGTGCCCCTCGAGTTTCCCCTGAGCTTCTCTTTCCGCACCGTGCAGTCGGCTACCACCCAGAACACCATCCAGACCAGTCCCGAGCACGGCGACGATCAGGTCGATCCGCTGAACTACAGTTCGCTGACCATGACCTTTCCGCGCCGCATGAATCAGGCCTCCGTCGAGTCCGCTCTGACGATCACGCCGAAAACAGATGCGGTCTGCATCTGGCCGGCAGCGCAGCAGCTGCGGATTTACACCGGCGGCCCGCTGCACTGCAGTACCCACTACACCCTATCCCTGGCTGGCACTGCAGAGGACCTTGATGGCGTCGCCCTGGGCGAGCCCTTCGTTTTCAGCTTCGACACGATGCCCTTCAAGGTCGAGAGCACCAGCCCGCAGCACGGGACGACCTTCGTTTCACGAAACACACGTTTGAGCATTCAGTTCAATACCTGGGTCAGCCTCACCCCGGTCACCCGGGCGGTCACGATCGAGCCGGCGGTGAAGGGCAGCTTTCTGCGCGGCTACGAATATGGTCAGGGAACACCCAAGGATGTGATCACCTTCATCCCCTCCGATCTGCTCGCGGCCAACACCAGGTATACGGTCACCATCAGCGCCGATGCCGCCGATCTCTACGGCACGACGATGCCGGCGCCCTATACCTTTGTCTTCATTACCGAGCCGGAATAGGGGAAAGCCGATGGATCTTAATACGGAAATCAGCAGGCCGGAATGATGGAGTTGAAATCCGCCATCGTAGAGCGCGCGCGATCGCTCGGTTTTGACCGCATCGGCTTCGCCCGAGCCGAGGCGCTGCCGGGGGGCGTGCTGCAGCAGCGGCTGGCGATGGATTATTACAGCGGCTTGGGCTGGATGGCCGAACGGCTCGAGATGCGCCTCGATCCGCGGCGGCTCCTGCCCGGTGCGCGCACGGTGATCGTCGCGGCGATCACCTATTATGCGGCCGAGGAGCCTCCTGAGGCGCCGCATCTGGCGCGGGTCTCGCGTTATGCCTGGGGGGAGGATTATCACCGGGTTATCCGCAAGCGGCTCAAGGCCCTGCTCGCTTTTGTACGCGAATGCGCACCGGGAGTGCAGGGCCGGCTTTGCGTTGATGCCGCCCCGATCATGGAAAAGGAGTGGGCGCGGCGTGCCGGCATCGGCTGGGTGGGCAAGCACAGCCTGGTCCTGGCGCCGGGGTTGGGATCGTGGATTTTCCTCGGCGAGATCGTCACCGATCTGGAGGTAGAGCCCGATCAACCGGTTGCGGAGCGTTGCGGCGCCTGCACCCTGTGCCTGGAAGCCTGTCCCACCGGGGCGCTGGTAGCGCCCTACACCCTGGATACACGGCGCTGCCTGGCGTACCTGACCATCGAGACCGAAGTCGACCTCCCGGAGGAGGTGCGCCGGGCACTCGGCAATCGTGTATTTGGCTGCGATATCTGCCAGTCCGTCTGTCCCTGGAACCGGAAATGGGCGGTGCCGGCTGCTGATCCGGTATTCCAGCCGCGGCCGCTGTGGTTATCGGCTGGGCTCGAGGAACTGGCCGCCTGGTCCCCGGAGCAGTTCGCAGCGGCGGCGAAGGGTTCGCCCTTGCAGCGGCGGAGCTACGCCGGTTTCATGCGGATGGTGCGGGCAGCGCAGGCGAACTGCAAGTAATATCTCGTCCCTCGTCCCCACCCCAGTGCTCTCGCTCCCACCCTGGCCGGCATCTCGTCCCCATCCCGCCCCGAGATCTTGTCCCTACCCAGGTCCCAATATCTCGTCCCCACCCAGGTCTCGCCAGGGATCCCGCCCCGATATCTCGTCCCCACCCTGGCCAGCATCTCGTCCCCACCCCGGTCCCAAGATCTCGTCTTCGCCTGGGCTTTTCTCTTCCTCTCCCCGTAACGCCTCCCATCCTTTACCCGATCGTGCCGGAGCGCTCCCCGCCTTGTGACATCACCGCGAAGAAAGTATAAAAATCTCTTGCATTCGGCTTGAATATTAACTATAATGTATACGTATACTGATACATTAAAATGAAACTATACGATAAGGGATATTTATGGAGAATAACCTTTACGACCAGCAAGAGTTTCTGAAAAAAATCGGTCTCTCGCCGGAAGAGCTGGCCGAGTGGGAAAAGAACAATCTCCTCCGCAGTGAGGTGCGGATCGACAACAACCTCCCGGGGTATACGGAGGAGCATCTCCGGGCGGCGCAGCAGATCCAGAATCTGATCCAGATCGGCTACAGCTTGCCGGAAATCCGCAAGATCCTGAAAAAAGTAGGCTTGCCGAATCGGGACGAGAACGGGAATGGCCGCCTTGCGGCCGAATACCTCACGGTAGGCGAACTCGCCGAACAGGCCCAGGTCAACAATCGCACGATCAAGTATTGGGAGGAGCGCGGGATCATCACGCCCGATCGTCGCACCAGTGGCGGATTCCGCCTTTATGCCAAACACTGGGTGCAAATCTGCCAGCTGATCCTGGATCTGCAGAATTTCGGCTATACCCTGGAGCAGATCAAGGAGCAGGCCGATCTCTACCGTTTTTTGCTGGAGCTGGAAGCGGACAAGTCGCACAGCCATAATCCACAGGTGGCCCTGGGGGCCCTTGAGGAGATGGAACGGCAGATGCAGGCTCTGTTTGCGCGAATGAAACTGCTGCAGGAGGGCATCGAACGCTGGGAGGCCATGCTCAAGAAACGGCGCAAGGAACTGGCGCAGCTTAAAAACGGGTACGCCCGGCCTGGGGCCTGACAGGCCGCCCGGGTGGGGGCGAGAGCTGGCGGGCCGTTGCGTTCCAGCTATACGCGCCCGGGTGGGGGCGAGAGCTAGCGGGCCGTTACGCTCCGGCTATACGCGCCCGGGTGGGGGCGAGAGCTAGCGGGCCGTTACGCTCCGGCTATGCGCGCCCAGGTGGGGGCGAGAGTTAGGGAGTTGGGGCCGTTACGCTCCGGCTATGTACGCCCGGGTGGGGGCAAGAGTTAGTGGGCCGTTACGCTCCGGCTATACGCGCCCGGGTGGGGGCGAGAGCTAGCGGGCTGTTGCGTTCCGGCTATGCACGCCCGGGTGGGGGCGAGAGCTAGCGGGCGCAACACGCCAACTCAACGCAACGAATGGGGGGGTACTGTACCACCGGGGGCGGAAAAAGGAGGATCAAGCATCATGCGTGTATTACTGCTCTACCCCGAGTTTCCCGATACCTTTTGGAGTTTCAAGCATGCCTTGCGCTTCGTGCGTAAAAAAGCCTCATCGCCGCCGCTGGGACTGATCACAGTCGCGGCGCTCCTCCCCTCGACCTGGGAGAAGCGCCTCGTGGACGTCAACATCACCCGGCTGCGCGATCGCGACCTCGCCTGGGCCGATATGGTAATGATTTCGGGGATGATCGTGCAACGCGAATCGGCGCACGCCTTGATCGCACGCTGCAAAAAGGCGGGCAAGACCGTCATTGCCGGCGGCCCCCTTTTCCTCAGCGAGCATGAGAGCTTTCCCGAGGTGGACCATTTCATCCTTAATGAAGGCGAGATCACTCTGCCCCTCTTCCTCAGCGACCTCGCGCGGGGTTGCCCGCAGCGGATCTATAAGACCGGCGAGTTCGCTGATATGAGCATGA
>Ga0116171_10006220_pt1 | contig 10353 bp, 11 predicted proteins | sample AD_JPNHW2_MetaG_FD_89798 | JGI IMG/M metagenome (GOLD analysis project Ga0116171, IMG submission 89798) | Active sludge microbial communities of municipal wastewater-treating anaerobic digesters from Japan - AD_JPNHW2_MetaG | ecosystem: Engineered > Bioreactor > Anaerobic > Digestate | place...
CGGTGTAAAATAAACATTATCCATCAGGACAAGGGGAAAGAATCTTTCTTTCTCTTTTGTCTTGAAAAACAATTATTTACTTATCCTCTTAAAAAGTTGCATTAATTACTTGAATTTAGGAAACAATTACGGCAATAATCAGAACTTTTATATTGAAAGCGCCTTTTTTGTTTACTTCGAAGTACGCTTCATGCTCCTGCTGAATGGCATGATAAGTATCTGTAAAAGTTTCTTTTGCAAGTCGTTTCATTATCGGGCAAAAAAAATCCTCCGCGACACGCGGAGGATCTGGTTTTACATGTTATTTCAATTATCTTGGTTCCAGCGTAAAATCCATTGTAGTGACGTATTGCGTAAAGTTGATGGTTTCGGCTTTTTGCATCTTCAAAACAATTTTAGTTTTACTCAGGCTGACAATTTCGTATATTTCAAGAGTGTTTTGTCCCTGGTAAATCGTAGTATGCGGATTGCCCATATCTGTATTGAAAGTACTCTTGCTTGCCTGCATGGCGAGCAGGTCGGTAACTGCCCAGTCGGCTTCAGCATTTGGTCCGGTGAAGTACCAATGCCCATCGATGCCTAAGGTTTCGGTGATTCCGGTAACATTGTGCTTGAAGGTTTCGGAATATACATAGGTACCGTCGTTATGGTAGTCGGTGAATATGGCCCCTGTATAAGCATCTTCAGTAACCATGGTGTCGCTCACCAGATGTCTGCTGGTTTTGGTAGTACCGTCAAAAGTGGTTTCAAACTTTTCATTGTTAAAGGTATAGCTGCTCGAAAGTGAAACAACTTTCCAGTCGCCAACCAGTTTGATGGTGTCAATTTTACGGCACGAAAAAAACAGTGAGGATACTAATACAGTTATGACAATAATGATTGGAAAAGAAATATTTTTTTTCATGGTATTGGTTTTTCTTTATTGAAACAAATAATTATTGTGCGCCCATTTTTAAGTTTATGACAGTAATCTCTGAATTCAGCACTGTGTTAGTACCTTCAATGTATTGCTGTTCCACTTTCGACTCCATCTTGACTTCGTCGATAGCAAGTTTGATAAGCCTGAACACTCTTGTTTCCAGATTGCCTGAGGCCGAATAATTATCGGTAACAGGCGATTGTCCAGTGATCTGAACGGTTTTGGTATGTGAAGTTTTTTGTAAGGCAAGCAGTTCTTTGAATTTTGTATCGCTGTCTTTGCCGCCTCCGGTAAAATACCAATATCCGGTTTCTTTATAGGAATATACCGACGTGTCGTTTGAAATGTGTTCCTCCCAGTCGTAGGTGCCATTTTTTTTGAATGAAATGGTCATCGTGGCATTTGATATATATTTCTGGGTGCCGAAAATATGTATATAGGACGACCCGTCATATTCCACAGATACAATAGTGTCGTTATGTTGAACGGTATGCTTGTAATAGGAAAAGCTCCAATCCTGGCATAACCTGTATTTCCTGGAATAAATTGTAAAACTGGCATCTTCATCTCCCACTTTGCATGAATTGAAAACCGGAATCAGAAGCATTCCGCACACAATCATAATAAGGAATCTTTTAGCATTTTTCATTACCTGAATTTTTGAGATAAAACTACAACAAATATAAAATAATTTCTATAAAAAATTAAAATTATCTTTTATACGCACAGCAACGAAAAAGGTTATCCTGCTCATTTACAACAAGCGTCGTACATTTGAACAGCTTTTTTGTTGCCAAGGTCAGCGGCTGATTTTAAATCATCACACATGCCTTTTTTATCTTTGATGGCTTCTTTGCAAAGTGCTCTTTGGAAATACCATTCGGCAACCGGTTTTGATTTTATTGCCGTGCACCAGTCCTGTATGGCTTGGACAAATTTTTGCTGGTCCATAAAAATTTTGGCTCTTCCGGCAAAGGCATAATAGTTTCCGGGATTCACAGCAATTGTTTTATTATAATATGTCAGGGCGCTTTTAAGGTTGTTTTGGCTTTCGTAAATCCTTGCTATATAAAGGTATGCCGAATCATTCTTTGTATTGAGCTGCGCGCTTTTCGAAAAATCTTTTAGGGCTTCGGTGGTTTTACCCGAGTTGTAATAACATATTGCCCTGTTATAATATGTCGCGGCATCTTTTACTGTATATTCATTCATCAGAATATCATAATCCCCGATAGCGTCGTTCCAGAAACCGGAAAAAAACTCTGTTTGAGCTTTGTGCAAAAACAATTCTTTGTGATGTATTTTCAAGGTTGTTGCCTTTGTGAAATCAGCGGCAGCAGCCTTATAATTTCCAGATTTCTCGTACAGCAAACCTCTTTTATAATAGGCTTCGGCCAGGAGCGGATTCAACGTAATGCATTTTGAGTAATCACTCAAGGCTTCCTTATCCTTTTTCTGGAGCTCATAAATTAATGCCCGCTGATAAAAAACATCGGCGTTTTTGCCGTTTATTTCCAGGGCGATACTCAGGTCGGCGAGGGCGGGTTTTAATTCGTTATTTTTTTGATATAATTTTGCCCGCTCCAGATATGCATCTTCTTTGTTTTTATTGATTTCTATAGCCCGGGCAAAATCAGCATGAGCTTTTTTGTTTTCACCGTCCAGGACATAGGTGCTGGCTCGTTTCAGGTACGCCGGATAATAATTGGGATAAATTTCCAGCGCCTTACTGAAGTCTTTTAGGGCTTCGCCGAATTTTTTCTGTGCAGCGTAACAATCTCCTCTACCGATATAAGCATCATAAAATATTTCATTTTTTTCGATGCAATGGGTAAACTCGCTTATGGCTCCTGTCAAATCGTTTTGCTGGTATTTGCTAAGGCCGCTTTCATAAAGAGAGTTAGCTGTCTGTCCGCTAATCAACCAAGTATGTAATACCAATGTTATTGCAAAAAATATTGGCCTGGTGAAATTCATTTTATATATCTTTGAAATGGTTCAGCAAAATACAACAAAAAATTACTATGATTTACCAGACAGAAATTATTTTACCTTGCTTAGGAAAAGGGTTTCATTTGATTACGAACATTATAAAACAAAACCTGCCTTCGTTGCCGGAGACAGGTCTTGTCAATATTTTTATCAGGCACACCTCTGCAGGATTAACTATTAATGAGAACTTTGATTCTACGGTGCGTTCTGATTTGTCAGAAACATTTGACCGTATAGTTCCTGAAGGCGCTCAACTCTATCAGCATATAGCTGAAGGTAGAGATGATATGCCGGCTCATGTAAAATCAAGCCTTGCAGGGGCTTCGCTAAATGTTCCTATTCGCAACCACTGTTTAGGATTGGGTACCTGGCAGGGTATATTTTTATGCGAATTCAGAAACAAAAAGCAACAGCGAACTGTTGTGATAACAATAATAGGGGAGTGATTACTCCTTATTTATTGCAATTTTCAACAAAATCGATGAGCTTGTTCAATGAATCATTCTTTAATGAATAGAATGTCATTTTGCCGCTTCTGCGCCTGTTGAGGATACCATGAGTACGAAGCAGGTTTAAATGCAGTGAAGCTGCAGCCTGTTCAATATTCAGTTTTTCATAAATCTGGGTAACATTCATTTCTTTGTTTGCTTCCAGAAGTTCAATGATGTTTATCCTCATGGGATGTGCAATTGATCTCATTTTTCTTGCAGCTGAGTCAAATTTGTTAACGTCGATTTTTTTACTTAGTGTCATTTTTTTAAATTGTTAATAGTGATTACTAATTTATTAATTAAAACTTATTTTTATTTATATTATTGTTTGTGAATAAACTTTCTTGTGTTTTTTTAAAAAAATACATCATAAAACTCTCCGCTTCCTATATACGACAAGCCTTGGAGCACTTTTTATTTTGTATGTAATTTTGTAAAAGAACTTTTTTGCAAAGATAACTATTAAAAAAACATACAAAGATATAATAAATTCCTAATATTACAAAAAAAAAAATAAAATATTTTCAACAACTTAATCATCGATTATCATATTTTGACCATTACTAAATTTTATTATGAGTAGATAATTTATTGGTTTATTTGTTTTACTATTTTACCTTATTCTGAAAATATTGGTAATTTTGTATTTTTATTGAAAAATGGTGGAAACCGACCTGATCAACAGACTCATTTCAGGAGATGAACGGGCATTTAAAATTGTAGTGGACAGAAATGCCGCTATGATTTTTCGTGTCATAATGAATTTTGGTGTCAGCCGCGAAGATGCCGAAGACCTGAGCCAGGAGGTTTTTCTGGATGCGTTTCGTAATATCCGTAAATTTCGTAATGATGCCGAAATATCCACCTGGCTCTACCGCATAGCCATTAACAAATCAATAAATTTTGTAAAAAAGAATAAAAATTTAAAACATGCAAAATCACGCCTGGACGATATAAAAGCTGTTGATAATAACTGGCCTGTGGAAAGTTCGGAAGAACATTTTGTTACTAATGAACAAAAGAACTTATTATATAATAGTATCGAAAAATTATCCGAAAATCAGCGAATTGCTTTTACGCTGAACAAACTTGATGAGTTATCCTACAAAGAAATTTCGGAGATTATGAATATTTCTGTTTCTGCTGTCGAATCGCTGATACACCGGGCTAAAAGCACCCTTCAAAATATCCTGCTGGACAGTTTTAAATAAAAATTTTCTTCCTGCCCGCAAGTTTTTTCCATCAAGTTTGTCAAACCTTTATACTCTATTATTATGAATTGCGAATTTTTTAAAAATAATATTTTAGATTTTTATTACAACGATTGTAATAATGATACTTCTTTAAAAATGCGCGAGCATATAGCCCGGTGTCATGAGTGTGCCGCTTTGTACGGGAAAATGGCCGCCGTGCTTGGCTCGGCTGATCCGGTGAAAGAAGCTGCTCCCGATGCATTTTATTATACCCGTTTGTCATCAAAGATGGACCGTGTGCACCAAATGCCTGTTTACACCCGTTGGCTGATGCAGGCTGCTAAACCCCTGCTGGCGGCAAGTTTTGTGATTTTTGGTGTCTTTGTCGGATATAAAATTTATGATAAACTTCAGCAAATAAAGCCAGTTAATGCCAATAATATTTCCGCCGACATCGCCGAAGTACAATTAGCCGACGAATACATGCTGAAAGCAGATAGTGAGGAAATACTAAACACTTATTTTTTTAATGAATAATAATCATGAGTTATTTTAATAAAAGCAAAACACTGTTATGGGTACTGGGGGCCTTGTTAATTATTAACCTGGCTGCTACCGGCACAATTATTTATAAAATGAAGGCTGAGCCAAAGCAGCAACGACCCGGTAATGAAAAACCTTGTGTTCAGAAATACCTGCAGCAAGAACTCGGTCTTTCCTCTGCCCAAACACGGGAGTTTGCCCGGCTAAAAAAAGCCCATCACGACAGTTTGCGGGTAATACACAACGTAATGGCCGAAAAACGTTTCTTAATTTCACAAACCATGGTTTTGCCCGAACCCGACACAGCCTTGATCGAAAAGACCACCGAAGAACTGGGCGTACTTTATTCGCAGACTCGCCGTATGTTTGTAAGTCACTATTTTGAATTGCGCAAGATTTGCAAACCCCAACAACAGGAAAAACTTGCAAAAATATTTTCTGGCGCTTTCTGCAGTGGCGACAATTGCCGTTTAGAGCCAACCATGCCCAATAGGCATGCCGGCTGTAAAAATCATGACAAAATGCATAAACACAAGTTTTAAAAATAAAATATATTTTAATAATAAATAAATTAGTTAAAAACAAAAATCATGAAAACTATGAAAACAATGAAAGTGAATTATCTGTTGGCTATTATAGTAGCCATTACAATGGTGTTTGCCTCATCGGCCACCTACAGTCAGTGCAACAAACATCAAGCGTCAACCTCAGCGTCAGCAGCGGAAAATCAGGATGTGAAACCCGTGTGCATGAATAAACATGGAATGATGAATCTTACCCCCGAACAGGAAAAACAAATCGACGCCATACATCAAAAGCAAATGAAAGAAGTGCTGCCACTGAAAAACCTCATCGCTGAAAAAAAGGCACATTTGGTTACCATTTCCACTGGCGACAATGTAGACCTGGTAGCAGTGAATAAAACTATCGACGAATTATATGCATTAAAGGCCGACATTGCCAAAAAGCGTGCTGCTATGAAGCAGGAAGTGAGAAAATTATTAAACGATGAACAAAAACTATTGTTCGACATGAAACATGCAAAAAATAAAGGTAATGGTTGTGATTCCGGAAAGAATATGAGTTGCGGCATGGGCCAGCACTCAGGCGCTTGTTGCGGAATGAATAAGGGTATGGGTGGAAATGGTTGTTGTATGGGACAGAAATCTGAAAATGGTTGTGGCATACACCAGGGCCAGGGAAATGGCTGTCAGCAGCAGGGACAAGGCAGTTGTAAGGATAAGGCTGATGGCAACGCAAATAAATGTTGTTCTCAGAACAAAAAGTAATTATGTAACACAATACCGGCCTGGAAGGCGCATCTGAAGGGCCGGTTCTTTTTTAATAGCAATATTTCAGAATGAAGAGACAGGCTTTTATAACATTGGTATTTGTAATAGTAACACTTTTTGCTTTAGCACAAAAAATCCCTGCTACAAAAAACGGAAACGGCAATAATTCCAAAGGCACTATTACCGGGATAGTGCACGATAAAAATTCCGGAACACCTGTGGAATTTGCCAACGTGATTGTTTGCAAAAACTCTGACTCGTCCATGGTTAATGGGGCACTTACCAATGCCAAAGGGAGGTTCACTATTGATAATGTGCCCTATGGGAATTATTTTATTAAAATAAATTTTATCGGCTATGGTGTCAAGACAATGTCAGGTATCAGTATCAATGATAATAACACCTACATGAATGTTCGTACCGTTTATCTGGAGACCACGGCAACAAATCTCGATGCGGTGACCATAACAGGGCAAAAAGATCAGGTGGAGTACAACTTAGATAAAAAAGTGGTCAATGTGGATAAAAACCTTCTCACGGCAGGCGGAACAGCGCTGGATGTTATGCAGACCATTCCTTCGGTAAATGTTGATATCGAAGGGAATGTTAGTCTGAGAGGCTCCTCAAATGTTACCATCTTTGTGGATGGCCGCCCTTCGGGCCTTACCAGCCTTGACCAGATGCCGGCCAGTATGATCGACAGGGTGGAAATAGTTACCAACCCATCTGCCCGTTACGACCCCGATGGAATGTCGGGTATTATCAACATCGTTACAAAACGCCGCAACGAAGCCGGATATAATGCAATGGTATCAGCTAATGTGGGAACTGGAGGAAAATTCAGTTCTTCGGTAAATCTTGGTTATAATGTCAAAAAATTCAACATCTATACCAACCTTGATTTTCGCAGAAACGGAATGAAAACCTATTACGATTCTTATCGCGAATTGTATGACAATGACACTACGTATGTTTATAAACAGCTTTCTGAATCAGAACGCAAAGGGTTCTTTGGGGATTTTAAATTGGGCGCCGATTATTTTATTAATGATAAAAACACTTTGTCGGTCTATGGCGAATACAATATCAGAAGATTCAACCCTTACGATACTACCGGCTATTTTAATTTTGACTACAATGATCTGCTGAGCAGTTATTACAACAGACAGAACAATACTAAAGGGTCTCATGGCGGTTATGAACTTGGCTTGGACTACAAAAAAGAATTCAGAAAAAAAAATCAGGAGCTGCTGGTAAGTCTTTTTTACTCCAACACGCCATCGATCACGGTTAATGAACTGACTACCGACTATTACAATGCGGATATGACACCGGGCAGCATCCCTTCGCTGGTGCAGAAAAACCTTAGCGACAACCTGTTCAGAAGGTTTTACGCGCAGGTTGATTATGTTCATCCCATGGATAAATGGGGAAGGATAGAAACCGGATATAAAATTCAGTTCCGGGTAAACAATCAGGATTATAAATCCTATAAACAGTCCAAAATTGTTGATACCTGGGATTATGACGAAATAGCCAGCAATGCCTATGCCTATAAAGAACAATTGCATTCGGCATACCTGATTTATGCCAATAATATCAAAAAATTCAAGTTTCAGGCCGGATTACGTGCAGAACACGTGTTGACTGTAATGGAACAAAAAACTATGGACTCCACTTACAAAAGCAATTATTTTAATCTGTTTCCTACGGTACACCTCAAATATGAATTCACTGATTTCCATGCTATACAGATTAGTTACAGCCGCCGCGTAAACCGTCCCCGGTCGGGCAACCTGAATCCTTTTGTAAATATTTCGGATCCTATGAATCTATCAGCCGGTAACCCATACCTCAAACCGGAGTTTACTAATTCATTTGAATTGGGCCATTTGATAAGCTTTAAACAAACATCATTTAATACCACCCTGTTTTATCGCGAAACGGACAATATGGTAACCCGTGTGCTGAATATTCTTGACAGCGGTGTTACAATATCAACATACAAAAACCTGGACAAGGGAACCTCTTTCGGGCTGGAATTTATTTATACTCAGGGCTTGTTCAAATGGTGGAAAATCAACGCAAATTTAAGTCTGTTCGGCACAAAATACTATGGTGAATCCACTACTGAAGGATTTAACGACATTCATCCCAGTTGGACTGCCAAAATCAATTCATCCATGACTTTCTGGAAATCTTTCGATGTGCAGCTTGGCTTCAACTACAGATCGGCATACGTTACGGTCCAAAGCAGGGGCGATTTCAGGATGGGAGTAGGTACCCCGGATTTGCAAGGCCGGCAGCTTGCCAATTATACATTTGATGCTGGCCTCAAAAAAGATTTCTTTAAAAAATCGTTGACACTCACATTAAGGGTGAGCGATATTTTTAATACAAATAAGTCCCAAACCATTACCGAAGCTTCCGATTATTATGCCAATATCAAGCGCTGGAGCGATTCGCGGGTGATCTATTTTGGTGTGTCGTACCGTTTCAACAAGGGTATAAAAGCCCGAAAAAAAATACAGCGACAGGATGAAATACAGGAAGATATTGACTATTGATTTTTTTGTCTTTACTATAACATTAAAATATTGCTGTCGTAAAACAGCTAATATATTTGAACCATGAAAAAGAAATTATGCATACTGGTAGTGCTTGTTTCCGTTTGTTCTTTATCCTTCGCACAGCAGACAACACCGCCCCAGGCTCTTGAATTCGCAAAGAAAGGCATGAGTTTTTTCGACCAGGGCCGTTATGGAGATGCTATAGTGCAGTATAAAAAAGGGAGAGTCCTTGCACCAAATAATTCGCTGTTTTCATACGAGATTGCCTTGTCGTATTTCTCAATGAAAAATTATGCCTCTTGTATTACCACTCTCGACTCAGTTATCCAAAGATCCGATATCAACAGTCAGTTTTTTCAGTTGATGGGGGATGCTTATGATATGTCGGGCAAACCGGATTCGGCAATGGCGGTTTATAAAAAGGGAATGGTGCGTTTCCCTAAAGCTGCTGACCTGAGTATGGAATGTGGCGTGCTGGAATATGCAAAAAAGAATTACAAAGCAGCACACACACATTGGCTAGAGGGATTGGCGAAAGATCCTTCCTATGCTGACAACTATTATCAACTGGCAAAGTTTTATGCTGATTCTGCAAGCCATATTCCAACGCTTATATACAGTGAAATATATCTGAATCTCACCAGAAATACCGCACAGGTAGCCGAAATCAATAAAATGTTCTGCACCCTGTTTGGAAAATGCATTCACATGAGCGTTGACAGCACTGTAATTCTTGATTTTTCAGCTAATACAGCAGGAAAAACCCTTGTTGCCGACAGCGTGAATAATTTTTGCGATGCGGTAACCCACACATTTCAATTAGTCGGTCTTTCGCTTAAAGGGAAAAAAGTAAAGGCGGGAATTGATGCGGTGGTAGCAGTGAGGGAAGCATTTATCAAAACCTGGTTTGAACAAAAATATAACTTCCGCTTTCGTTTTTCACTATTTGATTATGAAAAACAAGTGCTGGATGCCGGTCATTATTATAGCTATAACCAATGGTTGCTGATTAAGTGCAATATGTTTGAATTTCAGCGGTGGTTTGAAGAGAATAAAAAAACCTATACTGATTTTGTGGAGTGGTACAAAAATCACCCGTTCAAAAATGTCCACACTCAGGATGTTTTCCTGTGTCGTTAACAGGCTTGTGAAGTTTTATTCCTAAAGTGCTGTTTTTGTAAAATGTTGCGGTTGATTTGCGGCAGTTTTTTTATTTTTGCAGCAGAAAAGCATTGTTTGCATATCATCCCGATGGTTTCTCTTTTTTAGAACAGTCGGTATTGTTTATTACTATTATTTTACGAGTGTTTTAATGTTGGAAAAATGTCAGGAATATGATTGAAATAATTGAAG